>Ga0209208_10012768_pt1 | contig 10586 bp, 5 predicted proteins | sample S1TSphfallax_3_FD_187694 | JGI IMG/M metagenome (GOLD analysis project Ga0209208, IMG submission 187694) | Host-associated microbial communities from peat moss isolated from Minnesota, USA - S1T2_Fd - Sphagnum fallax MG (SPAdes) (version 2) | ecosystem: Host-associated > Plants > Peat moss >... | reverse complement strand
TCGAAATACTTCCCCACTCCTTTTTATTGTCTACAATAAACTACATACACTTTTAACCATTGCTTACCACATGCAGTATTACGTCTTATAGTTTGCATGCCACTACATAATGATGTTTCCCTCCTTTTTTCTCTCTTCCACCAAATATTAGTTATTACCTTCCAGTGCCAGTCATTAACTTACCACTCTAGAGGCTACCAAGTGGTATACTTATTGTTTTTCTGTTCCAAAGGAAATGCACACCTACCATCTTCAAGAAACAACCCATTTTGCAATACCTCAAACCACTCTACCTTCTACACTTCCTAATGGAATAAATACACATCAAAACACATTGAATTCTTCAAACATTTTCCATTAAAATCACACACAAATACAAGTACATTTCTTCACTACTCTCTCTTCCCTAATAGTACAACACACATTTCTTCAAGAAAATCCTTCATTCCCAACCTCCAACTACAAAAGTTTCCAATCCATGGAAATCCCCCAACATTCCTCTAATCCTATTTTTTCACAAACCACACAAGGCCCACATTGACCCCTAGAAAATGGGGTCCTTATCCTAATCCCTTCCTAGAATTCTTTTAAATGATTGGGTGGATTATCCCCCAACCACTCACTAACTTGAATTATTTAATCCCACTAGTTTCACCTTTTGGATAAGGGATGATAAATCTACCATTAATAACTATTAGTTATTAGGAGGCTTATGGTATTAACTAGTTTAGATATTTCTACCCCTTAATAGTGTTTGAAGAAATAAGCCTAAACTTGAACAAACAATTGTTTCATAACAATATTCTGTTGATAGATGACTTCTTGTACAAATGCATGGGCAATGTGCCTTTTTATATTCTTCTTAATCTATTTAATAATGATCATATAGAGGATAACAATTATTTATTAAGTACATTGTGGCCTTACCTGGTTTGATTATCCGAGGCTCCCAACACTTGTTCATATGTTGGTTCACACCACCATGGGTAGAAATGAGCTACCAGAGATTCCCCACATTGGAAATCTATAAGGACTTATGCATGGTCGTTTGCCCTCTAGGTGATTAACAATGAACTTCATGCTCTTACACAATTGTTTTATGTAGTAATTGTGTTGCTAGATTTTATACTATAATTTTTAGTAAAGATTTGTAATCTAATTTCACTATTTTTTTGTATGCATGTGATAACTTGTAGGTCAAAGGGACTAGTAGAGCCATCAAGAAGGTAGAACATGCAATTTTGGTGAAAGATGCAATAATTTTGGGTACACACATTCTAATAGACAATCAATTTTCTACAAGGTCAAAAGCAAAAGAGGTTTCATCAACTATTGAAGAAGCCCACCCAAAGGTGGGCCAACTTCCATTTACTTTCCATCTGTATGTAATCATTTTCATATGTGGGAAGTTATTAATGAATTTGCATCTTGCATTTAGTATGTTAGTTTCAAATTAGAATGTTACCGAATTTTGTGAATCAAAATGTGGATATGCGCATGAATTGTGGTCTAAATACTATGCATTAATAATTTGATTGACAACATGTGGATCTAGTGGATAGGATTTTGGATCAAATGTTGGCATTTTAGACTAATGTTATTAACAATAATGTACATAATGTTTTTGTAGTACAACTCAAATGAGGCCATCATCCTTATGAACCAAGTAGGAGGGAAACCATGTGCATACGACAATTTTGTGAAATTTGGAGGCAAGGGTGTACTTCATCATAACAAGAAAATGCCAACATGTGTTTTTATCTATTACTTTAAATGTAAGTTTGTTAGCTACAACCTCATTGCCATTCTTAGATCTTGACCATGACACTCCTTTAAAGATTATAGGGGATGCAATAAGGTACATTATATTGTGGGCTTGGAAGCTAACATCTTCAAAGATGTAGAATTATGGTGTATGTGCCTAACTGTGTATGTATATCTAGCTATTCGGTTATAATTTATGGTATAAATGTGCATTATACAGAATGCCACATCTTCATGCCTTCATTTTTAATGAAGTTTTTATATTCCATTACATTTTGTGTTGTGTTGCTTGCATAGTTGTATGTGTGATATGTTGAATGTTATGACTAATGAAATTACTTTTGTCTACTAGATTAGGATTTAACATTTAAAGGTGTTTGCAAATTGCATGTGTTTTACATGTGTGTGTAAGTGTTGTAGCTTATGTGAATATTACACATCACATTGTTGCACCTACACCCACACATAAAAAAACATTAAGTGTAATATTGCAAACCAATATGTATAAAATATTACATATATTTAATCTAAAATGATGCATAGACAACATGTGTATCAGTAGGTAAATAAACAAAATAAAGTTTGATTAGCATATCAAACATGCCATGTAAATAGTAATGAGCCATATTAAAAAATCACACGTGTCACACCATACAATTAGTAACATTAGATAATGCAATCACACCAAACATGACACATGTCACAATATGCAACTAACATCAATAAATAGTCTAATGATAATAGGCATGACACATGTCACTCGAATAAACATTACTACAAAATGTGGGTGCAGTTCACTAGTCCTCATTGATTAGACCAATGAATTCACTACTTTCCAACTAGTCCATGTTTACTAACATTAGTGAATTCACTCAAAATCTAGTGAAATCACTTGACGTACATGGACACCTTTTGTTGTAGTGAAATGAACACATTAAATAATCTAGTCACAATAAACATAACATATGTCACTCCATGTCAGTTCATACTATATATATATTTAGTCAAATCAAACAAGTTTTTTGGCTTCCAAATCACATATAACATTATGCTAGTTTTTAGTCATATCAGACATGCCAATTATTAAGCCATGTCAATGACCACACTATTAGTTTTTAGTCATATTTGACACGACACATTGAACCATACCAATCATTTAATCAATGTTCGAAATGATTAACTTGCTAGTTGTTGTCCGATTTACTTATTGTAAATGATTGGTCTATTTTTACTATATTGTCATCTGGTCTACAATCCACTTGTCCATAACCCATTCAAGTGATGATCACAAATTCATAGGGTTGAAAGTTTGGTGAGGTGCAAATGAAAACATATAATGGTATGCATTTGTTGTCAAATGGATGTTGGAAATTGACCATGTGATAATATTATATCTATATTCAAGAAAAAAAGAACCAATGGTCCACCTTAATAGTCAAAACATGTAGTTTTGAGGTAGTCAAAGCATATTTCTCCAAATGGGTCCATTTATTCATTGGATGGTAATCCCCACACATGCGATATTTAGTTCAATTGCTAAAAATATCCTTTTTGGTTGACACTAGTGTTGCTAGGGCACATTCACCCTTAGACCTATAGTTCCACCAAGCTTGTGTCCAACAATTTTATTGTCCAATCTTGAACTAAAGCCCTTTCCACCTCATTAAGCTTGTAAGGTTTCCTAAAATTTGAATTATCATCCCCAATATGATTTGGACCTCTTATCCCTTGAATTAATCCAATTCTTTCAAGTTGAAAGCAAAATATCCAATATAATTCCATGTTAGTTTATGTGTTGTGCACATTTCATCCTTTATATGAATCCCATATGGTTGCAATCAATGGTACTTTGGGCTAGGATGAAAAATTATCCCCATTACTCGAAGCTAAAAGTGTAACCTATGGTTGCTATCACTATGAGACTTCGCGTATGTTGAAACCACACTACCCTACAACTAAAACTAAAAAAATATTCATATATAACTATTTTGTAACTATCCTTTGAATATTACATCTAATGTCCAACTATCACTTTAGAAATACAATGTATTAATAAATAAATTGTCATGTCAGAAAATTAGTTAGTTGTATTATAGTTGCAAATGAATTGAAAATGGGTTTTCTATATGGTAATCTATACACATCGTACATACATATGTAGTTAACCATGTTTGATTTTTTTAGAAATTGCATTGTAGTTCCATGTGACAACTACTTTAGAATTATTGTAAATGTGCAACTAAAGCAACAATTATATTGCAACTGGTGTATAATGTACATACATGTGATCATGCCACGTACTCACATTTCCACCACCCATTATGGGATAAATTTGCAACTAGTTTTTGATTATGATTCCCATTGATATAATTAGTATGGCCACTAGTGTGCCATTACTAAAGTATTATTGTTCAATGTTGTTATGACTATAATCCAACTATTTATAGTTTAATAAGGATACATATTCATTAGTTATTTATATCTTCATCATATGTGCTTCATTTTGAGTGATTTAAAATGTTATGGGAACATTATTTTAAGTTCTAAAAATCATATTTGAAGTGCAAAGGAAAAGGAATAATGAAAAAATAACAAGAAGATAAATAGAGTTTCCAACTTATAAAACGCATTTTTTTCCATTTTTTTCTGCTTTGGACCCCTCCTACTTTCAAACCTCATAACTTTCTTATTTTTTATTCATTTTAAATGATTTTAAATGTTATTGAAATGCCACCTGAAGTTCTACAAATCATTTTTTATCTTTAATAGCAATAAAACAACATAAAAAAAATTCTTGGGTGTTTGGGAACTAGCTTGTGTAGCATTGTGTGGTTTTTTTTTCTGAGTTATTCACCCCCTCTATTTTCAAAGGCTATAAATTTTTCAATTCTATTTCATCTTCAATAATTTTTAGTTCATCAAATGCGTAATAGGAGGGTTTCAAGTTTTGATTGGACATTAGAAACAATGGAGCCCTCCCCTTGGATTCGGCTTGCCTTCAACACTTAAGTGTTATAGTTGTAATTGAATTACAACTCAATTTGCAACTAAAGAAGAATTAAAAGATTTAACCCATATGTTTTGTTTTCAAATCCCATATTACAAACTATATATAAAATATTTGATGTCTTATATTCTCACATTAAAATACAAGTGTCATTTTGGGATGAACTCAAGAAAGCTTAACCAAAGGTAAGACATAAATTAAAAAGTAAAATTTCATGGCTATTCTTTAGTTCATTTAATTTTGTGCTTAAGTAAGTAAGTAAGTATGTCTTATTTTTCTACCTATTTATGTAGGTATGTAGCTCTTAAGACCTACCAACCTACCAACCCACCTACCTATGGTTATGTGTGACCTATTTAGTTACTAATTAGATTTTTTCTTCCAAAATACAACAAAATATGCCATGTGGCAATTTCTATTGTGCCACATCTCGTAATTTCAGACCATCATTAATAATCATAATGAACGATGGAGATCAATATTTCAAAAAGAAAATAATTTGTCCAAAAAATTTCACAGTGTCACATGTCAAATTTTAATACATGGATGACAATTAATGACCTCAACATGACATCATGGAGTGTACAGTTGTAATGGAGTTGCATAGTAGTTGAAAGTTACTTGTTTTGATTCGGTTATAATGAATTGCAAGTGTCCTCTACAACTCAAAAATGAGTTACAAGGCTAGTTGCAAAACACTCCTTTTTTTCATAGTGTATGCAAAATATTAAGGGGTGCCACATTGTCTTAACACCTTACATAACCAACCTTTTTCCCAACACCCATAAATCCCTTTCGTTGATCATGATCCCATGTATGTTAAAGTTGTGCTACTCATGTTGTTACAACATCACCCCCTTTGCACCAACACATTTGTCCTAGTTGGTGGTGCAATAAGCAAAAATGGAAGGTGGTTGGGAAAGATTAAGTTAAATGTGTTTGTTCGACCAAGGCCAAACAATAAAATCATGTGAAAAAGTAAAGGGCCATGACTTACACCAAAATCTACCTACAAGCTCCCTTTAAAATGTTGGGCACATTTGTGGCAATGAAGCCCATGACTCATTTTTGTTCATTTGTAGTGGGCTTTTCCATACTAGACGAATTGGAGTCCCAATTCATCCTAGGAGCTCCATCTTTAAATGCATGAAAACTCAAAAAAATCATGAATATTGGCAAGATTATTTGTGGAAGGCCAACCTTATTGACGACCACCAAAGGTGGTCAATCATCATGACAAATCGTGCATGAATAATGTCTCATATCGAATACATCATCCATCAAACATGCAAGGACCTAGGGATGAATTATATGTTCGTTGGATCACCTTTGGCGGTGTCAAATTAATCCATAACCAATAAAACCAATGTGCTCATGAATAAGTACTACAATATCCATTTGCATTGGTTCGTTGATCCAAGCCTTGATTTGGTGCCATTTAACCAAAATAGTTGGTTGTGAATCTTGCAATTTGGTGGGACATTTTCCAGCATGCATGCATGTGACCACATCTATGTGGTTTTCAAATGTTACAACACATGAACCAACTCCCAAAAAAATGTTGATTGACAATTTGAAAATCCTTGACTCATGCCAACTTGTGAAAGACCTGAACATGGCCATTTTGAAATGATTATATTTACTAGCCCAAGTTTATCCGAATCTTGTGCCCCCAACAATGTGATGTTGATTGGTAAGGAATGTTGATATAACTTTAAACAATTGATGTTCGTAACAATATGCGACATGTTATTGTGACACTACACCAAAATGTGTCCTAGTTCATTCTAGGTTTCACTAGATTTTAAATGAATTTGGACAATTTTACCATGGTGAAATTGGTCAACCCCCTTGTCAATGGGGACCAATTGCTACGGATAATGAATTGGTTCATTAATACCTAGTGAAACAAGGTTATTCTCAAATGAAATTCAAATTTACCAAACCATTCACTTACTAATTAATAATTAAACAATGTGGAAATCAATTAAATTTAAATTATTTAATATATAATATTATTGATAATTTCAATCCATGAATTATTAACACGTGTCACTACTTAGGCCAGGTTTAAATCCTAGCCTAAGTATGTAGGCCATGTAATCAACCTAAACACCTATTATAGGGGACTAAATAGGAGAATATTCGATCAACTCACCATTGTTGACCATTCATAGATCACTCATGAGGTTTGGTCCTTTGACTTTTAGCATGAAGGCAAACACTTTTACCATCAAATCATCGCACTTATTGGTAAATGTGGTTATTGGTGGTTATTCTAACAATGGATATTGTGGCTATTCTATTAATGGATATTGTGGTTATTCCATTAATGCATATTGTGGTTATTTTATTAATGGTTATTGGTGATTATTGGTGGTTTTAAGTTATATTACGACTATTGGTGGTTATTATATTACAAATTATTGTTGATTAATCTATGTTATATTACATTTATTGGTGATTATTTTATTATAAGTTATTGTTATATATTCTCGATTATATTATCATAAGTTATTGGTAGTTATTCTATTTTAAACTATTGTAAAAAAATTTCATAAGCTATTATTGGCTATTTTAGGTTATTTTACCTTAAGTCATTCTATTTTATTATATTATTTTAAGTTCTTATATTTATGATAAAATAATTTATAATAACATGAAGTATAATGAGCTTGAATAACCTAAACTATAACTTCAAATAACACATATTAACTTTAAATAAAATAACTTAATGTATAGCGTAAAGTTAGTTTAATAATTTAATTTGAAATAACTTAAAAGCCTATAATAAGCTAACTAGGATACCTTAAAATAGAATAAAATATTATAATTTAAGGTATAATAATTTATAATAACATAATGTACAAGTTAAAATAACTAAAGTAACTTAAAATAATATAAGGTATATCATAAAGTAGCATATATATGGTATTTAAAACAACATATAAATAAACCTTTTTTATTATAGTAAATTATAATAGTGAATTATGTTAACTAGTATTGAAACATGATGTTTACATAGTGATATTATAGTGAAATAACTTTAACCAAGGTGAAATCACTAAAATGCAATGAACTTATTTCATTTTCAAGGTCCCATAGTGATTTAGGTTAGTTAATTACACCCCACTTTTGTAATAATGTTACAACATCATAACATGAGGCCTAGAGGCTTGTTTAGTTAACCTATGAATCCCACTCCACATGATGGTACTATTTTATTTGGATCCATGATTACAACATTATGGTTAAATCAAACTAATGCTTCCAAACAACTTTACTAAGCATATCCCATCCCATCCTTAGGCATATCCCACCAAATAACCTTGTTGTTCAATGGGTTCAATCCTAGTGGTTCATTACCAACATCCACAAATGTTTATGGGTTTGGTGATGATAAATTGTGCCAAACTTGATGAATAATATGATTAGACAATGCCTATAACATAATCAATGTGCCCATAGTGGGTTCGGATCTAAGGTGGAACTTGTACGACTGAGTGACACTTCATGTTGTCTTAACATCGCCAATTTCCCATTTTAGGGTTCATCCCAATCATGGATGTTACCCTCCAATAGATCAAACCCATGCGAAAGGTTTGATAATCCATTCATATTTTTTTCTACGTGAATACATTTATAATCGAAAATATTGTGGCAAAACTTCAAACAAGAGGTAATATGATATTACAATTGGGAACTTCCCAACTTGCACTTGCATGGATTTTATGAAGTTATGGTTTCAAGTTCATTGGGGAAACAAGGAAATGGGTGCAATGTATACACATGTATTATGTAGTGTAATATATCATATTTTGTGGGAAGTTTGAAATTTTCATTCATTTCCTAATTTGGAGTTGTGATCAAGTTTGATACTTGTTGGCTCATTTTGTAACTTTTACATAGGTAGGAGTAATAATTAAAAATGACACCAAATATTGTAAAAAAAAATGTAAATTGTAACACTCAAGATGATGTTATGTGTTTCACTATAAGGTCAAAGATTATGCCAATTTTTTTTTTTTTTCATTTAATATGTTTTGATTTGCTAAATGATTGGATTAATGTTGATTCATAAATTTGGTGCATATGAATCATGTTTCATTATGTGAGAAATCACACATCAAATTGAATGTGTTAATTAAATATTGACTAATAATGCACAAGACTATATTGGTTGGTCTAATTACCTCCTCTTATTCTTACCTCTAAACAAATTCAAAAGAATATTATTTCATGTTCACATGTTCACTTTTCACACTCACAAGTTTGTAGCTCACATTCACACGTTCACGTGGTAGCTACATGGATAGGCATCTTTTTTAACATTCCACTAAAACTTCATGCCACCCATAGGATTGAAAATGATGTATGTTAACAAAAATGACTATGGGACTTGCACATGGTATTAAACCTCATCATGTTTACGATCCAACCTTTCATTAACATTTCATGGTTCTTGCATTCGAACATTAGCCCTTGTCAATAATGCAATTATGGAAAACATGTCAAATCAATTGGGAACCCCAATAAGGTATCCCTCATCATGGCCTTTTGAAACATCTAAAACATAACCTCATTTGGGGCCATTAATTATAAAAATCTAGCTCCACATAAATATCATGGGTCAAATTTTGAACCAAAAAAATTAACCATATTTTGTATCATTTGAAAAAAATTGTTTGATTCCCTAACCTAGATGCATTAAAATTCACATAGGCCACCATGCTTGTAACTAAGCCTTCCAATTATGTAAACTTAATCTCCATGATGTTAGGTTGGCCTTGAGCTAGTTTGGAGGCCAATTCCTTATTGACCATATTTTTCCCTTTTTGGCCATTTTTACCTTGGCTTTTATCAACATTTGATGTTTAAGATTGGCCCTATTTCAACTCCAGGTGTAATTTGTGAAACAATGGTCCTCATCTTGACCATAAACCTTGAAGTGAAAACAAGATTAATTAGGGTTAGAGTTGGTGATAGTGACCGGAGAAGGATTAAGATTTTTTTTTTTCTAATGAGGCCCACCACATCTCCAATGCTGGTCCTATCCCTTTTGCTCAATAAAATATGATGTGAAACCATATTGTTCCAACTTGGCCCCTTTGATCTTTTGTGACATGGACTTATTGGGCTAGCCACGAGGTTGTTGAATCGATGGTACATGGATGTATTTTTCGAGTTTTCATTGTTGAACCTAAGTGTTACCATTCGTTCTTCCACCATGTTCATCTTAATGCATTATAATAATTGGAACACATTTGTTAAATTAGGTTGTGTGGATTGAAATCACATGGCATCCCACATTCAACACCTAAACTCCTTGTCCACAATCCCATTCTAAAACTAGACCACATAGGCCTCCATCACACCTTGTGCCACCATGATCAACCTAAACATCTCAAGAAAAAATCTTGTCCTTTTCCACCCCCACACATTGTGACTATTATTCGATTTGACTACATTTCAATTACATTTGGCCACATTAACACTTTGAAAAAAAAAAGGTGTTTTGCAATTAGCCTTACAACTCAATTTTTGAGTTGTAGAGGACACTTGTAACTCATTATGTTTATACGTTATGAGTGTTAATGGATAAGTTGCATGAGTTGTAAAGTTGTAATTCATTGTATGTACGGGGCAATTCATTGTAATTCATTTGTAATTTAGTTAAAACAACTTGTTTTCAACTACTATGCAACTCCATTATATTCTACGCACATGAGGTCATGTTGGCATCATTAATTGTCATCCATATATTAAAATGTGACACGTGGCATTATGAAAGAAATTGGACATTATTTTTTTTTCG
>Ga0209208_10012767_pt1 | contig 10586 bp, 8 predicted proteins | sample S1TSphfallax_3_FD_187694 | JGI IMG/M metagenome (GOLD analysis project Ga0209208, IMG submission 187694) | Host-associated microbial communities from peat moss isolated from Minnesota, USA - S1T2_Fd - Sphagnum fallax MG (SPAdes) (version 2) | ecosystem: Host-associated > Plants > Peat moss >... | reverse complement strand
CTTAAAACATGTAAAATAAGTAATGATTGTACACTTGTTGTGGGTCATTTTACTATACCTTAGAGAGTGTGAGAGTGCTAATATTTTTCTGCTTCATTGAATTACAAACTAATCTCATGAATGCAACTAAACACATGTAAAATAAGTAGTGGTTACACTTGCTATGAATCATTCACATTTAAATGTTGTGGGTCATTCTACTATGAAGATACCTCAGGATGCATCTTCAATGAGGGAGCCTTAAGAAACTCATCTTCTTTCATTAAATTGCAATATGACCTCATAAGTTTCAAGCTTCAAGAAATGCACATGTACCAATCTACAAAGAATGAATCATGATTTTGAAAAGACAAAGGAAAAAACCCTTTTGCAAGTTGGAAGTTGTAATCAAATTCTTTTTATCGATAGATGAGGATCTACAATAAGATAACAAAGTTTTGTTTGGAACTTGGTTTTTATGTTTGTTTGCTTGCAAGTGCTTGTTTGCTTCCTACACCCTTTAGGAGTGAGGAAAAGGTTGCAACATCTCTCGAACAAAAGGGGGCTTGTTTCATGTATGAATGAGAAGAAGGTTGCAACATTAAATCCTCAAAGAGAGAGAGCTTGCTTATTTGATGTATGAGCAAGAGATGACGGTTCACACATTTCTTAAGGGAGTGCTTGCTCGGATCATGTATGAGCAAGGGATGAACATTTTCTCAATCTTGAGAGTGCTTGCTTAAAATTATCTATGGGAAAGAAAAAGGTTGCTGCTTGAGAGAGAGATAGAGCTTGCTTGAATCACATATGAGAAGAACAAGGTTGCAACATTGGGGGGAAGAGAGACAACTTGCTTGAGTCATGTATGAGAAGAAGAAAGTTGCTTGCAACATTTAGAAATGTCGCCTATCTTCTTCATTTCACAACATTTCAGGAGAGAGAGAGAGAGAGAGAGAGATTTAAGAGCTTCAATTCTTGAAAAAGAGATTGCTTGTTTCATGAATGACAAGAAGGTTGCAACATTGGGAGAGAGAGACAGAGAGCTTACTAGAGTCATCATGTATAAGAAGAAAGTTGCTGAGACTTTTAGAAATGTCACCTGCCTACTTTCATTTCACAACATTTTGGGAGAGCAAAGAGAGAGATGATCTCTGACATAAAATTGTCCTTCAAATCCCTGAGCAAAAAGGAGACAGAATACTGCATCTCCTTTGCCTGAGAGGTTCCTGGAATATAATTTCTAGCAAGATAACAACATTCATGATTTGATTGAGTGTCTCTGTAAGAGAACCTAAAAAAAACAACACAACCCCGAATACTCATCCCTACTGTACTCTAGAGAAAAATCTAGAATCCAATTGTACATGATGAAATTCTAGTCTACAGTCCAGTGTTACACCAGCTATTGTCATGGTGGTGATCGTGGTAGTGGTGGTGGTGATGGTGGTGGTGATCGTGGTAGTGGTGGTGGTGATGGTTGTGGAGGTTCTTCAGCTCCTTCTGATGAGAAAATACTGATACAAGTCTTAATTTTACAAGGATTTGATAATTTTGCATCATGTCAAGCTGCAGCAGCTACACAAACACAAGTTTGCTGCTGCACAGACTTTGAAGCTGGCTCTTGATGCTGATCGATGCTCTTTTGTTCTTATGATACAAGAAGTCTACAGTCTCGGAGCTCACTCCATGGTTGCTGTTATATTGTGTACAAGAAGAAGTCTGCTCAAAAGTACAAGAAGATTGAAGCTTATGGAAGCTTCAAGGGCGATGGCGTTGCTGAAATCGTTGTTGAGTTGTTGTTAGCAAAGTGTCCAAGAAGAGACAGTGATCACAGGTGTGTCTTGCCAGCCAAGAGTGATGGCCCCGGGCGGCGTCGTGTTTGATCCCGTCGTCAGCTTGTAAGGCTGCTGCATGTTGTCGTCGTCAGGAGCTGCGGAGGAGGAGCAGGAGGAGGAGGAAGAAGAAGAAAACGAAGACGACGACGAAAGAGAACTCCTGGACGTCTGCTGTTGCTGGTACAATCGGACCAAGAGTTGGGCTTGATCGGCGGCGTATGCACTCATGGGCGAGCTGCGGAAGCCGGCTTGTGTGAAGTAGGAAGTCCAAGCTCCGGAACGGACATGGCGGACGCGACGATCAGTACCTTCGTGAGCGATGATGTCTCGGATCTGCGGGGCGTACAAGAATTTCTCGATTTGTAGCCGTCTCTCACTGTCCATGTGCCGGGCGCCGCCGTCGCATGCTGCTGCTGTTGTTGTTGCCTCTAGAGCGTCGAAGAGTGCGCAATAGTAGTGAAGTGCTTCCACGAACCGCGTGAGAAACTTGGGTGCATTGAGGTTTGCTTCCGTTTCCAGGAGCGAGACTATTGCTGGATTCAAAGCTCGGATGGTGTTGGACAAGAAGCTCTGGATAACAACATCCTCGTCTTCGGCACTAGACCGTCTCGAGTCGACCTCCGGCGCGGACTTGCATGAGCAGCTCAACAAGGTGTGCAACACACTGGAGCAATTGACGGCGAGTATCTCGTCGGCTTCCACGCGAATGTTTCTCGCTTGCAGATTCTCCAAGCTCTCGAGTACCACGCAATACTCAAAAGGAACTTGAAGCGATGCCGCGAAAGCGGCAAGACGCTTGCCTGTTCTGTGCAAAGCGGAAGCGTCGAGACCGATTGCCGTGATCCGTAGAAGACTCGGAGGAGAAGATCCTCCCAGCTTCCTCACCGCCAGCGCCTGTATCAATCCCGGCCATTGCAACCCTTGTCGGATGTCGAGATCCACAATGTGCAGTTTTGGGTGATGAAGAAGCGTCTCTAGAATTGCTTGATTGCCGGTGAAGTGTGCGAACTTCTCGAATGGAAGAATCTCGTAGGAGGCCTGGTAAGCCAGATCTGAGTCAAGAACTGGACGTGAAGAAGCTGAAGCAACAGCTGTTGGTGGCGCTGCTGCTGTTGCTGCTGCACCAGACGTGATCGTATTCTGAAGCTTGCTCGACGTCGAGCGGGAACTCCTCCTCGTCGCGCAGTCCTGCACTAATTCTTTCGTCAATCGTGCGCCGAGAGCCTCGGCGAAGTAAAATGCAATCCGTTTCATTGGGTCTCCATGCGGTGACGAGTTGGCTCTCAAGCGAATGAGAAGTGCACGCGCGATGTGAAAGTCGCAGGCGTCCATCGCTTCAGCACATGCCAACAAGAAATGGACAAGATCAAGTCCAGTGTTTTCTTCTTCATCTTGTTGCTGCTTCTGCTGTTGCCATAGACGGAGTTTCTCTGCATGTCCTGCACCGACAGCTTGAGGTGGTGGGCTTTGAACCGCCGGCGAAGCAGCACAACTTCTCGCGGCAGAACGGGCTGCTGCATCCCTTGTAGAGCTATGCGGCAGAAGCTGATGTCCTTGAGAGGAGAACACGGGTGCTGCAGCTCTAGTGTTCGTGAGGCGACGCTGCAACGGCTTCTGCTGTAGCTGCAGATTAGACTCCGACGGTACCAAGCAAACTTCGTGAGAGAGGATCTGCCCCGGGACGAGAAACATCGGCGCTTCGTCCTCCCAGAGACAGACCCCAGCAGCTGCTACTGCTGATTCCATCGCCGCCTCCTGCTGCTGCTGCTGCATCTCGACATCGTCGCACTGCATCATCATCATCCCTGTCGAAGCGACTGGAAAGAAATTCGGGAAGCTGGACAATTGGGCTGCGCCGCAGCTGCCATTAAAGCTCTTGTCCAAGCTCGTCTCGAACTCGAACTCAATCTCGGTGCCAGAAAACTGCATGTCTGCTGTATTATGATTCCCTTCCAGCTTTGAAATCGCCGGCCGCGGGCTACAACCTGCAGCCGTCATCATTAATTCAGAATCTCCAGCAGCAGCTGCACCCCCTGACGACTCTACCTCTGCTGCTTGAAACTCCGGCAACAGCAACGCGAGGTTGGGATCCATCATACAGTCCATCCAGCTCGCGATGTCGGAATCCGACACGCAAACCGTGGGTAGTAGTAATTGGTTTTGATCCGCGAGCTGCGCAGGCGCTACAAAGTGCAGATCATCATCATCATCAGCTGCTGTTGCTGCTGCTGGCGGCGGCTCTGCATGCTGAATTCTCTGAGGATTGGACCCTGCATCACTGGAACTGAAGCTGTGTTGCGACGACAGTGAAGCCGAGGAGTATGAGCGACTGGGTCTCGACGTCGTGGTGATCGACTGCTGCTGCAAGTCCAGGACCGAAGTCGGCTCCATGAATGTGTGGAAATCATCAACAACTGCCGCCTCCAACACGGTCACCTTCTTGTTGTTGCAGCTGCTGCATGCAACCAGATTCACAACATCCATCTCCGAATTCAACACAGTGTTCAATTTACCCTCAAAACCATTACACAACGATCTATGCAGATACGAACAGAAAACACCATGAAGCAGATCTCTTCGCGGACCCTAGTGCAGCTCCCGTGGTCCTCTCCCGCGTGCCAGCAGCAGCTTCAAGCAGTACCATCTCCAGCTGCATGCAGAGTCTATCATGCTCCAAAGAACTTGCTCCATGATAGTACACTGTGGAGATATAGCAACCATTTCTGGATCGAGTTCACAGACTAAGTTCCTCACACAACTTCGCAAGAGCCTCTCGATTCTAAAAGAAGAAGAGCAGCAGCGCCTAGGCCCTAGGGACATCGAGCTTCGAGTCTGAAAAAAAGAAAGAAAGGTGCTCTTGAAAGAACATTGAGCTTGGCTGCAAAACTAGACCGAGGAGATTTCAATGCTGCCTGCAGTCGAGAATCCATGGGTGTTTCATGTGGAAGAAGAAGAAGAAGAAGAAGATCTCCACAAACCTTTTGATGTGGTCGGTACTCAAGAAAGTACAGAGAGTTCTGGCCACATACCTCCATGGTAATTTAGTTGGCGCCTGCAGCAGCAAATGATCCTTGTAGTAACTGGGCCAGCTGTTGCTGCTGCTGCAGCAGCTCGAAGCTCCATAGCTGCTGTACTCCAGCTGCAAGCTCTGAACTGCAAAATGACATTGACCAAAATGTTCAGCATGACGTAGAAACTTCAATGGGAAATTACAAACAAGAGTTTTGAAGAAGATTTCTGAAGAAGAAGAGAGTTCAGAATCTGATTTTGCATATGGTACCTGGTGGAGTTGAGGCAGCAGCAGCAGCAGAAGGCCAGTCTACTTGCTGCCTCCTGCAAGTATGTTCATAATTGTTGCAGTCTAAGTGGACCAGCTGCTGCTGCTGCTGCAACAAGCTTGAATCTTCAAGCTGCCATTGCAATGGCAACAACAACAGATCATCACCTGCAGCAGCATCACTACTATTCCTAAATCTTCTTCTTCTTTTTCTTCTTCTTACCCAAGCCCCCTCCTGCTGTTGTTGTTGCTGCATCCATGCAACTTGCTCTTCCATGTGATTCTTCTTCCCACTGGAACCCCCAACTCTTCTTCTTCTTCTTCTTCTTCCTCCTCCTCCTCCTCCTCCTCTTCCTCTTCCTCTTCAAGCAAACAGCTCAGTTTGGGAGGGGCTTACAACCACAGCAACAAGAAGCACCAGCCATCTCCCAAAACCACAAAACAATTGAAATAAAATCTTAGAACTGCACAGATCTCCAATAAACAGCCAAGTCTTTTTCTTTTTGTAAAATTCTAATTCTCTCTGGCTCCTCTCTCTCTCTCTCTCTCTCTCTCTCTCTCTTTCTCATTTTCCATTCTAGTCTTCGACTTTGCTTTTTCTTCTCCTTTAACCTATTATAATCATGGGCAAACTAAGATTAGGTGAAAATTAAACTATTAAGTACTATGATGGGCACACTGAAGATGAGGACTAAAGATGAGGACAATGGGTACTAAGATTGGACTTTGATTAGGAAAAACTACTAAAACTATTTTATTATTATGATGGGTACCCAAACATTAGGTTAAATTAGACTATTATTATGATTTTCCATACCTAATAAGAATAGGACTAATAAGATTTGCACAAATTGAAAATCCTTTTTGTATTGGGCACACTAATAAGACTAGGAAAATTTCTATTTGGTAGTCCAAATTATTAGCATCACCTTCTTCATCTGTAGAATGTTGTTTTTACTTTTACATTACCTTCTCACAAGTTAATGACACAATAATTCCTTTTGTTTATTTATACTAAATTGCCTTTTTTTTTTTCACCACATTCATCAACTCTACAAAACTTTGATTGATTTGATCTAGTATTTGTTCTAGTATTTTTCATTTGCCACTTCTTTTGGCCACTTCTTGGGGGTGGGAGGCCTTTGGTGGGTGAGAGGACAAGTTTCTAATAACTTGGGGGAGAGTGGGGTAGAGTTTTTAATAACTTGCAAAATGCTTATACTTTCATTTGCGCTTCCCAGCATCCAATCCAGCTAGATAGCACCAAAATAGGGTTCGTTGGTTGTTTTTATCATGACTCGGGAAGCTTTTGGGTGGGGTAGGGAGATTGCAAATTTAGAGCAAGATCTTTTGAGAGAATATTTGGTAATGGATTCTCTTCCTCTTCATCAAATACCTAATCTTCTTTCGTCTTCTTCTCCTCTCATCTTTTTAATATGACCCATTGGTGATACAAAATTGGGTAATTTGAAAAAGTGAGGACCCAGGGAACATCTTTTTTATACGACCCATTCTTCATACAAAATTGGGTGATTTTGGAAAAGTGAGGATCCGAGGGAACACACATAATAAGAAGACACAAACTGTTTTTGTTCCATGTAGTTTGGTGGGGTGACATCCCTATATTGTGTCCCCCTTTGCCCCTTCTCTCCCTCTGCTTTCTTTTAAGTGGGGCTTTGTGCTTGGGATTTCTGTGTCTCTACACTTTTTCTTTGAGCACCCAAAGAAGAAAAAACCAAAGTCCCCACAAGAAGAATGTGCAGCCAAGGGCATTATGGGCTTCATTGTATGACACTAGTCCGTCTGTATTCAATCACAAGACCAACCAAATACCAAATATCAACTTTACTAATGAGGCTAGGATAGACCGGCCCATCACAGATCATCTGCCTATGACTAAACATTTATTTATATCTTCATCGTCTGTGCTTCATTTTGAGTGATTTAAAATGTTATGGGAGTGCTACCTCAAGCTATAGAAATCATCTTTTAAGTTCAAAGGAAAAGGAGTAATGAAAAAATAACATGAAGAAAAATAAGGTTTTCAACTTACAAAACACGATTTTTAATTTTTTTTTTCTCTCTTTGGACCCTCCTACTTTCAAACCTCATAATTTTCTTATTTCTTATTCATATTAAATAATTCAAAATGTTATAGAAGTGCCAAATTCAGTTGTACAAATCATCTTTGAACTCTAATAACAACAAAGCAACATACAAAGAATTTGTTAAGTGTTTGGGAACCGACCCTTGTAATGTTGGGTGGTTTGTTTTTTTTTGAGTTCTTGACCTCCTTTACTTTTGAGAACCATGACTTTCTCATTTTTAATCCATTTCCACAATTGTTAGTGTGTCAGATGTGCCAAGAGGAGGGGTTCAAGTTTGGTTTGGACACCAGAAAGAGCGGATCCCTCCCCTTGGATCCAGCCTACCCTGAGAGCTTATATGTTCGGTCACCAGCTGGTCTACCCTCGTAACACAAAGGAATGGGTGATTATGGGCCTTTTCTTGGCCCATGCAGTCATTCTTTTGGGGGAAAATCTTAAAGAAGTGCAATGAGCTCAATGCTGGATATGACAACAAGGTGCCCGATAAAAATAATAATAATAATTTCAAATTGATTTGAATCTATGATCAAACTTCTTTTAACAATGCTTGAAAGTGAAGGCATTTCAATGTTGGAGATCTGATTATGCTAATTGAGAATAGATTATTCTCAACTCCTCATCTCCTTCAGCAATCATCTTTTTTGGATCAAGTCTTCTCCTTGGTCAAAATGTGTATGAAAATGTAGTAGAAATCTTTTCTGGTCAGTTTATTAGTTTCCATTTTGATACAATCCTAAATGCAAGGGGTGAATATGGGCGAAAAATATTCAGAATTTGGAAAATGGATGTTGTAGTTGTGAAAATTAAACATCAGATTATTTGTAGGTCATGGAAAAAATAGTGGATGATATGTGGGTCAAGAAAGATGAAAATTTGTGAAAAGACTGAATATATGGGAAAGAAAATGGATCAAATGAAATGGAACCCAAGAAAATTAAACATTTGATGATATGTGGGTCATGGAAGATGCAAAATGTAAAAAAAAAAGGTTAAATCTAGGGATCACAATGAATGAAACAAAGATCAACAAAAATAAGATCTGAAAAAGTTGAAACCCAAAGAAAACATAACAAAAGGTCAAAAAAAAGTAGGAATGCAAGATACTCGAATTGTGAAAAAACAAATGGATGAAATGAGAGTTAATAAAGATGATATCCAAGAATTAGTTAAACAACGGACGAATCAAAGGTTGAAAAAAATAACAAAATCCAAAAATCCACTTAAATTATTTCTAAATATTAGAAATATCCCATACTTAAGCTAAACCAGGGTCGCTGAATTCAAATCTTAACTTTTTTTGGACTTACTATGGTTACTAAGAGGCCTCACTCAAAAGCATTAAGGTACCAATGTGGGTGGTGCTAATTGAGCCTGGCCAGATATTGGGACCACCGAGAGCACTTGCAAAAGGAATTGAGTGTTGGATATTGCCGAGCAATCATGAATGGCTCAAGCGGTGAAATTTAAATAATCACTCCCTTTATTCAATTCCCTTTTTCATGTACACAAGTGGGGGAATGGAAATGGTATAAATATTATATTAATTTAGTGTACCCAGTACATGCTATTTTATTCATGTGTGACGCTCTTAGATGATAAGCATTATTGTTACTTGAATTTGGGTGAGTTTTCAATCAAATAGGTGCATGCATTGGGGGCCTCAACTTGGTGGACCTGGTTGCTTTCCAGTATTGTACCAATGAGGGGGTGATGGGGGGTCCAGGTGAGTGAGTATTGGCTGTTAACCCTTGAAAGTCATCCATGAGGTGAGACCCAAGAGTTAACATTGAAATTTTCAATGTTTTATTTATTTAAAGAACCACAATTTTTTTGTCCTGAATTTTGTTTGTTTTGCCTAAATAGCTAACTTGGTCATTGTGAGTGTCATATTAAGATGCATACATTAACATTATGTAAAAAAATAAAAATTTTGAGCAAGAAAGCTTGGAATCCATCCTTGAACATGTGCTACAAAATCATTCAGCTGTTGGCTAAAATCTAGCATTGTCATCTCATCATCCCTTACTTGATCTTAGTGTAATACACCTTTGGAAAGATATCAAGTATTTGGGCAACATATGATAAGACAAAAGATTGTACCTAATTGAGAAAAGGGTAATGTAGTCTTAGTTTAGGGTTTAGAGTAACCATCCAATGTGCACATTGGTTGTGCAAGCTGCAGTAGAATGTACTCTTTGGTTAATCAAGGAGAAATGCACAAGTTTTGCTTCTTCAACCTTGAACTTCTTGAACAGACTAGGATGCAATACTAAGTGAATATGGGTATATACTAAGAAGTGTCGGCACTAGGGTATCACCGAATGATATTTATGGATACAATACTAAGTGAATATGGGTATATGCTACTACTAAGTGTCGGCACTAGCTGATATCAAAATAGTCTGGTATTTGATATCAATACGTGTACCAATTATTGATACCAAGTTCTCTTCAATATTCCAATACAACATTGGCAATAGCCTATGGTTAGAGTGTATGTATGTTGTTGTGAAACCACATATCCAAAACATGAAAAGACATAAAAAAAAGGTTAATTTATAGTGAATGCTCATAAGCTTGTTGTACATGGGATGATTGAGTAAATTTGTGATGACAAAAAAATTATTTTCACCCAATCTGAAAATAACTAACCACACACAAATCACCACATACATACAACCCTTACACCTAACCTCCATTGCTACATCCATCCATCCATTTTTTTTCATTTAGATTGATGCAAAGAGCCCCACCTCCCCCAAAGGAAGCAGCATGGCCAAAAGATTTTGGTCACAAATCCATTGATTTCTTAAAATCACAATATTTCTATACATGGTTCAAGTATGTAGCCAAAAGTACATAAGGATGTTTAAATGTTTTCCTTTCACATTTTGTTAATAGCCAAATTTGGCTAAATTGACTTATGGAGATAATAACTACCTCAGCTGCATCACAAAATTTCTGAAATATATAAAATACTGAGCCTGATCTAGCCTATATTTAACCATTCAGATGCTTGAAAAACTACACCTTGACTGGGCCAGTTGCTGCTTTGCCAATTGAGTTTAGGGTTTAGGGTTTAGGCCACTTGGCGAATTGGGTGCTCCTACTTTGTTTGCCATGTCCTTGACAAATCTTTTTGGCAGTTGCAAGAACAAACTTTTTTGTTGGCATTGACAAGAACATAAAGATATGGTTCAGTTCATTGAGGGGAGGAGGGGATTCCATCCTCACTTGCAGGCCTTAACTGCAGGACCCCAGTAGTTTTATAATGAGAAATGTTTTCCCTTGTTATTTGAACCATGCTCTTTTTCATCACCAAAGTTGAGAGAGATGGCATTGAGTTAAAATATTCCTTCTCGTGTTTTCTCCTACGCACAAGGGTTA
>Ga0209208_10012766_pt1 | contig 10586 bp, 9 predicted proteins | sample S1TSphfallax_3_FD_187694 | JGI IMG/M metagenome (GOLD analysis project Ga0209208, IMG submission 187694) | Host-associated microbial communities from peat moss isolated from Minnesota, USA - S1T2_Fd - Sphagnum fallax MG (SPAdes) (version 2) | ecosystem: Host-associated > Plants > Peat moss >... | reverse complement strand
AAATCCCATTTTTTTTGGGTTCTTATAATAAATGCCCAATGTCAAGCATATGCATGTGCTAACTTGGCTACATGAAGGTGGCATTAAAAAATATGGTTCACACCATGAAACTTGAATAAATAGGATTGAAATGCCATAAAGTTTAAAAAACATTAAATATTTTCCTCGATAGAACATATTATGGTTATCACTTGATTGCATGTTCATATATTGGTTCTTTTGAGGTCTCTGCTTTACCTACCTTGAGACATGAGGTGTTGGACATTCATTTTCCAAGCAAGGGATTACATATTGAAAATTATAAAAAATGTAAGCCAGAGTTAGTTTTGAGACAACCACATCAATAGCACACCAAGGTATCAAAGTGTTTTTAGAAATCAATATGGTCACCACTTATAAGAACATCCCATTTACAATTGCATTTGAGTAATTTTTAATTGTGCTATTAAATGTCATGGGTCATTTAAAAAAGAACGAGTGTGGAAAATTCATTTGGATACAATTACATGTCTAATTGTATAGTGTACTCAAGAGCCACCTATTTCTTGTGAAAACTAACAATTGTGTACAACTTAGTAAAAAATTGTTCTTTTCATAACAACAACCTTCAACAAGGTCAATTCCCAATGTTGTACAATTTCATGTGCTTTTATGTAAATCATTTTGAATGGTCTTATTAATTAATAAAAATAACCATTAATTAATAAAAGGTTTGTTTGGTTGGATTATGTGGGGGATGTTTGCCTTGTAAGAATTAACACATTAAGTAGATCCTATTAAGAAAACAACAAATGATGTGTTTGATGTTTGTGTTTTCAGGACATAAAACATTAAACATATTTTTAAAATTGTAATAGAGAACACATTAACATAAAAGAACCATTCCTCCAAAACTGACTTTGTTTTCAAGTTTTTGTTTGTAATTTGAGGTTGTAGTTAAATCAAAGAACTTAGGGGCCTCACTAGATAATATTTTCTAACTCTACCTATTGATCATGTGATACGTAGAAAGTAGAAAATTGATTTTGTTGTGTAATTTTAATTTCACCCAAGGAATATTGAAAAAGTTGGTGCAAATTTTAGGAAGTTAATAATTAGTTAATGTTACAATCTCATGCATTTCATGTTTTTGGTGCATGATTGAATGTTTTAACATATAATATTACAACTTGTATTTGGAATTATTGGACATAATTGGACCATTACTTTAAGTGTTGGTCTTGAAACTAGATGATGTTTTTTTCTTTTCCATTTTTTCTATTTAATTAACAAACCATTTGGGCCAATGTTTTCAAGGAATTTAACGAAGTGTGAGATAGTCTTCCTAATAATAGACTTATTTAATCTGCTTATGATAGATAAAAACTAAAATTTTATGCATAGTTATATGTATGAACTCAAAACACCAAAACATGGTACTCAAATTTACATAAATGACTACATTTGTAGTCGTTTATGCCATTTGCAACTGCACATGACTACATAATTCTATAGTCCATTTGACCACATGGTAAATGCCACTAGTTGCAAAAGTTGCTCCAATTGTAAATGTCTTCCATGATTATAGTCATACCTACCATAATCATGGAAGACATATCCAATGGGTATGATTTAATTTGTAGAATATAAATATAAATTTCTTGATGACATATGGCAACCTAGGATACATTTAGATTATTTATGTACCACTTATGAACTACCACGTGGCAATTTCAAATTAATAAATTATTTTATCGTTGTTTTTTTTTTTGGGTACTTGTTGATGATGATGCAATGTTCAAAAAGCTTAACCAACTTATTTTAGTACACCTTAAAATATTTTTAGGGTGCCTCCCTATTTAGATTAAATTAAAAATTCCTCCTTATTTCTTGTCAAAGATTTATCCATCTTCTTTTTCTTGTTATGCATTTTCTATTTCTCCTTATGCATTTTTTGGTGCATCTTTTTCTCCTTCTTGTGCATCTTTTTGTTTTTCTTGTCTTTCTTGCAAGTATCAAGTGTAATTGGAATCTTTTTTACACAAGGTTATTATTACACTAATCATTGATCAATTTGTAATTCTTTTCTTACGAGTTTGATTTTCTCAAGCATCTCTTAAAGAACAATACATGTGTTGTGTTATGCTTCATAGATTCTTCATGTTTGTAGGTTTGTTGATGATATTTTTGTTCCCAATTTTCAAATTTTGATAGTTTTATGTATGTAGATCAAAACTCATTTGGCATTGGCATATACCCAAAAACATCTTGTGAATTAAATTATGTTTTTAAAGGCTTCTTTTATAAATTTCATGATCCTTTTTTCTCAATTTTATCTTTCTTTTAAAAAAAAGTTCTATGACTTAATGAAGAAGTGTTAACCTTGCCTTGCTTTTTCTTAATAATGAAATTGGACAATTTTTTATTCTTATGTGAGATATGATTATTGATAATTTTGTCTTATCTTCAAGGTGTTGTTATTGACAAAAATTGTTACTAACAATCTCATATATATATATTTTTTCAAAATGTTGTTGAGATGCATAACAAAGAGGTCACACACAACAAGGAGGCAATGAAACTCATTAGGAATGCACAAAAAAAAAGTTGAAACACAACAAGGAGATGATGAAGTTCACTAGGAGTGCACAACAAAAAAGTGACACATAACAAGGAAGTGACAAATCTCATTAAGAGCACACAACAAATAGGTGATGCATAACAAGGAGGTGATGCCACTCATCAAGAGTGCATATCAAATAGGTGACAAACAATCCAGAAGATCAAACTTGTAACAATGGGGCTAGATGTTTAGGAGTAACATTATGGCTGAAAATGAATGAACAATATTCCAACCATTGTCTCTTAGTTGATCAAGCTTGAATCTGCATCAAAACAAACCACCCAAGTGGTTAGTTCTCTTTTCGGAACACCCTTTGGTGTTGGGATAAGCCACGGACACTTCGGACCACAAGACTCACCACGGCCCGAACTCGGGGGATGCCACCACCATCCCCCATATAGTATACTCTACGACGCTCCGCCGCACCTACATCCAAGTGGCACAAATTCCCGGGACTCCCGAAATGGAGTTCGGAAATTGTCCCGAAATTGTCCCGAAATTGTCCCGACGGGACTCTCGGAACTTTGAACCGCCATAACTCTCGACTGCAGACTTGGATTACGACAAGGTCTGAACCGAAGTTGTATCCCTCGTCGAGATCTTTCCAACGCCATGTCGCACGCTCAGATCGGATGTCGGGAAGACATCGATTCCCGACTTTTAGTGGTCGGGAGTCAAATTGCCAGTTTGACTCCCGGCCCTTCTTTTGCCCATAACTTGGGCTGCAGATGTTCGAATTGTCAATGCGAGGGCATTTTCGATATCTACGTTTCAAGACCTTTCCAACGACATCAAGAACACTCCAATGCGATGTGTTTTGCCCCTTGCTGTCGAGCTCTAAAAATTCGGGAGTCCCGAAGGACTCCAAATCCCCAACTTTTCCAAGTGTTGGGCTTCACCCTCACACTTGGCCAAAGTGGGGTTGCAACATATCCTAAAGTTTCAGAGACTTGAAAAAACCTTTTTTTAAATAATCACAAAATCTTGAGAATTTCTCTACGCAACAGATGTTAATGCCACAAACATTCGTACTATATTCACCGGTTTAAAAACTACTACTGGTGATGTTGTGGAGTTGGTGTACCTCAAATCGTGCCAACAGCTTCTTCCTTTCAGCCACAAGTAACTTAAAAGGATGAAGCTCTTACAGTATCCATGAATTCAACATATTTTGACATGTAGAACATGTACACGAGAATTGCCATCTAAAATCACATTGCATATCAATAGTGTCTGCTGCGTCTGCTGGCACTGCGGCTGCTCTGAACGCCACCTCCAAGAACATGCTGTCTACCGCTGACCGCATGTCCACAGTTCGGCAACAGTAACAGGACCGCGATCGCGAGTAGCACGCAAAGGCCCGTGCCCGGCTGACAGACCAAGACCGGTAGCAACAGCGGGACCGCGACCGCGAGCAACACGCAGAGGCCCGTGCCCAGCTGACAGACTAGGAGTGGCAGCAACAGCGGGCCACCCACCGCGAGAAGCACGTCGAGGCTTGTGCCCGGCTGATAGACCCGGAACGACAGTAGGAGCAGTGCCGCCACCGCGAGCAGCAGGCGGAGACCCATGCTCGGCTAACAGACCGGGAACGCTAGTAGGAGCGGGACCACGACCGTGAGCGGCACCGGCAGGTGCGAGGTCAACAAGATTTGCACATAATAGCCTACGTCCCCCTTTCAGAATTTGATGAGGCCAGTGTTCCGGTGCTTGACATAGGGGGTAGGACAGCTGAGTGCCAGCAGTGCCGAGCTATGATTTGGCCTGATGAGGCTTCCCGGGGACACGCAAACCTTTGTTGTGTTAAAGGTAGATCTTGCAACTGTGAGGCCCTTTTCCCCATTCCTCTTCCTTAACCATTACGGGACTTGCTCAGTTCTGAGCCTGCCCCTAGTGCATGCGTCCCCCCTGCCACCATATCTTTTCGCAAGCACATCCGGAAATACAATTCCTCCTTGCAGATGGCCTCCTCTGGCATTAAAATCTAGTCACCCACAGATGGGGTCAGTTTGATTGTCATAAGGGGTGCCGTGCATCATTTGCTGGGGCTGTTGGCAGCTCCTCAAGGGAGCCCCCATTAGTTTGCCCAGTTATATATCATAGACAATCCGGATGCTCAAGTTGTTGCCCGTTTTGTTGCTTTTGATCAGGGCAACGTAGACATGGACCGTCGCACTTTACAAGAGCTACAGTTGATGCTTTTGGGGAGTAATGTCTATGTTCAGCGCTTTGTGCAGGCCATGGATTTGCCCCCTCAAGACCTGGCTAACTATGAGATTGTCATCCGTGTTGATGGCAGCATTGACCGTCGCCACTACAACGCCCCCACATCCAACGAGGTGGCCGGCCTGATGCCTGGTGAGTGAATGGGGTGGCTGCATGAGTACTTTTTTGGTGTTCCTTCCATCATCCAAGTAATTGTCTCGGCTGTGCCTGATTTGTTTTCCCTTTTGTGCTTGCTCACAAGCGATGGTGACCTAGACGGTGACCCTGAAGATAGCAACCCACGAGACATTAGGGTGCGGGCTAGGGGCGAGGGGTTATGGAGGATTAATGATGCCCACTATGCTTATGACCCTCTACATTTTGTCCTGTTCCACCCACACGGAGAGCCCGGCTGGCACCTAAATATTATTGGCGCTACCCTTGTGGTTGTGGATGGGCTAAGCTCTAAGGACGAGCAACAGCAACCATCTGAAGATGAACAGCAGCCTGATGCAGAGCCGGCAATGGACCCCGGGTGTGGTGGAGGTAGGGGTAGGGGTACGGGCAGGGGCCGTGGTAGGGGTAGGGGCTGAGGCACATGAGCTGCTACAGGACGCATCGCTCGCAAGGTTACTGCCAGGGAATACGCGACTTACTTCATGCATGACCGCAACCCTCCCACCAATAGCACGTTCACTTATGGCAAAAGGTTATATCAAGAGTGGGTGGTTGACCAGTACTCCAAGGTTGAGGGGCAGCGGTTGCGGTGGGTGCGCCTCAACCAGACCACCCTGCGTGCTGACCAATATAAAGGAATGGTAGATGCCATGTAACAAGACGGGGCTAATAGCACCAACTTTGGGCGCATGGTGGTCCTTCCAGCCACTTTTGCTGGTAAGCCCCGCCACATGAACCAACTCTACCAGGATTCCATGGCCTTGGTCAGAAAGTTTTGGAAACCTGACCTATTCATAACCATGACGTGCAACCCAAATTGGCCAGAGATTCTGCATGAGCTAAGGCCTGGGGAGGAAGCCAATGATCGCCCTGACTTGACATCCAGGGTGTTCAACATGAAGCTTAATGCCCTCCTCAAAGACCTTTTGCAGAATGGTGTTTTGGGCACTGCGGTGGCATACATCCATGTGGTAGAATGGTAGAAGCGGGGCTTGCCGCACGGTCACATTTTGATCATTCTACGTAGCTAGGACAAGCCGCGTGATAGCAACGATTATGACCTGATCGTGTGTGCCGAGCTTCCAGACAAATCCACCGACCCCGAGCTTTACAACATTGTGACATCTCGCATGTTGCATGGGCCCTGTGGGGCCGTACATCCCTCATGTCCTTACATGGTGAATGGGGCTTGCAGCAAGGGTTATCCCAAAACTTTCCAGCCCCAAATTAAGGACTCCACTGGTTGCTACCCAACCTACCGGCGACGGGACGACGACATGACCTTCATCCACCCCACGTAAGTGCAGTTGTTGGAAATTTGGTAAATGATTTGTTGTCTTGTGCACCTGACCATAAGTGTCTATGTCTGAGTCTGCCCTGGAAACTCATTTCTTCCAGACTCTTAGGCGTCCCAATCTTCACCTTAAGCATGATGATGTGAAAGAAGGGCGAAGCCAAACCTGCGAGAAAGGGATGCCAAGGTGACTAACAACTTCTTACTCTTGCCCCTTCCCCCTTACAGCTCAAGCTTTGTCTTTGACAACCGTTGGGTCATCCCGTACAACCCCTACTTGACCATGGGGTACCAATGCCACATCAATGTTGAGGTCTGCAGCTCCATCACGGCTGTGAAATACCATTATAAGTATGTTTACAAGGGTCATGACCGTGCTTTAGTAGTGGTGCAGCCGAAAGCTGGGGTTCTACCAACTGCAGTGCCTTAGGCGACTACAGGTGGGGCCGATGGGTACAATGTGCCTGCCACCTGGGATGAAGTCCAAAATTACCTCGATGGGCGGTATGTTTGTGCCAGCGAAGCTTGCCATCGGCTTTTTACCTTTGACTAGCACGACATGCACCCCACTGTTTACCGCTTGGCTATTCATCTGCCTAATGAGCAGACCACTTACTTTCCTGAGGGGACCACAGTTGGGGAAGCCATGATGCGCAACAACTCCACCGCTTTGACTCGGTGGTGTGACTTCAATCAAAAGGCCAAATCTGAATACGCAGCTGCAGCCACTTTGGCTTGCAACACCAACGACCTTGCACCACCATTGCCTACTACGCTGACCACACTATACCATGATTATCCAGAAATTGTTGTGTGGAGCAAATCCAAGAAGGCGTGGCACCTCCGAAAAAGGGTAGTAGGGCAGCAGGGTGCAGGCCGAAACAATCATGTCACATTGGCAACTGTGGGGGCGCATGTACTTTATGCAACCCTCAGAGGGCGAGCGTTATTATTTACGAGTTTTGTTTACCCACGTTGCAGGGGCCACATGCTTTGAGGACCTCAGAACTACCCACCGTCCCCACACGCCTACCACAGTTGTGCACCCCACTTTTAAAGCTGCCTACCTTGCACTTGGCTTGTTGCAAGATGATGTTGAATGGTACTAGTACTAGTACTAGTACTAAACAGTCCACAAGCGGCCTTGATTCGGGCTGCACGCTTCATTGTGTGGGATGAGGCACCCATGGCCCGCAAGCATGTGTTTCAGGCTGTGAATCGCACGCTCTAGCATGTTATGGGTCATGTTGACCCTGCCTTAAAGGACATGCTTTTTGGGGGCAAGGTTGTTGTCATGGGAGGTGATTTTAGGCAGATATTGCCTGTGGTTCCCCGGGGCACGAGAGGTCAGATTGTGGATGCCAGTCTCAAGAGGTCTACAGTCCTTTGGCATCGTGTTAAAGTGCGTCAGCTGCATGAAAACATGCGTGTTCAGAGGCTTTTGGCACATGGCGGAACCAACGCCGCGGCCGATGCCCAACAACAGCAAGCTTGGGCAAACTACTTGCAACACATTGGGGAGGGCACAGAGCAAGTCTTTCCTGAGGTTGGGGAGGAGGCTGTTTTGATCCCAGAAGACATGTGCTACCAAGGTGACACCATTGATAGCTTGGTGGATGAAGTTTATGGCGACCTTGGCCGCTTCACAGACTCGTAGTCACGCAATGAGCACATCATTCAGAGAGCCATTTTAACTCCTCTAAACGAGGACGTTGACAGCATCAACACCGCCATCATGAATCGGTTTGACCTCACCACACATGACAGCCCACTAGCACAGCGCTGCACGTACCACAACGTTGATTCTGTTGTGCAAGGCGAACAGAGAGGGGTTTACCCCACCGAGTTTTTAAACTCCCTTAGCATGTCAGGGGTGCCACCCCACACTTTGACCATGCAGGAAGGCTGCTCGGTGATTTTGTTGCGGAATATGCCGGGCGACCTTGCAAATGGCACTCGGCTTATTGTGGTCAAGCTATTGTAGCACATAATTGATGTTGAGATTGCCACAGGACCGGACAAGGGCAAGCGCGTTTTCATTCCCCGCCTTAGCATCACTCCCTCTGACACGGAAAGGATGCCTTTTACACTCCGCCGGCGGCAGTTTCCGTTGCGGCCCGCATTTGCCATGACTATCAACAAGGCCCAAGGGTAGACACTGAAGACAGTGGGGGTGTACCTACCCAAGCCTGTTTTTTGCCATGGGCAACTTTATGTGGCTTTCTTTCGGTGCGGCTCAAGGCGGGGCGTCCGAGTGCTGGTCCGTGGTGGCAACAAGGCGACTCTAAATAGGGCCCATGCTGGCATTTACACCAATAATGTGGTCTACCGCAAGGTGCTGCAATGATTCTTCTTGTGGGTATGGGGTTTTTTGGGGTCTCCCTTGGACTCCCAGTTTTTTTCTAGGGCTTGAGCTTTAGTTTCGTCCAAGGGGATGGGTTGGATTATATTGCATTAAACTAAAATGGGGCTTTTATATATATCAGACATTCCCTCCATAGGATTTCCAAACATGTAATGAATTTTATATAAAATGACCATGCAGACTCATCCCAACAATTCATGCCTAAACATGCAACCTCAGATGCAAACGTACTAGGAATGAATGTGATCATCAACTGTCATAACTATGGCATATCAGTGCCGTGCCATGCAAATAAAACAAGAAAAGGGAAATATAGTAATAATATATATTTTAAAAAAATAACAAAAATGAAAGAACCAAAATAAAAAAATTAAAAAAATTATAATAATGAAGAAAAACGTTACTTGAAAAAGAATGAGGTGTGTCTTCTTTCTCCAAACTTCAAACTTGCATCCAAATAAACAAAAATATAAAAGTGAAAAAAAAACACTTTATTTTTATTATACAAAATAAAAACAGAAAACAAATTAAAATCTACTATAATCTAAAAGCCCGCTTCACCATGTATGTTTTCATGGGGGACTTTTCAACGAATTTTTGTCACAAAAAATAAATAAAATAAAAATAAAAATAGCTGCTTTACGCCTTTGTGTGTGTCCCTCTTGGTTTAAAGAAACGGGGGGACTTCATAGTGTCCGAAGGTCACGGGTACCCAGTAGTCTCATTAAGAGCACACAACAAATAGGTGATGCATAGCAAGGAGGTGATGCCACTCATCAAGAGTGCATATCAAATAGGTGACAAATAATGACTAAACTCACCAAGAGCACACAACAAAAAGGGAACACATAACAAGGAGGTGACACATATCAAGGAAGCCATGAAAATTGTAATCAATGCATAGCAAAGAAGCAATGGAAAACCCTAGGAACACATAGCAAGGAGGCAATGAAGTTGATTAAGAATGCACAACAAAAAGTCAATCAATAGGTGACAAAGCTCAAGGAACTAAATAAAAAACCTAATCAAAACATTAATCCTCAATAACAAACAATAAAATAAGCACAAAAACAAAACACTAATCATCATTTTTATTCTTGAAGGAGAGAATTGTGAGGAGGAAGCTACCATAATAGCTTTATGATGCTTTCTGCAATAAACCTTTTAAAAAAAAACCCTACCTACCACCTTAAATCTACTTCTCATTAATTAAAACCTTGACCTTGCCATTCCTTCATACCTTGATAGGGTATTGATTTTTTAAAGGGTTTCGAGTGAACAATTCTCAATTCATTGAGAATTGAGAGGTGGGTTTCAAAATACGTATCACCCTTAGTGATACCTTGAGATATTCAAGGTGAGAATCAAGTTGAAACTTGGGCCAGTTTTCACTTTTTTTAATACCTCTTTGAAAAAAACCAGAATTTGCAGGCAACACTTCTCCAAACTTGTTACCATCATACCTTGAAACCTTAAACTAAACACTTTCCAAAGAAATCTCCTTGACAAAAACCAATGTAAAAAAACCTCAAAGAAAACCCGGATTCTATGCCTCCAATGTGGAAACACAATAATAAAATCCAAATAACGTGCAACCATTGTAAAAAGAAAAAAAGAAAAAAATAAATTGAATAAAAAGAACTTAAGAAAAGTGTGTGAAAAAGACCAAACCCTCCAGTGTGAAACCAGATAATTAAATGAATTTTGATGTGAGAGTCCTTATCACTTGGGCCCAACAAACAATTTGAAGAAGATAGGTAACCAAGCAGAAACTAAGTAAATGATGGATGAAAGTTGTTGCCCAATTGTTGACATTATTCCGGGCCAAAATTCAAAACCAAAAAAGCCAAAAATAGTTTTTTGGGTAAAAAAATTACTAGATTAAAAACCATACCAAAGGTCCAAAATATGGAACCCAAAAAGAAAAGAAATGATCGAAAAAT
>Ga0209208_10012765_pt1 | contig 10586 bp, 10 predicted proteins | sample S1TSphfallax_3_FD_187694 | JGI IMG/M metagenome (GOLD analysis project Ga0209208, IMG submission 187694) | Host-associated microbial communities from peat moss isolated from Minnesota, USA - S1T2_Fd - Sphagnum fallax MG (SPAdes) (version 2) | ecosystem: Host-associated > Plants > Peat moss >... | reverse complement strand
GGGGGGGGGGGGGGATGAAAATTCAACGACCCTATATCATAAAAGGTAGTAGGTGAAAACCGAATAAGGATTCCAAGCCATAATAAGCAACCTTAAAATTTTAATTAAAGAAAAAAAAAAAAAACCAACAACAAAAACAACAACATTATTAAAAGTAACCTACTTTTCCCCCAAATCCGCTGCAATAATATTGAATTTTTATTGAAATTTTTTTTTCCCAGAGATATCCAGAAAGTGCAGATTCCAGTCTATAAGTAGCACATTCCACAAAATTTCCAAATTAAAAATTTGAAAAAAAAGAAAAAAAAGAGGAATATTATTCGGTAGAAAATTGCTTGGAAAAAACTGAGAAAAAAATGAAACGCACTCAAACCCACCCGGGTTCGAACCTCGTCCAGTGCGTGCAAGGACAGTGTTCGTCTCTGTCTTTCTCTCTCTCTCTCTTCGCTCGCTCGCTCGCTCGCTCTCGCGATCAGTGTTTGTTTTTTGGCTTGTCGAGGAACTTCTGTCTTTGGCTTTGCAGTTTTCGGGAACGCTTCTTGTGTGTCGGACACAGAGGGCCATGGCGCTTCGCGCCGCAACAACGCTGGGGCTCTTGTTACCTCCTCCGTCTCAGCACGAGAGGATTACGAGAAGCTGTGAACGATCATCGTCGTCATCATCAAGGTTCTCGTATGTGTGCAGGCGGGCGCCCAGTAGAGCTCTTGCTGTGAACAGGACATCATCATCATCATCATCATCATCATCGGCGAGCACTAGTGCTAATATTACTGCTACCGGGAAGCTGGTTGAGAATGAGAAGAATGAGATAAAGAAGAAGAAGAAGGAGGAAGAAGAGAGAGAGAACAGGAATGGAGCCTTGTCTACTACTACTACTACGTTGGAGCGGAACGAGGACAATAGGCTTCCGGGACTGATGAATGTGGAGAGCTTTGCAAAGGATACTATCACCTCTGATGTTGTTAGTGTTCACGATTACATGGAGCAGGTGCGTGTTTTGTTCGTTCGTTCGTTCGTTCGTTCGTTCGTGTGTGTGTGTGTGTATCTGTGTGTTCTTTTATGGCCGTGTGTAGGGAAGCTCGAATTCCTCTGTGTGATGATGATGAGAGAATTGGCTTCAGTTTTGGGATACTGGATTCTCAGGGGGTTGATGTGTCCGTATTTAGGGTTTGTGGAATTCAGGTGCCGTTTTTCTTGGGGGATGATGGAGGGCCTCCTCGCTGGTTTTGTCCTGTTTTCTGTTCTCCGCTTACTGATGATGCCCCGCTCCTCCTCTTTCTTCCAGGTAATGTGCATCATACCTAGTGCTCAGTACCTAGGGTTTTGTAGCTTTTTTTTTTTTTTCCTTGCTGCTAGTTCCAATTCCAAAAGGAAATCAGTCAAATGGCGACTGAAAATAGTTTCTGCTAGCTAATTTATTTTATGCTGTGCCATGCTGTGCAACAACTGGTGATCGAAGGGTACACAATTGGGCTTCAGATATGGGATGAAGTTGGAATTGATATATGTAGTAGTAGGTCACAGGAGTTTTCACAATTGGTTTCTCTATGAGGATTTGCAGGTTATTGAATGTCATGACATTTGAGAATTTGATAGTATTTCCGGAGTCCAATCCACAGCCCCATGTCTTGTGCAAGCAGTAATCTGGCAGCTCCTTTTGTTTTTCTTGTTGGAATCTTTGGGTGTTTGGTGTGGTCAGGTTTTGTCAGTTTGTAGGTTTTGACCCTCAAAGGATTATCCTTAATGTCTGATGAGGCATAGAGGTTCCTGATGATCATCCAGCCTTGAACAATGGCTCTGGAATGCTTGTATGATAAATTGGGGGTAGCTGGACTGTTGGGTTGGTGGTTCAGGCATGGATGGCACTGGTTTAGGACTTGTTTTACATCATGAGTCACTTAGGCGGTGAGCTCTCTCCTCTTCATGTGAACAATCATGATGTTATGGACACAGAAATGAAAATCATGAATCATTTTGTCATGTATTGATCCCAACCAATTCAGCAGATCTATTGTTGGGTCATCAGCAGCAGTCATTTGAAGAGCTCTAAAATAGGTTTTGGTCTTACTGGTGCAAGAACAGGATGTTTGAGGTATGGTGCTTGCACATCCCGGTGCATGACAGAACACCATTTGAAGGTGGGCTATAATTCACAGCTCTTTGACTCAATTATGAATCTTTGACGACACAAAGAATAATCATTCTGTGCTTCAGTTTGCATCACTCCAAGCTGGGATCTGTCAAGCAAATGAAGTGGGCTTTGCTAGAAAAAATTGAGTTGGTTACACAATCAATTGAAGTTGGCTTCACTGTTTGCAATATTTTCAAATGGGGTTTATGTGCTGGAAAAGTCCTTTGTCTGTTCAGATTGCCTGCTTTCTGAAACTACAGGTGTCACACTTTTGCAGGCTTGTTGAAATTGGTTGAAGACACTGTGCTAATGGAAATGAAGCAACGACCAACAGGACCTATCTATCTTGTTGGAGACTCCTTTGGGGGTGCTCTAGCCCTTTCTGTTGCAGCACGGAATCCTACCCTAGACCTGGTTTTGATTCTTGCCAACCCTGGTCAGTAATGGTTCATTCCCCCATTCTCCATCTGACTTTTAAAGATCATGTTTAGTAAAACTCTGTGGGGAAGGGGACAACTTTCTTAGTTGGCTTCTGTTGGACTAATGGTGTATGTATTGGTTTTGTCTCAGCCCTGGGATAGGTAAAGTTGTACAAACATGACATGCAAATCATGTCTTGACTGCTATAATGATTTATGAGGCTCAACCCATAGACATTATTGTGAAATCAAGTTTCTCTAACAGTTATTGGGAGGCTGGAGAGGCAGAATGATTGTGCTGCTGTTAATTGAGTGTGATGTGGTCTTTTGGGAGGGATTCAGCAACATCATTTGATAGATCACAGCTCCAGCCCTTGTTCCCCTTGCTGCAAGCAGCACCATCTGAGGTGTTCACTGTCGTTCCATATCTTCTTAGCTTCATAATGGGTAACTTTTAAAAGCCCTTGAAACCTGAGCTTCACTAGTGTCTCTTGCTAGCATTCTGCTGTCTGCTTGGAGAGAGACTTTGGCAATAGTCCAGTTTTGGACTTCGGAGTTTGTTTCCCAAGAGTTTGCTTCGCTCAGGAGCATTTAATGGTGCAAAATCTCTGTATGCAGGCGATCCGTTGCGCATGGCTGCAGCAAGAGTACAAAAAGATGCCTTACCTCCAGAAAGAGCATTGCAGATGCGAGAATCTCTTCTCTCCCTCCTACCAACTCTACCGGTCTTTTTCTTCTCCATCCTGCCTATTCTCTTCTCTGCCTTTTAATAGGTTTGCAGGTTATTCATTCTTCACTTGTAGTTGCTCACACCAACTTTGCATCACATGTTTGATGGTAGAAACAGGAAATCTGCCCATAGTATTGAAAAGGGAAGTCTGTTCAGCTGTGACATATGTAGGAGGCTTGGATAGTGAGTCACCTAAAGAAGTTAGAGTTGGTGGGGTGTACTGATAGGACCTTCACCATGCAGACATTGGTTGATGTGGTGCCCAAGGAGGCCTTGCTGTGGAAATTGAAGATGTTGCACTCAGCAGCCCTTTACACCAACTCCAGGTTACATGCTGTCAGAGCTGAAGTGCTGGTGCTTGCCAGGTTCGTCTCATCATAAATTTAACTATTATTCAGTTTGAATTGTACCTGATATCCCTTGTCCTGCAACCTTCAGCTTGCCTCCCTAACTTGCAGCCAATTGAACAGGATGATATTTGAAAGTGCAGATGGACAGATCTACCTTGATATACTTCTATGTAGCTGTTCCTGTTGAGCTCATTATCTTACGCTAACAGATGTCTTGAATACAAGTTCATTTTCAACAGCTTTAAGTTGTGAACATTGCGTGCAGCGGCAAGGATCAGATGTTGCCAAGTGCAGAGGAGGCAAAAAGATTGAAGAAAGCTATACCTGGATGTCGAGTTCGCTACTTCAAGGAGAGTGGTCACACCCTTTTGCTGGTCAGTGCATTCATCTATTACCTAGGGAACTTTTATGCAGTTGAATTTCCCTTTCACAGGAAAGATTTGGCAGGTTTAGTGCTGTGAATCTTGATTCTATAATCTATGTTGTAACCACCTGAGCCTAGTAGTTAATGCTGTTGAATCATGCACCACTAGTCCTGGAATATAGGTGACAGGGCATTCTAGTGTTGGACCTCATCCTGCTGTCTGTTGGATGTTGTCTTGAGAACTTTGATGTCCCCTGGGCATGCAGGAAGGTGACCTCAACTTAGGGTCAGTGATCAAGTCCACTGGTTGTTACCGTCGCGGGAAGACTTGGGATCCTGTAAATGACTATGTCATGCTTACCAGAGACGAGTATTCAGCATCATATAATTCCGTAATGTCTGAGACTTCCACTTCCTCTGTTTATTTACTTTATTTGTCAAGCACTTTTCACAGTCTATGTTACCTGCATGGCAGCTTCTTAGCTTGGTGCTTTTTTCAACATATGTAATGGTGGTATGTACTTGCAGGTATATACGGCAGCTCCTTAGCCCAGTGTTCTTCTCAACATCAGATGATGGGGAAGTGGAACAAGGTCTGTCAAATATCCCCACAGATCGGCCAGTGCTCTTTGTTGGGAACCATTTATACTTTGGTGTGGAGCTCAGCCTAGTAGTTGGAGAGCTTCTCAAGCAGAGAAATTTATTAGTTCGGGGGCTTGCCCATCCTTTTTTGTTTAAGACAGGCATTGAGGAAGAATTACAGGTAAGTTCACTCTCCATCATTGTCACTATCACAGCTCCAATGTCTTAGCTTCTGACTAGTCTTAGGCATCTTTAATGGAGTCTAAGAAAGTAGGAAAGGTATAAAAATTTCCACTATGAACAAGGAAGTGATAAAGTGTGGAAGAGAGTGCAATTGGTGAGCTATATAGAAGAATATCTACTTTGTGATTTGCACTCAATATGTTACATCCCTATGTGAACAAGGAATTGAGTAGCTCTACTCAATCAAGCTGTAACTGTTGGCTCAGGAACCTTCAATGACAGATTTGTATCGCACATTTGGAGCAGTGCCAGTCTCTGGAAAAGCCCTGTTTAAACTCATGAAAAATGGCTATTCAACATTGCTCTATCCAGGGGGTGCACGTGAGGCCCTCCACCGTAAGGTATCGTGTTGTGCAAGCTTACAGTATTGAGCAGGTTTACGGATTAGGGTCAAAAGTAGTGACAATGCTGCTTTGAAATGTGGTCCATCCAACACAGTGGACAATGGATTCAAGCTTATACTGAGATCGTGATGTATGGTTTTCAAGAAGAGGTAACAGGCATCTAAGTGATGTTGTTTTGTTGGATATTGAAGGGGGAAACACACAAGCTCTTTTGGCCTGAGCAGTCAGAGTTTGTAAGAATGGCTGCGCGGTTCGGCTGCACCATTATTCCTATCTCAAGTTTTGGAGAAGATGAGGTTCTTGATGTATGCTTTCTTATCCTGGCTCTTGATCATATTGAATGTGGCAGTTCCATTCTGCTGCATAACAGTTGGGAGCTACTTGGAACTGTAGTGGTTCTGGAAATGGATGTTGCGAAGTCCTCCATGTGACCATACCTGTCAGTTGAAACTCTTGACTTGAATTTGCTGGCTGTAGGTTGTACTCGATTTGGACGATCTAAGGAGAATTCCATTTGGTGAGCGGTTGCTGATTGCTCTACCTCAATTCCGGTATTCATCTGTCCCTTTGGCAGCAGTTGTGGTTGTAAGCTTAAAATGTGCTCTTTAAGGAGGAACACAATGTGATGCAGCTTACTGTTATATGTCAGTATCTGCTACTTCATATATATTTTTCTTCCTGAATTGCTAGAGTGGGTTGTTTCATATCACAGGACTGAAGCACGGGGAGAGGTTGCTGACCAGCCCATTCATTTTCCATTTCTTTTCCCAAAGCTGAACCCAGGACGACTTTACTTTTTGTTTGGCAAACCCATTTATACAGCTGGTGGGTTCTTGTCAAGACCCTTTAGAACTTCTTGTGGTATCTCACTTGATTCTGCTGTGCAATATCTCTGATTTGACAGTATCTGTTGCTTGGGCTTGCAAAGGGGTCACACTAATCTGACCATCTCTTTCCACTGAAAAAGTTCCTTACAGTTAGGAAAGATCTCATCTAGAGGAGCAGTTTGACATGGCTGCTTTGGTGACTGTCAATCAAATTGTGCAGGGAGGAGGGAGGAGTTACAAGATAGGGAAAAATCAGCCATTTTGTATGAACATGTGAAGAGTGAGGTGGCAAGAGGTCTAGATTACTTAAGGGTACTTATTCAACATCTATTCACTCAGTGAAATTCATGTGAATTTTTTTTTTTTTCCATGTTCAGCTAGCTGGAGGTAATATCCAATCCATGTCTATGCAAATATGGATTTTCTGATCAAGGTTCCTAAACATTAACCTTTGACATTATGTTTCATATTCCTGAAGGTGGCTGATATTCTGCATTGTCCTTTTTTGTTGCTAACAGGAAAAGAGGGACAGGGATCCTTATAGACGGTTGCTGCCCAGCCGACTACTTCAGTCATCTGGGGCTGAGAATTAGCAGATACCAACTTTCACCTCTTGATTTTTCACTAGTAGACTTATTCTTTCAGAGGCAAATGTCATCTGATAATAGGGTATTAACATGATTTGTATGCCTCCTCAGGATTCCAATAGTCCAGATTCCTCCAAATTTGGATTAAACTGCAGTTAGCCCCGGTTCTCAAGGCTTTGTGGCTGCAAAGAGTTCTTTGCAACTCAAATGAATTGGAAATCTGAAGAGAGAGGTTCACTCTTTTAGATTGAACCAGAAGTTTGTCCAGTTAAAAAAGATTTTCTGTTTTGTATAATTTGACCTTTGAGACTCTTCTTCATGTTGCTTCTGCAAATGCGACAGAAGCTTAGGATGTTAATTAAAAATTGTTTGATCTAAGTTTTGCAGACTCAATTGACACTTAGGGTCTCAAGCTGATGAAGCCAAGGTTTGTTTTCAAATGTTTATGTTGATACAACATTTTTCCTGTTACCTAACATTGTCTGTGGGGTGGATGTAATTTGGTCTGTTGAGTTGATGTTTATGAGTTCTGAAGGAATGCTAGCACTGCCACAGTTGGCTGTCACAAATTCTAGCGCCCAACAGGTGACCTGTCCTCGGCACAATTTGATGCTATTTCTACGTGCAAGGCACTTGTATGTATTTACAAGGCTATCTGACACCTGTTCAGATCATGGGTATGTAAGATCTCAAGAATACCAATTCCAGGAATGATCATTCCTTGAACTGGTATCAGCAGACAAATGGCATGAATGACGAGAAAATGCTCTTGCTGTACATGGCTGATGTGAAACTGAAAATTTAAATCTATAATGGACACAAAGACCTGTGCATGATCTCATGCTGTTCAGAAATTTTGGATAGAAGAGGGAGTTCAGACTAGAGCTTAGAGTAAGGAACTAAGGAATACTTTGTAATTTTGATAAACATATGTTTGTTGTTTTATAACTTTCTGATTCTGTTTTCAATTCCATGCTTGTTGAATTCTGTTTTCAATCAACTGCAGAAATGATTCCGGTGCAGATTTGGAGTTTTGAACATTTATATTATATCTGATTCTCTGTTTCTTTTAAGTTTTTTTTGTTGTTTGCAGATTCTTATATTTTTGAATGACAGTATGTTAGTACAGAAATCTGTACTTCAGAGAAACATCATTTCATGCTTTACTAGGTTGTGCTAATCCATCTTGGATTCTGGAGGCATAAACTTGATAGCAACTGTGTGGGCTACTGCTATCTTTGAGGTTTTGTAAAACATCTAAAATTGCTGCATGGAATTTATTTACTCATGCCTCAGGTACTCACCTCTCCACCTGATGAACTCAGGGTTAGTTGAGATGGAGCTACAGACAGACTGAAATGGAAATGTGAAAACGTCCTGCATCTTGGGCACAATTCCCATTGCCTTATTTATCAAATGTACTTGGTGATCAATCACCAGATTACTTAACTGACATAGCTATCACCAAAGAAGACCGTAAAACCCATGACCAATGGAAGACCCTAAAACCCATCACCAATGAGGACTCTGAAGCCCATCAGCATCATAAAATCCCATCGCTAGTCCTGTCACGCATCCACATGAGGGCCTGTGTATGATGAGCTATAGGTATGAGGGCTTTGCATCCAACCTATAGTCTCTTTTACATATGACAAAAGCTTCTCCCATGTTTGCTTGCTCGCTTGCTTGCAAGACCCGTCAATCAAATCATGCATATTATGCAGCGAACTTATCTTTTGAAAATTAGTTTTGAGTACCAGTTCTGATGTTGAATGTAAATTTTTTATGCCTCCTAAAACTAGCTAACTAGTGGGGTGACCTTTTGGTAATTTTTACTGTGTTACACACAATTGTGCTCATTTGCAAAATGAACACTGTTGTGATGATTCAAGTGTACTTTGCTGCAATTTCTACAAGGTGTTGGTGAAGCTCTTTGGTTGCTGAAAAGAAGGCACTGTGGTCAGAGTTGATTTCTCGGACTTCAGTGGGTTCGTTGTCAGGGTCACATAAGAAAGCTTCTTCTTGTGCCTCTGGTGGTCCAAGAACACGGTCGTGCAATGTCTTGATGTAAACTCTTGGAATCTTGCCGTGCTTCTCAGGTGTGAATTCAATGGTCGAGCCATCCAGTATACGCAGTGGAATCGGCTTCGACAACAATGAAGCTAACACAACATCCTGTCCATTTATTGCAATTTGAAATATGATCATCATTGTGAGATTTGAGCAAAATCCAAACCAGAAGCACATGGTATATCTGAAATATGTCTAGATCAGGAGGCTGGAGTTGCAAATTCACACAGATTTTTCCATGGCTAGTGTGTGTAGCTATCAAGGTTTGTACCTTGTGTGTTGATCACGTGTGACTTCACAAACATTGGTTTTTAAAGCAGTTGTGAGAGCTGGATGATAGATAGCTTCCTGAAAGAATCAAAACCCAATCCAGAAAATCTTCAATTGAGAGAGTGCATTTAGGAGCTCAGATGTTTGTTTACCTCTGATGGGCTCAAGTGATAGAACACCTCAGCTTGAACCTTTTCCATTACATAGAGAGAGGTTGGGATGTTCTGAACACCATCCCCAAATGTGTACTCAATGTGCTGACCCACTGTCGGGTCTAATTCATACAGCTGCAGCAACCCACACAAAGTAGGAAAAAAAATTAAGGCCAAGAATGAATGAATGCTTTTAGTGTTTTGTAAAGTTTTCCAGTTCGTTTGTGACCTCACAACACATGAAATTCCAGAGGAAGTTTCAGGACTTTCTAACTGAGTGCAGATCTGAAAGTTCTACAAATACATTTTCCAGTTTGTAAACTTTGTCAGGTTTCATACAAAGTGTGTGTTCCATTAGTCAAATATATGAACCAATTGTGTGAACCACCATGCGAAACCCGACAGACACAGCTGCTTTTGAGCTCAAGAGGGAAGGAGGAGGAGAAATGGGAGGAAGAAATCTAACATCAAAAGTAAGTGGGTAACCACTGGGCAGCATCATAGCAGCCAAGAAGATGGCAGCTGAAATCTTATCATGGAAATGTTCCATTGCATATGTCACACTGAGGCCTCCCAAATCATGCCCAACCAAGATGATCTGCGACATACATATTCACAGAACAAATCAGTCAATCCAGTGCTTTGAATGCTATGGGGGAATGGGTGGTGGGCCATCCCAGAATCAATCTGGAATCCTTCCTACTACATTTGACACACAAACTGGACAATCCTGTGAATGCAATGAAGAATGGTGGCATTCCAGAATTGATCCAAAACCCTAACTACAATCTGCTGACATGAACTTGGATTTCTTGTGATTCTGATCTACATTGTCATCACAGATTTCTTGAGAGCACAATTCCTGAACAAAAAAATCTGGAGCAATGGATGTGCAAAAAAATCATCATCCTACAATCACTGTCAGAAATGGGACTTACCCATTCTTCCTGAAAAGAGGAAAGGACGGTAAGGAGGGAATGGCAGGAGGTGATGATGGTGAAGAAGGAAGAAGGAAGAAGAAGATGGTTGAGAGAGAGAGAGAGAGAGAGAGAGAGAGAGTCTACCTTGTCGTTGTCAGGAAGATTGCTGAGAAGCTCCATGAGAGGTTCGTTGTAATCTAAGAAGGATTCCACATGATTGGGATCGGTGCAATCTCTTCCACAGCTGATGAGATCCACCGCCGTGGCTTTGTGACCCGCTCGTCGTAGTAGATCCACCGTCTTGTACCAACACCATGCTCCATGACCCCCTCCATGCACGAAAACGAAATGCGCCGGCTTCGACGACACACCCATTCTTCTCCCCTAAAACTCACTTTCTCTCTACAAACACGAAATGAAAAATGCTGCTGCACCCACCACCACCACCACAGCAACAGCATCAGATCATCATGTTCCAAATCCCCAATCCGACACCCAATTTCCAAAACTCCAATCTCATTCCGATGATCAAAGAAAAACTCAACCCCCCCACCCAAAGAAAAAAAAAAAAAAAAACTGGATTCCCATAGAGAAAGA
>Ga0209208_10012762_pt1 | contig 10590 bp, 12 predicted proteins | sample S1TSphfallax_3_FD_187694 | JGI IMG/M metagenome (GOLD analysis project Ga0209208, IMG submission 187694) | Host-associated microbial communities from peat moss isolated from Minnesota, USA - S1T2_Fd - Sphagnum fallax MG (SPAdes) (version 2) | ecosystem: Host-associated > Plants > Peat moss >... | reverse complement strand
TTCAACTTTTTTTGGGTTAGGAACATAAGTTTGAAACATGTTAAGCGGTCTTTTCTTCAGAAATATGTTTTAAAATTATCTTTGATGGCATTATATTTGGTTCTTTTTAGAAATAATTAATTGAAGACTATCCCAATTTGTAAATCAATGGTTGTTTTAGATACTACATGATCATTGCAGCCTGCTACCAAATACGTGATAATTGGTTGTTATTGATGATTACACTAAATGGGCATTTTTTCTTATGTCAAGCAAATGGAGCTGAATTTCACAAGGACCAGATGTATAATGATGCACATTCAAGCACCAAAATGAAGCTCGATATAGCTCGATTTCATGTAGCCACTTTGGACAATCCAGATCAGAGGGTCCAACAGAAACAGAGGAAAAAATTCATGCAAATAGAATGCAATTAGGAAATGTTTTGCAAACTTGGTGACAGAAAGTCTAGCAAGAGAGACAAGTGCAAGTTTTCTGAAGCCACCTCCTGATGGCCGAGAGAATTGAGTATGAATTTGTGATATATATGAAGCAGCAAAGCATGAAATTTCCTTCATTTTGCCTTGAGCAGAAGAGTATTCAATTCATACATGATGCTGCATCCAAATCACCAAGGCTAAGTCCTGAGTTAGCTTTCTGTTGCACATGTGAAGGCTAGAAGCGAAGAATCGAAGTTCAGTATCATCAATCTTGCCAGCCCCACTGACAAACACCACAAAAGTGGGTGGCCGGGCCTTCACTTGAGTGATGTATCGAACTTTTGCTCCATAGCCCTTATCTCCTCTTCTTGGGTGGCGACTCATGACCTACAAGAACACAACATGGATGATCAAAAAGTGCAGGCCTTCTGTAATTGTAGAGTCAGGAACATGAAAACTCTATGAGAAGAGGGAAAGCTAAAAACGCAACTTGGCCTCCTATTGTATATCAATCCCAATTTTTGTAGGCCAGAAAGTGAGCATATCAATCAACTACTCAGATGTTGAGGAGAATCTGAACCTTAGCAAGCCAGCGATTCAGCTTAGCAGTGGACAACCTTGCACACCACCTTTTATAACTTTCATTAACATTGTGCATGACAGCTCCCCGGCCTTTCCCCTCAAGCGCAGAAACAAAGACTACTGGCACTCCAGTGACCTGCCAAACAAAAAGTCAGTCATGGATGCTGTTTTAATTGGTTGGGGATGTCCTCAAAACAATGAATGGATTAGTAAAACCTCAGCATCACTGTAGTGATTACAACATGATGTCATGGCTGAAAAGTAATATGAAAAAAATAATGGAAAACCTGAGGGAGAAGCTTTTGGATCTCTTCAGGCACAGCACGCATGACCAGTGATCGTAAGTGGGCATTCTCCCTTCCAGACAGCAAATCCATCTTGTTGACCACAACCACTAGGCCTCGACCCTCCTGTATCACCCACTGAGCAAGAGATGCTTCTGCATGCCGCATACTCTTCTTTGTCTGTGCTATCTGTGACCACATACATTTCCTGATACTTAGATTACCAATCATGAGTAGTTATTTCACACCGCACCCTTCTTGCTAGTAAATGGTAGAGTTACCTGTGCAAAACTGTCTGGAAAAATGCATACACACACTGAAGAGGCACAAGTTTCTAGTCTGCACCAAAATCCACCAATCAGTTTTGTTGAGCATGAAGGACTTCATACCTCCTCCGCATCAAGAACAAGCGCAACCACATGGGCACGTTGGATATTGCGGCGTGCATGCATGGCACTTAGAGCAGCTGGACCCTCCTTCACCTTCACTCTTTGCATCCAGCCAGCTGTGTCTACCTGCCAAATGCCCTCCCACAGTGTTCAATTTGCCAGGACACCATTTAATCTCTGGTAGTCCTCCTTTGGCATGTATTGTTCATTGCTTTGAATAGCAGTTGCCTACAATCTATCCATTCCTTGTCAAAGATCTCATCTAATTCTGCAAAGACAAGTGTTTCCATCACACTAAGTGGACTTAAATTTTACTTTGAAATAGATTTTGTCTCTGGAGGCAAGTCCACAGAATTCCTTAATTAGGCAACTTTGGCAGGTGGGATTAATAGCCTAGTTGAAGGAATCCCTGGACACCAAAGAACATAAAAAGGCAAATGGTAGCTTACTAACCAGATAGACTGTCTGTCCATCATAGTCAAATTGCACACGTATGGAATCTCGAGTCAAACCAGGCTCTGGGCCAGTAAGCACCCGCTCCTGACACACAAGTGCATTCAGGAGTGTGGACTTCCCAACATTGGGTCGGCCAGCTATGGCTAGCTGCAATGGTACTCTCTTCAACTCTTCCACAACAGTCTTGTCCTCTGTCAGGCTTTCTTCTGTTCCATCATCATCTTCCTCTCTAAGAAGAGTTCCACTTTCAAGATAAACATTTTCCTTGCCCTCAAGGCCAACCTCTGTGCCAACATCAACTGTGTTCTCCTCTCTGAGATCAACATCTGTGCCCCTCAAAATGTTGTCCTCCTCTCTGAGAGCTGCATCAGCTGAGAGGTCATCATCCTCATTCTCCCTGAGGTTTGCCTCTGTCCAAACAGATCACCACACAGTGAGGTCTGATTCCAAAGTCCAAACTACATATTTAGCTCTGTAGGTGGAGAAGTGAAAACTTTGCAATTCGGATAGAAATGGCAACACTCAAGCCACATACAGTCAAATGAGGTAACAGCATAAGAGGAGACAGGCAAAAAGAGAAATCTGTTGACAAAACAAAGATAATGAGTCCCACAGTTGCAAGCAATGCATGGCACATTGTATGCTAGGGTCATAATTTCCTTGCAGGTTGTGTAAAAAGTTTAGCAAATGGTGGAAAACTTGCTTGAAACAAGTACCTTCTTGCAATGCAAGCATCTCCTCCTGAGCTTTTTCAACCCATGGCCGCAAGTTTTCATAAAGGTCAGCCAAGCCTTCTCCTGATTCTGCTGAAACTGCAACAGGTGCTCCAAACCCTAGACTGTGGGCCTCACCCATAGCTGCTTCAAGTGCCCCATTGGCATCAGCATGCATTCCTTCAGCTTTGTTGAGAAGTACCTTCACTTGCACATGAGGGGCAAGCTTGCGAAGCCACTTCCCAACATCAGCATCCAGTGGCTGCAGCCCAGTTCTGTGCATCCCCAATTCCAATGACAAACTTTGAATCCCAACCAACATTCTGTTTCATCTCCATGCAAATGTACTAATACATTCTGATAAACAGAGAGAGAGCAAAAGTGAGGGTCTAAAGAGGCAGACAGCAACCTGCCATCAATGAGGAAAAGTGCAATTTGACATTCACGAAGCACTGCTGCCGTAATCCCTGCGGTTCTGGCCAAGACAGACTCAGACCCTGCAGAAGTCTCCAAGCCTGCAGTGTCCATGACTCGGAATCGAAGATCACCAAGCTTGGCAACACCCTCTCGTACATCCCGTGTGACATGACTGTCTGGTGTGTTGTACACTAGTGCTTCACGTCTCCTTGTCAACCTGATTGTTGATCCAAGCATTGCATCAGCCTGTTGTGGTGCACATGAAACGACTCACTATTATCACACTCTTGCGCAACATGAACATGAACCCTAAATCACAAACCACCCAATAGTATACACATCCTTTGGTAAATCCCAAAATCTGCCATCCATACACCAATCATACTCATGTGGGAAGGCCCATTTTTCTGGACTTGCGTTGGATTGCTATAATGGTCACAGCAACTTTTGACATGCCGATCATGCGTCCACAACCTAGACCATTTCTTTACTGCAGCATCATGCAAGGCTACGAAAATGCTAGCGACCCAAAATGACCGACGCTGTGTTCCATTGCGAAATCCACGCTTGCACACCTGTTGAACAGAGCCGATTTTCCGACGTTTGGCCTGCCCACGAGCATGACCTTCGATAGCAGCTCCGTTGACGGCTGTAGAAGCCGCTGCAAAGCTTTCTTCCCGGATGTTCCCATGCTAGCCGTTTTCTTTGTCGTGCTCAGCAAAGCTTCAGAAACGCCCACCGCCAAATTGTTGGGATTCTCCAGCTGCCTATCTGAAGTCTGCTCCTGGCAAGATCTTCTATCTGCTCTTGGCAAGATCTCCTACTAACCCTACAGAATCATAAATCTCTCAGTTCAGGATTTAGGGTTTACGGTTCTCAACAGTCTTCCCATTTGGCACTTACCCTGAGCAACCAAATCGCCCTTGAAAAACGCATGCCTTGGGAATCGTTGTCCAGTAGAAGAGGGGCCGATGTTGGGAATCAAAGAGCCGATGAACCAAAATGTGGAGCAAAGATTTGGGGGAACCCAGAATCACAGGATGTGCCAGATGATGCAACAGATGATGCATCATTTGTTTACAACACTTGGGGGTCATGGCTAAGGAGGAGACTGACACTCCGGATCGATCCCAAATCCAACCACAACCCTAGGGAATTCCTGATGCAACTTGGACAGATATCCCTGTCATCGTCTGAGGAGACAGTCACAAGATTTATGAAATTGAAAATAGTGAGAATTGCCAAATTGCGTGCATGCTTATGGTGCAATTCTAATCCATGACACACAGTTGGGGGACTGCCATCTTGAATCAGTGATTTGAACCTTCCACCAACAATTGCAAGAAGGTGAGCATTTCTGACATCATGTGAGTTGGATTGCTGTATGTGTCCGAAAGGCTAGTCTCACTTGTTGTTGATGAAATATAATGAGCTTGCACTTGAGTGGGTTTTTACTGATTTTGCTACTGGTTATATACAACTCCTTGATCTTGGATTCTTTGAACCAGAATCTGAAAGAGGGTTGGTAAAGCTTCCGCTTAGTATCTGAAGTTCTAAGGTTACCACCAGACTCATTCTTCTTGTATGAATTTTGGTTTTGTTGGAAGTGACACAAGGGCTATGTTCAAAGTCTTATTCTGGAGTTTTCTCTGCCATCTTTCATAAATATGTTTTTGTCATAATTGCAGTGTGCTTAAAGGATGTGTTCAGTGTGCTGGAGACCTAAACCATTATGCTCTATGTTGACCTCTCTATGCCTTAGGCTTAGATGCTTGCTTGCACAGGACAAATCTGAAATGAAGTAAAGCTTGCTCTTACGAGCTTGTTGCACCTTGAAGGAGGATTGATCAGTTATGTCTCTTGTGTGCTACCCATCATCATGACAGAGTCTACCCGGTGCTTCTAGAAGCTGCCATTCATGATGAAGGTGATGGTCTGATACTTTGTGACAAGGTCATGACTGCACTCATTCTGGTAACATTGTGTTTTTTTTTTGACAGAACTGACATTATAGTTGCCTTCAAAGTGTAATCTTATGGATATATTGCTGTCAAAGCTGAGCAAGTAGCTGATGCTTACCTACTCCAGGAAACATCAACTGTTCAATGTATTGGCTTCAGTACCGGTGTCTCTGTAACAATGGAATACTGAAAAGTTGTGCTTTCCAACTATTTGCACAGTGAGGAAACTTTGTGATTAATGAACCTCAAATCTGATGCAGCATAGAACTTTCAAGGGGATTTCTGGAGGAACAGACTGATTACTCTGTTCTGATGCAGCACAGAGATTGGTAAGTATGCACAGCAATTGTTCTTGTGCAATTCCAATATCTTCATCTGAGGGCTGGCAGCTCACATAGTGCCAACACTAACAGCTGATTTGAGTCCATTATTTGAGGCTAATTTAACCAATTCCTTCTTCCTGCAGATACCCATTTGAGGCCATTACTGTAAGAGATCCAAACTTTTGGGTACTGTATTTCCTGGATTTTCTCCAAATATAGGTTCTATCATTACATGACATGAATTGTTCCATCACCTCCAAACTCACTGAAGAGCTGCTCTCTCCAATGTGAATTAAAACAGGGCAAAGCAGTGCTGGCTTTGTTGACTAGGTCTTAAACTTTGAGCACATTAGATCTACCTGGTTCTCACAATTATTACCTAGTAGATATCATGTCTATCAGATGCAGAGAAAACTCTACAGTAACCTAACGAGTATGATCAAAACCTCTTGAGAGTCATCCAGAAAGTGTCAGACCTTCAACTTCATCATGAAAAACAGTGATGAGATGCCATCTCTCCCCACTAACTTCATCAGCTCCTGACAGTGGGTTTAATAGTCTGACAAAACTTCAGGCAAGCCACTCTACAAAGAACTGCATTCTGAGTTTCTGTCACATTTCCTGAAGCAAGAGGTAACCTCAATTGTGACATCGGCTAGCATTCAATTGACATAGCTAATCCAAAGTGTCAATAACATCCTCATTCAAGTTGCAGCAAAGCTTGTGAAGGGGAAACTTCATTCCGTGGATATCAGGAAATTGTGACCATTGGTAGCAAACATAGCAGCAGTAGTCCATTGCTAACTCATATATTGCTAGTGGAGATCCATAACTTGTTATGGATCCAAACCCTGTTCTCCTCCAATCATCAATGTCAATGACAATGCAGACAAAGACACTTTGAAATTAACTAATTTATCAGTTCCAGCCAACCCAGCAAACATGACCAGGATGAGTGTGATTGTTACCTTGGCCTGATACTTTGCAAGTGACAGTCACATCACCTTCAGCGCAAATGGAAGTGAATAGCTGTCATTATTCCTCCACTGACTTCATCAGCACCAGGAAGTGTAAATAACTATGAGCAAACAATGGCATGAAAATTTGCATATTGCATTTCTGTCACATTTCCCTAAGCAGTTCGCAAAGGCTTAGTCCCAATGTATACTAGCACTTGTGTAGCTAATTATAGAAAGTCAATAGTATCCTCATCCAAGCAGCAACAGAATTGTGAGGGTAGGCTCACTTAGTTTTTGCATGCCCCTGTGTACAACCAAGCATTTAAGTCGAAGGCATAGAAAGGTCTCCATACAGGGTAATGGTTTGCACCCCCTTCACACTGAACATCTGTTAAGCAGACGTCCATCAACCATGAAAGCATCAGGCCAGTGATCACAGCCACCTTGAAACTTGCTAGTAGGTACAAGAGCTGCCAGGTGTGTAACCCAATGACAAAATATAGTCCTAAGTCAACCAACACCAGGAAAACACAGGTATTCTTGAGTTGTCCATGGACAATTTAATTGTCCCCTTCTGACCATTAGAACATGTCAAGCTAACAATGTGGTTATCTCTATATCTGCAAAGATAATCCATTCAATAAGACGACAAAAAGTCATTTTATATTTCCTAAATGAAAGCAAATCATGAATTTATCTCAATATTCCATAAACTTGTTAGCCAGAGAATATGTGAAGAATTAATGTCAAGGTACATTCAAGCTTCCAGAGCTTACACATTTTACAACTTTAGACAATGTGCAACTGCTACCCAGATGATTTCAAAACAGTCACTGAAATTTGTATTGCATATGAATTTCAAAGGCTACAAACAGAAAGGCATTTTCCCAATCTGTTCAGCTAGCAGAACCAGCAAGCAGTGACAAGCTCAAACCAACATTGGGATGTGCTTTTAAGTCCCTTGAATTGAGCTCTGCAAAAAGGCTGAAAGTGATGAGTGGATTTGGTGAATATTGGAGCAGACCCGCAACTATGCCCTTGTCATCAAACCTTGCCTTAACAATAGTGTGCTTATCCCAGATGTAAGATCCTGCCACTTTGGCTGCTGTCAATCCTTTGTCTTGCAAGCGATTGATGTTCGCTCCTACTTGACATTTTGGGGAGAGGAAGCGTGTTACATATACATCAACACTTTTGTCGATCAAAGGATCAACAATTGCAGCTGCTGTGAACTCAGGTGTTGTGAATCCAAACCCTGTTCACCATCACATTGTTATCATTACTGCCCACACAGAGTCCTATGAATGACTCATTGTAAAGAATAAATCATATCAGCTTTCCTCAGAAAAATACTGAATTAGCTTGAACGGGATCAAACAAATGCTCCTAAGAAGAATAGGTGCCTGGATATGGTTTTACAGTTTTACCAGCTTTAGTCATTCCAATTGTTCTCAACTGTGTATTGTACAGAACAGAGCCCCCCACATATAGCTTCTGAGAGCCTATGTTTGCAGATAGTTCAACCTCAGGTGCTACTTTGAGGCCATGAACCTTTGCACCTAGTGCTGCAAAGTCATGATGATAGTGCACCTGTGCACACAGCCATACACAAAGTGAGAACAAAAGCTTTGATGGATCAGTCAAGCACATGCAAGACTGCTTGTGAGAAATTTCCAGACATAAGATGATACATCACCAGGAATACATGTTCTGCCGAAATATTGTGACTCCTCTAGTTAAGTGCTTCTGCAAGATGGTATTGTGACACTCTCCAGGACTCAAGGCTGGAAATCATAATTGTGCACACAAAACACAATATTGTGTCACAAATATTGAGCAAGGACCATACATGTGCTTTGCCTTCATTCACTCCACCGGGAAAAGATGTTTGCACTCCTGCTGTCACACCTGGCACACCAAAATTGGTGTAAGTTGTGGAAGCATTTATCTGCACACAATCCAAAAACCCTAAACTCAGATCTCCCTAATCTTCTCTCACACTCTTGCAATAGGTACTTTGGTCACAGCAACACTCTCTGCTTTGATCATCGTGTCAATATGCCAGTGGAAAGGCCTGCAGCCAGATAGCTTGACATTCACACCCACCTTCTGGATGGCATTCTAGATGCTGCTCAGAATGGATCCCAAACTAGTAACTGGAAGTGTGGCAATTAAACAGAACCTCGCAATCTAAGATATGACATATAAGATGCAAAAAGTAAAGAGTTGGACGATGTCCTCTTCTTGACAAGAGGGATTAGACCAGATGAGAGCAGGTCTGGTCATACACTAGACTTACAAGAGCTTCGGCTATCAAATGGCGGAGTGAGTGATAGAGAACAGATCAGATTGCACCAGCAAAAAGTCCAAACAGAATCCCCCCAAAGCTCCTCGCCAGACAATATCAATCCTCAACAATTGAGCAAGGGAGGTTAAGAAGCAATATACTTGGGTGCCCACGGTATCGAACGAAAGATCATGCTTAGTGTTGCCATCCTGAAAACTAGCGGAGACGATACCCACTGTGACATCCTGCGTGATGGAAGCCGTGCTGGTCACAGTCGAACCAACGGGACCTAAGCAAGAGATCATCAGCATGTGCCCTGGAACAAACCCCTTGTATACAAGATCTTTCGCCTGACTTCCCACATCCCCAAACAGCACCGGCCCTCCAACTCCCTTACCAAACAACCACCCACCCACTCCTACTCCATCTCCCTCCTTCCCCATCTTCCCACAGCTCACACCCAAAGAATCAACTGATCCGGATCAAGATCGGATTGAGCTCAAAACTAGCTCAAATGAAGCTCACACCTCCGATCGACCCTTGCACACTGATGGGTGCTATAAATCTCGCCAGAACTGGAGCACCTGCACAAACAGACTACAATGGTTTTGTAAGAAACAATCACGAGATTACACAAAACACTCTTAACACCAACAAAAGTGAACACGATGAGCGCCTATTGTTCATCACTGACCTAATTTTTGTGTGCTAATTGGGTACTAATTGATGATTAGCAACCTGGATTCATAGTAATGATGGCTAGATTTAGTCGTCAATGCTCTTCTATCTAGTACAAATCTGTAGCTTGTGCACGTGTTGGGAGGAGAGGGAAAAAAGAAGCCCTCGCTGGAAAGTTATCCTCAAAGGAAAAACGTGTCTTTTTGCACCTTGTGTGTGTGTTTTTACGTCCACCACTTCAGCCGAGACATGCAACAAGCTTTTTCCAATGCATTTTTGGATTTTAGGTTTTGCAGCGATCACCTTTCTATTGCCCATGGCTTCAAGATTACAAGCTTTTTGTTGACGAAACAAAACTTCCGGCTTTTCTTTTCTTTTCTTTTGTCAGTAGGAAACCAAATTACTAGAAGAAAAATAATAGCTTAGCCAAAATAACTAGTGCGGAATTTTGGAAAATAGCCAAATTGAGAATAATCGGCAATTTGGATGGTTGAACAATAGCTAACCAAACACGCTTTTAAACTACCAAATAAGGAACCTTATGTTATTCTAGGTTATTTTATCATTTTTTTTACTTTAGATTAATTTATTTTAGGTTGTTTTAGGTTATTTTAAGATATTTTTAAGCCACTTTAATTTTTATGTAGGCTATCATAGGCTAGGTGACCCTATTTTATTTGAATTTTTTTTTTCCTAAAAATTTTTAGGTTATTTTTTCATAGGATAGTTTGGTTATTCTAGGTTGTTCCATTTTTAAGTTCTTTTTGGCTATTTTAAACTAATTAATTTTTAAGTCTTTTAAGCTATGTTATGTTAATTTGATTATTTTTAAATTATTATAAATTATTTTACTTTAAGCTATTCTTGATTATTCTTAAGTTATTCTAATTTTAACTTTTTATTTTATAATTATTATTTATTTTATCCCATGTCATTTTTATCATTATAGATTTGGTGAAAACACATTTTAAGCAAGAAATTATTTTTTTAAATGGGCCTGAAGAGCATCCTCTCAAGTTCTTCAATAAACTCATCAATAGTCACAAAAGCATCAGATACAACTAAATTTCATTCATGTGTATTGCGCTTGCACCCAGCCTTCCCATCAACCTTCTTGGGACA
>Ga0209208_10012761_pt1 | contig 10590 bp, 5 predicted proteins | sample S1TSphfallax_3_FD_187694 | JGI IMG/M metagenome (GOLD analysis project Ga0209208, IMG submission 187694) | Host-associated microbial communities from peat moss isolated from Minnesota, USA - S1T2_Fd - Sphagnum fallax MG (SPAdes) (version 2) | ecosystem: Host-associated > Plants > Peat moss >... | reverse complement strand
AAAAAAAAAGGTTCATACATTGAGTAATGAATCTTGTGAATAATGAATGGTTGATTTAAAAGATAATACTAAATGATCAAATGTCTTTTAGTTGTACCACAACTATAACTTTTGTACAATACTAGTGGGTGCCCGTGACCTTCGGCCACTATGAAGTCCCCCGGTTTCTTTAAATTTGGTTCATGTTTTAGTTTTTTTTAGAAACTTTTAACTTTTTTATTTTTTTATTTTTATGTGTTTTTTATTTTTTATTTTATTTTGTATAATAAAAATAAAGTGTTTCTTTTTCACTTTTTATATATATTTTTATTTGGATGCAAGTTTGAAGTTTGGAGAAAGAAGACACACCTCATTCTTTATTTGGTTTCTTCAGTTTTGGAATTTTTTTTCTTTTAAAATTATTTCATTGTATTTCCCTTTCCTTGTTTCATTTGTTTCCATTCCTTTTTTATAGTTTTATAGTTTTTACTTTTTTTTTGGTTTATGTTTGTTTCATGTTTTTATTTTTTCTATTCTTATTTTGTCTATCTTCATTTTTTCTATTTTTATGTATTTATTTATTTTGTTTCTATTTTCTTTTTCAAAAAGATTCTAGTTTTTTTAATATGTTCTATAATGAAAATATATATTTTTAAAAATTGTATTTTTGTTTGATTAAATGCAGGTCCCCCGGTTTTCCCCAAGGATTTCTTTAATAGAAATGGCACCTCGCGCGGCCCCTCGCAGCGGCTACCCTGGCCGCCCTGCCCTGCCCCTGCCCTGCCCTGCCCTGCCCTGCTTGTCACCAGCTCCACAGGGAACGAGCAGTGACTGGAAGAATCTTCCAGGCACTGCCCACACAGACAGACACCACTGTTGCTTTAATATATAAGATTGCCATGTTTTCATATGATCCAAACCCACAAAATTAAATGAAAACATAATGTGGTCTATGAATGTTTACTCATGTGTCAAACTTATTTTCATTTTCTTGAATTGTTTTGTTACATTTGATTCATTACAATTTTACATTTTAGGGTACAACATTATTAGCTTCACCATTCCTAAAGATCATTTTTTGAATTTTTGAAATTGAACAAAAAGGCTTAAAAACTAAAAAAAATTTGTATAAACAACTAAACTTTAAACCTTTATTCAACATGACAAAATGTGAAAAACACATTTTATAAATTTTGCCAATATATCACAAGACTTTAAAGAAAATGAGATTTTTAATAAGTCCACACAATGGAAAGAATCAAAATATATGCCACACATTTGAACACAAGAAGCTTTTCCACATCAATACAATGGATTATAATTATTTTTTTCTAATACAAAATTTTTATTACATTGATACAAATTATAATAAAACCTTGGAAGAATAAAATCTTAATATAAGGAAATAAAATGCTTTAAAAATTGTTGATGCATGTGTGAACATGTAGCAAATAACCAAATTCAAAAACTATAAATAATATGTTGGCGGGGGAAACAAGAAAAATCTTACAATAGTTTTTTCTTTCACAAATAGTTTTTTGATTTGATTGTGTAGGAACTCACACAACTTGGTACTACTTTCTGGTTGGTTATTACTTCCAATAGTGCGAATTGATTCAAAGTTGTGAAAAATGCACAATTGTTCAACAATGTTCAAATTTCTTATCACTAGACGTATGCAAATGCACTTGAAACAAACATAACAAAAATAAACTTTACTTGTGATACATTGTATCATAGCCCTTTCTTTATTTCTCTCATCATGGATTTGAACTTGAATTCAAGTTGGTTGTCATGTGCAAAATATGAATTTGAACTTGGGTTGGTTGCCATGTGCACAATGTGAACTTGAATTTGAGTTGATTACAACGTGCACAAAACATAGATTACCCAAATGCCTTTTGGGTGGAATTTGAAGCTCATGCAAATTTTACAGTGACAAACAAATGTTTTCTACTTTGTTGTTCAATTCACTAATTTGCAAGGAAGAAAGGAATAAAATAATTTATATTCAAGTTGGACTTGTTTTAAAGTCTATTTTAAACAACTTTGGTTAATACCTTTGAAATGATGGATGATCTTACATATTTAGCAATGAAATTTTAAGAAAAACTTGACTGTTGGAATTATTTATACTCAAAATTGTTGTTGAAAAAAATAAAGGCATAAGAATAGAGGGAATTAGACAAAGGGAAAGAGAGAAAGGGAGGGAGAGGGAAAAAGAAGGGGTGCTTAAGAGTTGTTTTCATGATTTATTCTTTACAAAACAATAGTTTTTTTTTTTCTTTGTTCATTAACTTTCCATCATGTAGAAAACTACATGAACCCAACAAAGGATGTCATAAATTTTTTTTAAAAAATCAATTTACAAACAAAATTTGCCTCACAAATCCTACAAATTAAAAAAATTGCAATAATATGATTAGTGGAAAGAAAGTGAAACAAAAAAAGAAGTCAATAAGTGCAAACCCTAGCCACCTTTGAACCTTAAGAAATGCATCATGGTCATGACATGGCACACTTATGTTCCATGATTTTTCCATAGCTACTTTGATGGTAGTAAAATCTAGTCATGATCATTAAGTCATAGACAAACATTTGATACAATATTAGCAAGCTGCAAAAGTTATTCCATGATTTCCCCAATAAGAAATTTTTGAAATTTTTTCCCATCCATTTTTACCTTTTGTGATTTTGAATAAGGTACATTCCCTATTATGAACACTTGCCATCAAAACCTAACAATCATTTTATGGTTTGGGTGGTTGTGTGGTGGCTTACATGGTTTTCCACACAATGCCACAATATTGTAGTACATGCATAGTTTCAACATAAGTTAAATTCTTTTTAATTACAAATTTTTGCAAAAATATTTATTACTTGTGTCAAAGAAATTATAATTATTATAAAATATAGATATGTAAGTTTTCAATTGTTTGCTTTGAACATAGACCTCAAAGTTCAAGGATTGAAGATTGAGACAATTTAGACACATTAAACTATCCCATAAACATAATAAGAATGTGTTTATTATTTACAATAACCATTACATGTAGAAAAATTCAGAATTAAAAAACCAAGTGCCAAAGTTAAGATTTGAAATTGATTAATTATTTGATGGTTTGTTGTTGAATCCAATCAAGGAGTATGGTATTGTCATTTGAAAACTTGTTTACATGTGTGATTCACATCATGGTCAATAATAAAGGCAAGTGGTATCTTCTTGTTAATAAAATGAAAACAAGTGTTGAGTAGAAGCCCTAAGGTGGAGGAATTCAAAATATAAGGGGCTTGGGAAGAGCTAGTAGTTAAATTTGCCATGCATTTTGGGAATGTCCCCACCTCTTAATTTTACCCAAGTGAAATTCAAAACAATAGTTATCATGAACATAAACAAATGTATACATAAGGCATATGAAGGTGGAGGTTCTTAATTTTTATGGCTACTATTTAAAAGTAATGGGGATCCTAATATATTTTACAAAGGTGTAAGGTAAGGAATAAAAGGGATCTTATGAAATCTTTCATGGGTGTAGGATCCCTCCCATTTTTAAGGAGTATGCATAAGATCCAAATTCTCAATTCTAGAAGGGATATTGACAAACATAAGATGCCCTCCAAATACACTGGAATATTTCTTAGAATGCTTTAGTATTTGAAGTCTTGTAGTTGGGTTTCATGCACAACTAAGTTGGAAAGCAATTGGAGAAATTTCCTATGGCATTCAGAGGCCATCTTATAAACATTAGTCGTGCCTCCTCGTAAACATAACACATTTTCTTGAATTGCTTTGGCCTAGCCACCCTTAGTGTAGGAACACCCTTCACTTTGGTGCCTTGGACTAGTCCATTGGGAGTGGCAAAGTAGCTTGTACAATATTCTTTGGATAAAGCATAACCTTCATATAATGTAAAAATTGGTTTGGCCTTGTAATTTGTAGGAATATAACGGTCTCTTTGAGGCCCATTTAAAAAAAAGATCAATGCTTCATGGTTATGGGTGGTGCCAAGGAAATAGTTAACACTTTATTTTGGATGTGGTAAATTATAGTAAAGGCCCAAATAGGGGGGACGATGTAATTGTACCTACTCTTACTTTAGCCAAAACATGTTTCTATTGGATGTTGTTGTGGTGTTTGTTCTTAATTCATTCTAATGTACTTGTAAAAGTGTAGTGTGATTTGGGTTTGCAAATGTTCATGTGTAGACTACATGACTCCTTTTATACCTAGACATATACCATAGTACCTTTGCAACTTTGGCACAAATTACATTATTTTTAAATACAACAATTTCACTTTTGAAATGCCCACAAAAAAGTTAAGCTATATAAGGTGCCTTCTACCTACACAACAAAATCTGGAATAGGTCAAACATGCATATGAAAGGAAGATGGTAAAAATAACTTCAAAAGAATCTTGCTCAAAGCAATAACATAACATACTAATACTAGTCCATATTGAAGGAGACAAAAACAAATTGATGAAGTCCATACAAGCAAGTAGGATACCACTTTGTTGCGAAGTGCAAATCCTAATTCATGAAGACAAACACCAAAATCCCTATGCAAATAAGCAAACAATCAAATAACATCACAAATTGGTTGGTTCATCTTCAATGCACATACATTTACAAGTTATGCCCTTTGTGTAAACAAAATAAAGTAGGCCAATTCATTATCCCTACCGACAAGTAAAAGTAGATTTGGAATCTTTTGCATTTTAGGCATTTTAGTCATGCCCTAAATTTTTGGAGGTACTTATCATATTAAATAAACCAGATATTGTTTATTTAATATGATAAGTACCTCCAAAAATTTATTTATTTATTGCAAGTTCATTACTTTGGTTGATATTGCACATTTTCCAAGTCAAATAATTCAAATGATGTGTCATTAATGTTTGAACCATTATGCACCTTGATACACATTTTTTGGAATTTGAATTTTTGGATTATGACTATGTGAAGCCCTTCAAAAGTAAATTTTCCCTAAACCCAAATTTGGCATCTAAAACATATTATTTGATGTGGTATTAAAGTGTATTGCATGTGTTTAATTCATTAAATCATGCCCCAAACCCTTTCAAAATGCAACATATGAGTGAAATTCCCAAATTAGTTTTTTTTTACCTACTTTCAATCTATTTTTTCACAACATGAGCAATTGGCAAATTTTGCAAAATAGATTGAAAGTAGGTTAAAAGAAAAGGTTAATACAACTTTTAAAACTTTCAAAAACTTCAACATATCACATTTGATGCCCTCATGTAGTTTAAAAGGACAATATCATAAGGCATCACCTACTTTCTAATCTATTTGTCACAAATTCTTGTTTTTTTACATTTGAGGACTATTGTTTTGGCCTACTTTGGTGTGCTTTGACCCCCATGCAACCATACAAATCATGGGATCATCAAGTTTGTTCATGGATGTGGACATACATTATGGAGAGAAACAACATCTTTGTCTCCAAGATGTTGAAGATAGACATTGTACATTAAGACACAAGAGCTTCCAAGGCACACAATAATAAAATGTAATACTTTTGGTATTGCCATAAAGCTCTTGGCAAGGTGATGCACATGTTTGTTACCTATTTCACAATTTTTAGATCAATGATCCAAAACTTATTGAATTGAACTTCTTTTCATCTTTGAAACTTTTATTAAAAAATGATATTTCACAAGAACTTTGAAGTTAAACTCATTTTGACCAAAATAATATTGAGATTGGTGACCCTATACAAGGGTTTAATATACTTAGGCAAATGTGAAGAAGGTTATACATGGCCATTATATATCCCCACTCAAGAATGTGTAGGTCCTAATGTAGTTACTAGTTCACCCAACCAATTGCTTGGGTTTGGAGTTTGGACAATCTTTGTCTAGTTGTTGTTGTGGAGGTCAAGTACTATTGGATGACATCATTAGTTTGCATGGGTATAACCCTTTTTTAAATCTGCAATATCTTATTTTGTTTCCTCTTTGCATTAGGTATTTAAGTTTAATGTAACGGAAAGGCAAGTCTAGAGCTTAAATGGTGGAGGGGGGGGGGAGGGGGGTGTTAGGTTGTTTGAGGGGATGGCAAGGAGAGTCCCCAAGCTTAAGAACAATGTAACCCCAGATCTATCTTGCTCTTCCTCAACAATTTGAATTCATCATCCTTGAGGCACCTTAAAAGATTGTTAACATATTTGGTGAATGATTTTGCCATTTTTCCCCCTTTGTTCATGTTAGAAAAATGTACTAGACTAGGTAGCATTCATATTCCCTAATTTTTCATATGACAGATAATGGTTCATAATCTTCTAGGGTGGAAGATTACAAAACAGTTATATATTATGAAATATGTTCTCATGTTTTATTTTCACAATCTCATGTTGTTCCCAATGTTTCCATGGAGCACCCACCATCATTTCATGACATTGCATAATCATTCACCAAAGATGTTAATGTGATGGAATGGGCTTATGGTTGCCCATAACGTTGGGTGTGTTGCCTTTCTTGTGTTGATAGGCTTGGTAGGGTATATTATCATGCATAATGGGGATATGTTTCCTCTTAGTGTATGTGGAGTAGCCCTTTTTTTTCCCACAAAGGGAAAAGTCTTGTTGCAAATTTTGTTTAAGGAAAACAAATATATAGAAGAAAATATTCCCATATCCCATTAGTGGCATTGAGCAAAATCATCATATTCCATTATAAACCCTAATTAAATTGCCTAGGATGATAAACTTCCATAGAGGAATTGTGTTGTTAAATTTAGGTCAATTGCTCATTAATTCCATGAATGTTTGAGGTTTAATTAGTGCAACATGAAACTTTTCCTTATTTTATCACCATTGCATGTGTTCATTACAATGGACCCATAGTTCGAACAATGAGTGTTGGAAGTTAACTCATTGCAACCTACATGTATGGATTTTGAACCTTTGTTATTTGGTGTTGTGCTTTCAAGCTTTGTTTTCATAAGTGTTCTATAAATTATTGTGCGTTATCAATGGATTGGTGTAAATTGGAATTTTTTGTTGTGCATCTATTGTGCAAATGCCACGACACTAACTAAGAAGCTCAAAATAAATAATGAGTTGTCATATTTTTTCAAGTCCAATAGAAATCTTGACATTCTTTGCTTTGGTGATTCCTTTAAACTCTAACCATGGCCTCTTCTAAAGTGAGCTCAAATGAAAGCAAGGTGGAATTAAATTTTTATTTGAGGCATAGCAATCATGTTTTTAGTAGGTGTGCTCCAATGGAATTCCCACCTTCCTTCCTCTTGGATTTGAAGTTGTTAAAATTTGTGTTTTACAAAAGAAGAGGGATATTAACCCTTCTTTAAAAAATTAGAAAAATATTGCAACAATTCCCATGGGTAGAAATGGTAAACAACAAATCTAGAGAAAATCATTGCGTGAAGTGCATTGTTTGCTTGAATGTGAAAGGAAAGGATGTGGTTTTGGGGTCAAAGTTTGACATGCTTGAAAAACACATGGAAAAAACCTAAACAATTCATGACATGCCACATTTGGGAAAAAAGGAAGGGGAATTTTATGTGAACAAAACATGTATTTATACAAAGAATGAGGCAACATATTATTAATAAAACCACATCACAATTGCTAAACAAGTTGTTCAAGGAGGTCTAATGGGGGAGAGGGGAAGGGAGAGGCAATAATTTACCATGATCTTGCACTTTTTACAATGTAGCCAACCTATGATACAATTCAAAGCTATGAAGCCATTTTTTTTCCCCCTCAATGTCCCCATGAACCCTTAAAATCACTAGAATGATCATGTTAATTAGGCAATGGCTAAATGTTTGCACATGCAAATGATTAAGAAATTATGTTCAAAGTATATCATCCCATCAAGTGACAAAGTCATCACACGATAACCAATCTTGGATTTCAAATTGGTATGTTGTTTAAGATTAATGTCACTTACATTCATTTATTTAAAATAGGACATCAAGTTAAAGGGAATTCAAATTATCTAACTTATTATGGGTGTTTAAAAAAAAACATAAAGGTGTTCCTAATGTTGTTATTGCAAAATTGATGTCATTGTCAATGTAAATTCTAGGGGTTGGAAGTGGTGTTACCATTAAATCCAAACAACAAACTTTTCTTTGGGTGGTACCACTAGTAACCACCTTACCAAAATCATAGGAAAGTTGGACCCAATTTAAGAAATACATTGGTTTATTTGATTGGATTGGGTGGGCTATGTGTTCCCCACCTATGCACACACTCATGAAAAGTAATGAACACTCAAAAACATATAATATGCATTAACATTTTGATTTCTTGAACCATTCGTGACCTATACCTAACCAAACTCCTAATTTTTATTTTTTTTAAGTGTCCTTACATTTACACATTATATGTATATATATATAGTACATGCACAAGGGAATGATCCAAACTAGTCATTAAAACAACAAATGGTGAAAATAGTTATCATTTGTGTTCTTGACATCAATGGCCCTTTGGGGCTTCCCAATTTTGATTTCAAAAATTCATAACTAAATCAAAATTGATTCAATCAATTATCTATAAAAGACATCAAGTAGGTTGACATTCAAAGTATTTTGAAAAATGAATATCCATGAAAAATTCCCAAAAAAAAAATTCTTTTTGTGTTCATGATTAAAAAAAATCTTTCATGTGACTTTCTTGAATTTTTTTCCTTATGCATTCATTCTCCACATCAAAACACATTCTTTTGTAAATTTAATTAGAGTTTTGAATTTTACATGACTTGGGTAACCTTTTGATAAATAATTTGGAATGAAAAACTTTCTTTATATGAGTTCTATGTTGTCTTAGAGTTGGATGGGTCACAAAAATTTGGGGTGTGATATTCCTAGTGGCACCACCCAAGGGTAAGTTTGTTGTTCTTGGGATAACCTACATCAAAGGTGAATTTGGAACAACAAGGTAATTACCTTTTTGCCACAATATTGAATTTTTGAATTGTTTGTTATGGTTTTCAAATTCCTTCTTTATTTTTTGGAAAACAATACTACCTAGTGAAAGGTAGTCCCAAAGTAAGATTTTTCTTATAGTTCTAAATTTTTTCACACTTTGTAGCCTTTTCTTAACATGGATTTGGGACTATTGAGTCCATGGATATACATTGTTCCTTTAATTATCAATATTAAAATCCTCTTCAATTTTAAAAATGAATGGTGCACATTTGATGATTGCTCACATTCAAATCACAAGAAGAAATCTTGTTTTTTTCCACCCCCACACATTGCGACTATTATCCAATTTGACTATATTTCCACTACATTTGGCCATTTTAAATTTGCAAGTGGTTTATTGTAATAATTAATGGTTAATATTTTTCATAATTATTATGTTCATTATGTTGTTCACTTATGAATATAATATGCACCTTATTTAAATTTTTAATAATTTCAAATTATTAACATGGAAATTGAACTTAATTTCATTTACACAATGCATTATAACAAATTAATGATTTTTTTGACATGTTTTCAACTATAAAAAATGAACCATTCACTTTTAATAAATTGCATCTTGCACTTATTATAATATATTAAAACACATGCAATTCAATATTTTATAATTATATTTCAATGGTTTAGTGAAACTTTTCACATTTTTTTGAACTATCAACATCTTTACATGAATCGAATCATCCATTTTGAGCTTTTCAATTTTTTAACAAAACATTGGCACACATTGGAGGTTTTGTCATGAATGACATTGCGAACGCCATTCTCAACATCATCATGGTCAACATCACACTTTTAGTTCATTCTTAGTTATCTATTAGTTTAGTTCACTCTTAATTAATTGCTAGTTCACATTTAATTAATTGTTAATTAGGTTCACTCATAATTAACTATCAATTCATTCCTAATTCACTTTTAATCTAATCATGGGCCACATGGGCCACATATGGGGACAAGGCTTTAATGGATGCTTCTTTGAATTAGGTCCTCAAGGGGTATAAATAAAGGTAGGACCTTTAATTACATTTAGTTTTGGTATGTTGTTTTGTCATAACTTTGTTTTGTTTTTATTTTGTTCTTACAATAAAGTCTTCTTGGATTTTTGTTTTGCACATGTTATGGTCTTGTTCTTGTTTTTTTTGTTTCATTGTCGCAACCCTACTTTGGCCAAGTGTGGGGGTGAAGCCCAACACTTGGAAAAAGTGAGGATTTGGAGTCCTCCGGGACTTCCGAATGTTTAGGGTTCGACAGCAAGGCCCAAAACACCTCGCATTGAGGTGTTCTTGGTGTCGTTGAAAAGGTCTTGAAGCGTAGATATCGAAAATGGCCTCGCATTGGCCATTTGAACATTTGTCGCCCAAGTTATGGGCAAAAGAAGGGCCGGGAGTCAAACTGGCAGTTTGACTCCCGACACAAAAAGTCGGGAATCGACCTCTTCCCAACCTTCGAATTGAGAGTGCGATACGTCGTTGGAAAGATCTCGACGAGGGCTACAAGTTTGGTTTAGACCTTGTTGCGATCAGACCTGGAAGTCGGGAGTTATGAGCTCCCAAAGTCCCGGGACTCCACCCGGGACAGTTTCGGGACAATTTCGGGACTCCAACTTGGGAGTCCCGGGAAAAAGAGC
>Ga0209208_10012759_pt1 | contig 10592 bp, 8 predicted proteins | sample S1TSphfallax_3_FD_187694 | JGI IMG/M metagenome (GOLD analysis project Ga0209208, IMG submission 187694) | Host-associated microbial communities from peat moss isolated from Minnesota, USA - S1T2_Fd - Sphagnum fallax MG (SPAdes) (version 2) | ecosystem: Host-associated > Plants > Peat moss >... | reverse complement strand
CAATAAGAACCTGTTCTTGAACTATATATTATATAATATATATATTCAGTATGTTTCACTTTTTAAAAATTTACATGTCATTTGGAAAAACGTGGAACTACCCCTAGCAGAGAACAGGGAGCAGCACCAGCACCACCACCACCACCAGGTGACAAGCGCATGGAAGAGAAATGATTTGTTCTTGTGATGCTCTGAAAAACTGAATTTGCATGTGTATATTCTGGTGGTGGAACAAGGGTATTGTGGCAGAGGTGACGGTGACACTGTTCACCTGCAATATACAAGCAAGATGTCAATGTGGACAATGCAGACTTCTTTTTGGCAACAAACTACTAAGGTGTGAAGCAAGTCATGAATGTGATGATGCCTCTGCTTTGCAATAGTCAACAAGACGTCTGCATCTGAGCATGCCAACTCAAGGTGATTCCTTTAAATCTTTCCTCTTGGTTGAGCAGTGATTAGTCATGAATCCTTCTGGCTCTGTTTTTTCATCAAGCACCATGGTTTGTGCAAAAACAATTAAAAGATGGGGAAAAAATCCAGAAGAAGCTTGTTGATGGACAACACCCAACCTGTTGCTATGAAGTGCAGAGACAGCAAGGCTCCTTAACATGTGATTGGCTTCAAACTCTTTTTGTCTTGAACTACAATAAACATACTACTGAGCAGTTCTTGCATTGCCTTTGATAACAAGGTTAGGCCTTGCAAAACTTGCAAAAGAAGTTTTGTGCAGAGCTTTCTGGCAGGGATCCACATCACAGAAGTAAAACCAGATGAATTTGTGACCCAATATGCAAATGAATTGAAAAACAGGATGTGGAAGGAGGCAGGCATTCCACCCATGCTTACAACCTATGCTGTTTCAAAGATTGCAGTCAATGTGTATGTGATGGCACTGGCAAACAAACTCTCCACCACACCAGAAGGGAAAAAAATACAGCTCAACAGATTCACCCCTGGATTTGCAAAAACAGACATGCATGATGGTAGAGGCAACTTCACTGCTGAACAAGGTGCTGTCAGATACGGGAGTATAGATAGCGCTACATCCTCCAGGAGGATGATCTGGTAAGGTTCTGGTCTCAGCAGCATGAGATAGAGTTCTGAAAACCATACTTTGTACAACTGTCAAGGTTACTGCAAGGCAATTCACAATTTCACAATCTGGTTCCTGCAATTGATCCCCAGACCCCTGAATGTCTGGATTTATTGTCCCAGCCAGAAAAATCACACTTGTGCACATCCAGCTTGCAATGGCTGTCAGCTTCAATTCCCGCTACTTCCCTGCTTCTAGCTGTGCATCAAGAAAAAGAAAAGAATCCCATCACAGAAACTACCCACAAAAGCAAAGGAGAATCAGCCAAACAGTAGTGCACTGGTATAGGTGTGATGAAGAATGTCTATCCAGAACCCATCATTCATAAGAGGATTTGTAAGAAATACCCACATCCATAGCTTCACACACATTTTGTTTGTCAACTCTGCAACCCAACTGTGAGACATACTCACACAAAACATGAGAGAAAAATTATACCTCTGAGGTATTGCTTGCTAGCTCACATGCATCTTGTCACAGGAAAATGTTAATTGAGCTGGTATCTGAGTACAGATGTGTACAGGTTTCCAATGATTGATAGTGAGTAAAAGAATGGTGTTGAGATAATTGCAGCAATTTTCAACACCCACAATGTCACCAAGTGTCCCAACTTCTGTCATTCAGCTGGCTGGGTTCCTATGAAGCCTTCATGAGTTGCAATCAATATCCTACTTCCTTGCAGATCCTAAATTGCTAGAAATCACCAGGTTGCTAAAAGCTCTGAGAAAATCTGTTGAAGTTGCACATAAAACTTTCCTCTTTAATTCTGGGTAAACCCAGAGTTCATCACTTGCACTAACAAAGTACCTATCATCAGTTCACACAATCCCTGAGACCAAGTGTTACCAAGGTCTGGAAACCTGGGGATTAGCAGCCTTGGTGGCAACCAGATGAAATTGTATCAATAAACAGCTACACTTCAGGGTGTGAGTGCTTGCACATACAATCTGGAGCAGGATAGGTGTAGATTGACTGCCCAGGTTGACGTGGTCGGATTTGACCAAGCCGATTGATGTGGCCTTCAATTGTCTGATTCCTGAACTCTGGCCAGTCCAAGCTCTTGTTGGAGAATAGGTTCGATAGCAAAATCATATCAGGCTTTATTGTTTTCCTCACATTTAGGTATGCACGATGACCTGCCTGCACATACAAATGTTGTTTAGCCCAGAAGATTGAATCACAATGAGAGGAGAACCTGCACATATGTGATTAAAATTAACTCCTATCTTTGTGACCATATAAATAATGCAGCCCTTGAAGGCACTAGCCCGCAGACCATGAAGTGGGGGACCAGATGGAGCTAGATCATTGATTACCAGATTATTGTGCATGTTGCCACGTGAAGCAGAGAAGAAGATGTTGCTGTGCAAGGACACATGATAGTCTACAGCTGCCAAGAGGGAGGCCTTCCCTTCAAATGGTCTAAGTTCATCAGCTGTTGCTAGGCTGTGTTTATCCACCATGTGTGGGAACAAATCATGCAATAACTCCATTCTAGCAGATCCTCCATAAACCTGAACAGAACCAAATCAGCAGAACAGCAGACAAGGTGTATGAGGCATCCATAAACCTGCAAAATTGAATCAGCAAAAAGAGATTCTCTGCAGGGAATGCAGGCATCTGATTACATTAGCATTTCTGGCCTCATCAAACAGCTGTACTTAATCCAAAAAGATGCACCCCTTGCCTGCTCTGCATAGGAAGATCAAGTGGATAGCTTTCTGGGAATGAAAAGAAGAGTACTGCAACTCATAAGTCATATTCCTATCAACTGTATTTCATCACAAGGTTACACTCACTGTGTATGATGCAAGGTAGACCCGAGTGTGGGGGCCAAAGCCCAAGGCTGCTAGCATAATTCCAACCTCCTCAGGTGTCAGGGGACATTTGCCTAGCTCACGCAATTTGAGGCTGGACAATTGAGCATTGCTCACTCGACCTTGCCATACGACACTCCGATATTTTGCCAGTGCTAGCCGCTCAGCTTTACCACCCCCAAAGTCACATGCTGAATGGGCTGCCATATCCTACAAACAGAGACAGTCCTTAGTAATTGGCTCAATACATAACCCGAATCCAGTCATTGACAAACAGTGATCACACTGAGGATAGACTCTAACCTTATCAAAGCGCAAGTGTAAAGTCAAATACTTGGCTGTCTCCAGTGCATATTTATCATCCTGCAATTGGGATGTTTCTTGCAGACGTTGGATCAGAGTATCACCAAGCTGGCGAATGGCAGGTACAAATTTCAAAGCTTCAAAGTTAACACGACAACGAAGACGTTGGATCTCAGTGGGAAGATGATTGAACGCAAGCCTGTGTGAAAAAGGGGCAATTGCCACAATACCATAACTGCAACCAGAACCAGAAGCCTTCTCAACCATCAGCATAGATTTCACATGCAAAATGGTCATTATGGCAGTACAGAGAGACCAGATTGAGGGATGAATGGAAGGGGCCCATTTCAGTGGGCTCAGGCACCAAAGATAGTTAGCTCATTCATCTGCAAAAGAGTATCTGGAGAGTTGGCCAGGAGCATTCAAGCACAAAGATTTCAAACCATGGCAGATATCAGCTCAAACACATTGAGATTCAGAGATATAAGATGTGACCAAAAAATATCAGTCACAAAGGATGGGAACATTTAGTACACAAAGGTCAACCAGGGGAGCTACTGCTAACCTTTTCATGATGGGGAGGACATTTTCAATGTACCACTCTGGAGAGGCCTGTACAGGAGCATTCTTTATGCGAGTAGCACGAATACCAGTAGCATAGTACTCACGAGTGGCCCACTCAAATCCATGGGGAAGCTCCGTGATCATTAATACATCATGGGATACAGATTGTAAAAAATGCACCACATCAAAGATGTCTGCAAAAGAGCTGCACAACAATCACTCACTCCCCTCTCTGTCCAATGGCAAAATGTCTGGATTTCTGGATGACTCCAATGTGTGCCCAACAGCTTGGATGCAAACAAATAGCACAAACCTCCTATGAAGTAACTACACCATCAGTTTACATACTTGCAAGCAATTCTGGTTCCATGGATGTGCTGAAGCCACAACATGAAGCAAATATGAACATGGAGACTGACACATAAGGCAAACAGGGTTCTTCTACAAACCTCATATCCTGCCACACAGGATTTACATCAAAATGTGGGAGAACAAGGGTTGCATTCAAAATCTTGGCAACAGCAACAGCATCACAAATCTGAAGCACAGAGCCAAACAAAATGATCCCACTTTTAAAAGCTCAGCTACTTGCTTAGAAACCGCTCCATGCTTGGAAATCCAGTTTTCAAGAATGCAGGTTGTACTATTCACCAAACAAATTTCACAAGTTTCTCTCTATAAAATGGTAAAGATCAGGATATCTAACCCCCATACGCTGTTGATTGAGTCCTCCTTCCAAAAATACTTGTAAGTAGCCGTTTGATTCTACAGGCAGAACTACATTCCACCAAACAAACATCAGAAGACATGGGAAAACAGACCAGGAACAGAAAGTGGGGCAAGTCTAGCATACACTCTTTGCAGTCTTTAAACTAGAAGGTTCCAAGGGTGGAACTTAACCTACAAGGTTCTGAAAGTGGCTGAGTGCAGGGCTCCCATCCTTCACTATCAGGTGGCTCCCACAAATTTTCAGGCTCCCGTTCATTCTACAATAACAAAAGCACACAGATGGTGATACAGATATATTTTAGCTCTCACCGAACAACAATGACAACACGCTCAGTCATGCAATATAAAGGACAAGGTAATGCATGCCAACAAACACACCACCTCCTCCTCATTGAAACTCCACAATCTTCCCAAAATCTTCACCAGAGGGATGCAAGCAAGAAAGATTTGTGGTGCAAATAGAAGCAAGAACTTACAAATCGAGTAGTCAAGAGACTGTTCAAGAGAACAGCATGCCTTGCTTTAGGAGCCTCCCATTCCTGCATATGTACAAGAAAGATCTCATCAATCCTTTGAAAGTAATCTTCCACAATTGTGAGCCTTGGTGGCTTACCTCTCTCCTTCAGCCCTTTCACGGAAGCTTTCCCTAGTCAGGACGACATTGCAAGTTTTGTGTAGCAGCAATGCTGTTATAGCATCATGATGATCCGGTTGAAGGACCTCAAGAAGATGAAAGCCTTGGAGGATCTCAGGAGATCTCAGGATTGCACGAAAATCCTTTCTTTTTAGAGAAACTTCAAATATCATGCCTTGGACAAAGGGGCTTGACTGCTTCTTAATATCAAAACTCGAAGAAGAATACGGTACTTCGCGGGATTGAATTGCAAAGCAACAAAATGAAAAACAAGCAAGGTTGTTATTGTAACAACAGATAAAGAAGAGCTTACAGAGAAGAGCGATGATCGCCAAATGGCTGCTGGAAACAGATTGGGAAACAGCAAAGGCAACGCCAACACCAAGGCGGCACTCCAGAGACTAATACAGCCTGTTGTGCCGTTTCTACGCGCCATGCCGATGTCGATCCGCAAGCTCACAGGAATCATGTGTTTGTGGATTTCGCACCGCTACTGATTCTCGTAATAGTGCCGATCGGAGAAGTTCATCACTACGACAGCAGAAGCAGGAGAATTTGGATACGGTTTTCGGCAGTAGATCGTGAAGAGCTCGATCGATCCGACGAAAGAACCAGAGCTCAACCTCTAAGAACTTTCTACTGAAGCAAAGTTTCAACAGAGAATCGCAGATGCAAAGTTCTTCCTCAGCGCGCATACAACCCTAAGATTCGTACCTGGAGAACGATGCCCTCCCTCCTCAAACATCCTTCAAGATCCTGGAAAGCGTTCGGTGCGCAGGGAGAGAATGTTCAGTTGCAGCAGCTATCGGATTCTCAGCAACAAAGCATATGAAGCTCGCAAATCTTGAGCAGCATAACAGTCTCAGATGGATTACTGGAGCTCGGAATTCTGAAACAAGTTCGTGATTTGAAGGAGACTGCGTCCCGACGATCAAGCGAGTGAACGCTAGATCCAGTGAGGGAGGGCATGGCGGACGAGGAGGATGCTACGTCTAGTGTACAGGATGCCGATACTTTCATCGAGACTGAGAGTCCCGAGGTGATCATTGCACGCATCGAGAGCAAGTCGCGTCAGGTGGAGCGTCTGTTGCGTCTGTTAGTGTTCCTCCCTCCGTCCCTCCCTCGTTTTCTCCTTCTTCCTTTCGTTGTTCCCCATTCGGTCCCTCTACTGCTTGTGGATGGATCTGAAAAACTGCGAGAGATTTTGCAGAGAAAAACAGGGGGGAAAAGAACAAAGAACACTGAAATTTTCCGATTGGTGCCTTCGTTGTTGTTGTTGCTATTATGAATGAAGATCGCGCAAACTGTTTTCCAAGAGAAACAAAAGAAATGGATTTTGGCTGTGTACCAGACTACTGAAATTGACATCATGCTTTTGATCTTCTCAACCACCAAGAAACACGACTATCTGTCTGCAGGCCACAGTATACAGAGGCGTTAGAGACAGCACTTCAAGATGCTCCTTCAAGAACCAAGGATGAGCGCTGCAAGGTGAGCATGTCTTTCTGATGCTTTTGCTCATCATAGAAATCTGATGCTCTGAATTTGCTGCATGGAAATCTTCTTAGACTCCCAAGGGTTTGCTACATTTCTACTCCGTCAGAGGTAAATGAAGTTCTCGTACATGTCAGATTGCTGCTTTTCTTCATCCTCAGCTTCTTCTGATTAAGCATCTTGCTATCTGGGAACAGTAAAAACCATGAGAAGAAGAAGAAAGCTCCAGTTTGAGGTTTCAGTGAAACTCCACAAAAACTCCCAACTTTGAGCAGCTGCTAGAATTAAAAACAATCCATAAGTGAAGAAGAAGAGGAAGACAAGGTTTTTCATGCATCTTTGCTTATGCTGAAATGTGAGGAGTTGTGATGGGGAGCTGCTGAAAGGAGAGTAAGGTATGGTGGTGTGCAGTCAGCCAATTGGATTCTGGTACATCGGGTGTTGATGGCATCAAAGGATGGAGAGGCATTGCTGGCAACCTTGAACCCTGAATACTTTGACATTCTCATGAAGTGAGTCTTTCGCACTCAATTAAAATTCTGACCTTCTTTAATCAGAGTGCGGGGCCAGAGTTTTTATCTGCATTTTGTATTCTTGTAAGAATGGCACAATCTCCTTCAAGCTAAAACTTTGATCTGCCAATACTGTTTCTTGTAAGAAGGTGCAATCTCCCTTCTCTGAGGCCAGGGAATCTTCAGTATTAAGCTTTTGTAGTTCCTTCTTCTTTGAACCTCAGTACTGTAGTTTAACCCTGTCATGGAGGAGCCTGTGGCAGGTATTTGTATCGGGGGCTAGCAACAGGAGACAGGATTACATGTGATCTGTGCCTGAAACTGCATGAAAAGCTCACAGAAAAAGCAGGCATGGGCTGCATCATGCGTGCTATCTCTGATACTCGTAATGTAGTATAGCTACTCACTGCCATTCTACTAATCCACTGCTTTCACACATCAGTTTTGCAAGCTTGAGATGCTGGAGTGACAACAATCATGATATCATTGATGAGAATCAGGAAAAATATTCATCTTTTTTGGCATGCGAAGTGGTCTTTGGCAGGAACAGCAGTTGGGTTTGCTCCATTTTTGTTCCATTGCATTGATCCCCCTCTCTATTGCTCGCAGAGAGGTGCGATTGGTTCATGAAAACTTTTGACCTCTTCTTCAGTTTATTTGCTTATCAATTTCTGTGCTCCAGTGAAGCGTATCATAGGGCTCAACTGTAATCCAGTCATTCTGATGCATTCCTAGGGGTTTGTGTTCAATTGTAATTTTTGGTACAGGATTTCCTGCAACAATTGTACTTCAATGCAGAGGCAATTTCCCAAATGACCTGTAGTCTGTAATTTCTGCCTTTTGGCTTTTTTCCAATATCAGATTGCTGTTGTTTCTATCATGTTGCAGAACTTAGTGTGTTATTGGGGACAGACGGCGCACTTAGGGTTGTGAGCTTGCAGACCTCCAAGGCACCTTGGAGATTGCATACTTGTTGCCAATGGTATCAGAGAATAGTGTCAGAAATATGTGCCAGCTTTCAACAGCAGCATTTAGATTGATTCACAACAACGGTGTTGTGCTACCTTCAGTGAACATGGCTCTGTTTCAAATTATTGCCCTCCGTGAATGCAAGTTAACAGTATGTTTGTATATGGGAACTCAGACAGGTTTCTTGAGTGTAGAAGCATAAATGCAGCTACCATTTAATTATTTATCAGTCTGTATTTCACAGCTTACTAAAAAAGACACCATCCCTTCTCCACAGGGAGTGCAATGTGGAGCAGAAGCAAGAAGAAATGCAAAAAAGAAATCCATTTGTATCCCGTAGTAACAAAGTGATTGCCCAGCACATCTTACTTGAATAACATGAGAATCTTTGGTCACCAAACTGAAAAGCTAACATTGAAAACACTGAGCCCAATGATATCCAATGCAATGTTTGAAAACTCTGATTCCATGTCTATCACTCTATGTGAGGGATAGTTTTCTCTTCTGGAACTTGTAAAATCCTTTTCCAGTCTTTCAGTTGTATGCAAGCCATGGGTGTTAAATATTTGAACCATGAAGTTTCAACAACAATGTATCAGACGGTCACCTTCATCATGAATGGCAATGACTTCGGTGCTGTAGCTCTCCACTGACTTCATCAACACTTGACAACCTTGACAACAGGTGGTGTAGACAAGCATAGAAATAATTTGCTCATAAATTTACACAAACAATTATACAAAAACCTTACATCCTGAGTTTCTATCATGTTTCTTGATGTCATGATTGTCAACTAGCAAGCACTCAAGAGACATAGTAATCAAAAACATTCAACAGTAGCCTCATTCAAGCCACAACAAGCTTGTGAGCGCTTGCCCAAGCTAGAGATTCAGGTTGAGCATCATACTTATTAAAACACTAAGCTTGCTCATCTGGATCATTCATTTGATGCCCATGATCCTTTTCATATTCGTTCAGTCCATGCATAGTACTCAATCTGTTTATCGCTAGTCCTTCAAGAGCATGCACATAAGGCCCTATGTCAACATGTAAAACTTTAGAAAGTGCATAGAGTCCATTAGAAGTCCTCGTGTTTTAAATTATGGTTTTTTAGTCCATAGTGTCATCCATTCGTTGCTACATACTTCTAAAGGGACACACAGGTCACTTCTTGTAGATGTCCATAGTGCCCACAAACAGCCACATAGTCCATCAGATAATATAAGCGATACTCATTGTCCACCAAATTTCATGATCTAAACCTAAAAGGTACACAAAGTTCATATGTATTGTATTGCAAGTCCATATGGTGTCCATCTACCATCAACATATCAACATCGTTTGGAGAGGTCACTTTAATATTGCTTTCATTTCATAGTTTTACTTCCATGTTTTGTGTTTTCATGGATTCACATCGCATCTCCATGACATCTTTTGCAGGTCAGCATGAAAGGTGACCCAATTTCCGAACCTTCCAGATTTGACACAATGAGCCCCATCAGTTGGAAGCATCAAGTTGGTTGAAAAGAAGCGTATCAAAGACCTCCAAGAGGTTACATCACCTAGTAACAAGGCCTTGCAAGTCCATGTTGTGCCAATGAGGGAAGAAGCATTGGTCAAACTTGAAAGAATATCTTCATCCCAAATTCTGAAGAGAGATTAAAAAAGTTATTGGATACGCATGTTGAGGCTTCATCACCATTGATAGCAAAAATGGAAGATGGCACAACCTTCTTGTTCAGTCAGCTTGAGGAAGACTACATGTAACTGTTGCAAGTGGTCTTAACAAAAGCAAAATTTCTCCATTTATGAACCTGCAAGATGACCAGACTGCATATTCTCCAGTATGGAGGTCTAAAAACACAAACATCCTTGTTGCTAGAAGGATTTTTATGGCAACAACCACTAGAGCTGTAGGGGTAAATACATGAATAAAAAAATCAAAGTAGATTGCTCATCGATGATGTAATTTCATCCTGCAACTATGCATGTCAATCTACACTCGATTTATGTTTTCTCTTTCCTTTTCTTTACTTGGATGGGAATTTATTTTACAATCTTTGTTTGGAGTGTTCAGTTCAATACACTTCTCGCATTTTGTTTTAATTCCCAATTGAAAGCAATGTTCACAAAGCCAAAAACCTATAGAAGAGTTGAAGAATTGCAGCTCTGAGATGTTGGTTTGCTTGTTATATTTGATATTTGTTGTTCTACTACTTTGATGTAGGTGCAATGAAAAAGCAGGACAGACCCACCCAAAGATATGTATTTTATTTTCAAGACATGACACCTCCTTGTTGATTGATATATGGAATTCAAGCAACATGAGGTTGTAATATGGTGTTACCATATCACATGGTGTGCTTTATTTCATATTGTTTCATATTGTTTCAAGTTCTCATGTTTCATTTAGTAATTGTCATTCTAGCATTTTTGCATTTGTGCTTTACTATAAAACTATCCTTATGTGTTAT
>Ga0209208_10012758_pt1 | contig 10592 bp, 10 predicted proteins | sample S1TSphfallax_3_FD_187694 | JGI IMG/M metagenome (GOLD analysis project Ga0209208, IMG submission 187694) | Host-associated microbial communities from peat moss isolated from Minnesota, USA - S1T2_Fd - Sphagnum fallax MG (SPAdes) (version 2) | ecosystem: Host-associated > Plants > Peat moss >... | reverse complement strand
GGCGGTTATTAGAAACGGACCCCTGGTGGTTATATCAGGGCAGTGTTCTTAGGATTCATAACCATGGTTCTCAAAAAATCACGTACCCAGTTCTCTGGTGCATCACCACGGTTCCCCCAAAAAAAAATAAAATCAAATAATCGACCATCAAATCCACTAGTTTGTTGCCAATTCTTTTGTGAAAACCGCTAGTTTTTTAAAGGTTTTTGAAATACCAAATCGAGACTGGTGGTTCTTTGATTTTGAACCCGCAGGTCTGCATGCGGTATTTGGATTGAGATCCAAATAATATAATTCAAATGTGAGGTTTTCTTAACGAGTTTTCATCATCATTCATTTTTCATCCAATCGATGAAATCATCCACAGTATCACCATTCTCTTTTTTTTGGGTCATCATAAATCTGATGGTGGTAATGAAAAGTTCTAGTATTTCCCAACAAATGAATTCAATGATCATGTGACTGTTCATCACTTGAAAAGGGCATAATTAGCCAATAACTTGTATAAGAAGATCTGGGCTTGTAAACTTGTTGCAATCATGGTTTTTAAAAGTCTTCTGCTCTAGGAACTGTGAACCAGGCTTAAAAGGGTCATGCCAAAAGGGGCAAGAAGATTTGGGTTCTCGGCATGATCATCTGGGTCAGCCTTGAAACCAAAAGGTGGGCTGAAGATGGAGCCCCTACCCAGCTCCACTTGCAAAAGATTTGTCAAACTTATGAGGATTTCTAAATTCCATATTTTGATCTTTGGAACCAGCTCTGAAGGTGTTTCCTCCCTACCTCCTTCCAGTGTTTTTATCAGGATTTTTGTAATGCAGCAAAATTGACAATCATCCATAAGAAGATGTCAAAAAAAAAGGTGGCGATCAAACTTGGGATGATTTAGCCAAATCTGGTTATAAACCAGATATGAAGTACAAATCTTTAACGTACTTCTATATTTTTGGCTACATACTGAAAATGAAATATAGAAATCTGGCCATTTTTACTATTTTTTTTCTCACTTCTGGCCGTTCAAACCCTCGTGAAAAATCACTTCAGTTTCGAATGTATGAATTTTTTTTGGGCCAAATTTTACAAGTATAAAAAACAGCTGCCCCCTTCCTTCAATCACATGGGCATTGCCGGACATTGACATTGTGAACTAGTTCAAAGGTTCCATTGTAGCCAAAAAAGAGAGGAAGATGTGTCTACCTCAATTCATCTCTCTAAGCGTGTGTCTTACTCACAGAAAACAAGCACTTTATTGGCAAAAAGCTCATACAAACTTTCTTATTCACATAACAACATCGCCAAACGTGGATTATTGTGCAATACACCTTTGTTCCCCAATGGCAATACCACAACATATGCTAGTACCTGATTCTAATCAAGAGTCTAAATTGGCAAGGAAACATGGTAATGTTGCAGATATGGTGGATCAAATCTCTTTAGATTAGCTCTCATTGAGCTATCTTTGTCTCACTTGGCATCAATTGACAACATTTTTTTGTCATAACCTAGAATGGCCCAATAGATGCTCTCAAAAAAGTTTTGACATGAAAGATTTAGCCACTATAACCACTAATAGATTTCCCTTTTCCTCTACTCACACAAATTTGGGAAGATAGAGCTTTCTTCAGAGTTCCCAACATGTGAGTCTCACTTCCCATATGCACACATTTTTTGAATTTTTTCTCCAAATTCTCAACATCCCACAAATTGCATAATTGTTTCCTTATTTAGACAAGTTCATTAATCCTTTGTTGACCTTCATCATCTCCACCATATTTGTTACTTTATTCATGTTCTTGCACTAAACCTCACTGATCTTTAGACTTTAAAAAGCAATAGAAGAAAAATGAACTTGGAGACATTAACACTAATTATGGGCATTCTTCCTAAATAATTAGAACATATACCTAGCAAATCATTAGATCCAACTTCATCAACACCCCAATCCTCGTACATTTTATGCATCAACATACAATAATTCTAAAATATCCAAAGAAATATGTTTAGCTCTTAACATTGTTTAATCAATCATTTATTTTCTCCATTGCCCACCCATTCTTTGAAATCTTCCACCAAAGCACCCCACCAAACCTACCATCGCCAAAGGTCATCAAGAGCTCCAAAGCAAAAATTTAGCTTGTCCACCACCTTGACATTACTCGCACAAACACAACACCACATATTCACCATCACCATTAACTTGTAGCACATAACAAATTTCACACCCAAACACAAAGAAAAGGAAAATTTCATTAAAGATGTCCATCAACTATTCACTATCTTGTTGATTTTTCCTTTTGGCTTCCCTATCCACTTTTCATCCATTAGGTTTTCATTTTGGCAAAACTTCATCTGATTTCCTTTCATCTTACAATATATTGGATTCCAAAGCTCCAAAAAACAATTTCTCGTTTTGTAATTCTATGAATGCTCATTCGCTATAAAGAAAGATGATACTTCATGATTGCCACACACAACTAAAACATAATAATGCATAATTTGGGATTATTACCCCATGTGGAACTTATGGGTAACCCCATGCAAATGTCACATAGGCTTGGTGCACTAGCATTTGCAAAGTTCATAGGGGGGTATTTAACATTCCATGTTCCATATTATCACATATAAACAATATTTGAGCCACATGATAAATCCCCACGGTTTGTTATTTGTTGATTTTCAATTGGGATAGATTAAAGGTTTCCGATTTTCACATTAAAACTTTCCAAATCTAGAATTGATTTATTAAACATTAATTTAATGGAAAAAATGAGGCTTCTAATCTAAACAACTTTAAAAAGGTAGATTCCAATTGTGGAAGTCCTCCACAAGTATGGTCCACGGTCTTTTGTATAAAAACTTAATGGTACATATATCAACATTTGTAATCAAGAATGGTTGGGTCCTACCATCCTAGTAGGTACATGAAGCACATCTCCATATTCAAGATGCCATACATGAATATGAATTAACCACTTATTTTGATTCCAAATTCATAGCAATAGTATCAAATTTTCAGTTTTCATACCCAGTTGAAGAACATTTCCACCATTGGAGAATTGCTCTATTATAGTAAAAGTGACGTTGGATGTAATTGGTGAAAACTTTTAGCCATTGCCAAGAACCAATTACAACCCCATCCAATGCCTATATAGATTCATGTCATCGATATTCTTCCTACCTTTGTGATGTGTTGTTTTTGCCTAATGCATTCATGTTTCTCCTTTATGCTTGTACATTTCTCTTCACACATTATTTTGTTCAAATGTAACAATAGACACAAATTGATTGTGATGGATGTCTAACACCATCATTTTGTCGTGCAACTGCAAGAAAACCACACACTTTCTTGAACCTCTAACAACAAATTATTTATGCAAAACTTATTAACATAGGTTCAAGAGAGTGTGTGGAAGAATGTTGAATATTCTTTTGGGATTTTGCAAGCAAAGTTTCAAGTTATTTCAAATCCAAGTTGTTTATGGAATAGGGAAGTCATAGCTAATGTGTTGATAACACATTTGGTCCATCACAATATGATCATTGAGAATGAATTTGGTAATAATTTGGAGCTAGGACCAAAACCTTGTACAAGTTAGAAGAGGCTTCAAATTTTATGCATGTATGAATGGCACGAATGGATAGAAAATGTCAATAGTCACTACAAGTTTTTAAAATGACCTCATTGAACATCTTTAAACAAGGAAAGGCAATAATTTGATTTGAAATAAATAGTTTTTGCCTTGTACATATTTCAATGCATGCAACCTCATTCTAGTTTGAAATGTCCATCACTACAACAATTTGTGAACTCTTTTCTAACTATGCAATGTTCACAAGTTGAAGAATAGGAGATGTGTTTGGAGAAATTTGAAGGTTTAGATGCTAATGTTCATCTTTAGGCAACTATGAAGTTTCTATGATTCCTTGCATCTTTGCAACTTGAAGAATTCATTTGCCATTGAAACAAATTGGCACTTGTCAAACATGGTGAATAACACCATCGTTGATTGTTCTTGGAGGATGCAATTTTTTTCTCAAATTTGCTACCATCATATTTACAATTAAGGCTCAAAATTGTAATTACTTGTGCTAAAGCCCTAATGGCATAGTCTTTGAACTTTGACATCTTCTTAGACTCATTTGCAACCTTTGATCATAATGGCTACTTTTGTGTACTTACAAAGTTTATATTTTCAAGCCCAAAAAGAACTTTGATCTTGTTTGTATTTGATTATTCAAAGGACTTCCATTTCATGAATTGATGGTGCCCTTAAGTTCTTCCCAAGGTTTAGGAGGTAAACCCCCAAAAGGTAGTAGTGCAAAGAAAGTAAAAAGGAGAAAGAACATTCTTTAACTTTACACACTAAAGGAAAAACATGTTTGGTAGTTTCAAAATGAGGATTAAAATGATGTGACAACTTCATGAACACCTCATGGATAAGTCACATGCATAAACCAAACAATGCAATTAGTGAGTGAAAATGGAACCAACTTTGGGTCACAAAATTGGTTTGGATTCATTATATTCAAATAACTTAAACTTATGAGGAAGTCACAACCTTATACTATATTGTGTGCCTCTTCATGGGGTTGCTTTGGATGACATTTTTTTTTGGGAATCCCAAAGTTGGGACTTTTCTTATCTCAAATTTTTGGTGCCTTATATCCCACTTGTTTCTAGCCTATTTTTGGCATATGACCACATTATTTATATATTTCACTAAGAATTTTTCAAGGCCATTGTACACCCCTCATCACATGTCATTTGACTCCTATTTCTTGGGTTGTTTTGGTTGGGAATCAAATTCTTAGTTTTATTTTTGACTTTTTTTCTTGGCTATAATGTCTAGCTCTTAATTCCAAATGGAGAATGTGAATTCACATTTACTATCTAAAATTTGAATTTTTTTTTTTATGGTACAAAAAACTCTTAATTTGCACAAGGTTCACCCCCTTGCATTTTTGTCCAAAAAATTTAGGACATTCCACAATTCCCAACCCCCAAAGTGAAACTTATATATAAAATCTTGGATACATTTCCTTTTCACCCTTCATATGTTTTAAGTGTTTTTTTCTTAAGGTGGTTTTTCAACCCGTTTCCTCTTTACTGAACCTTAACTATGAGCCGTACCCATGAGCCTAAGGCTAAAGGTTGCAACATGGATGATGGGTGGTGTTTTGCACACATTTCATGTGTCACCCCACCATAATATGTGGTTTAGGAATAACCAACAATGTACGAAGGTGAACAAATATTTCTTTGGGTGTTTGTTTAAATGTAAAGCTTCAATGATTTTGGTAATTTGTCTTTTGCAGATGTGTTAGATTCATTGAAGATAATGATAAATCCATGATAGCCCATGAATTTGGAGATGTCATGTTTAATTGCCCACCATTTCATCTCCAAACTTCTTACAAGTTGTTCCACACATGTTGTTAATCAATTTTCTTATTGCATTTTGAGCCAAAATGTTGTTGACTTATGTCCATTATTAGTGATAAGGTCTTATGAAATGTGGAAATAAGACTTGTAGAGTTGGTGATCTTCCTCAACAATGAAGTTCTTTCCCTTTTCATATTTCCCATTGTAATGTTCATCATGCCAAGCTCAAAAACTTCTAAAAACCTTTCCACAAAGCTTGATTACACTAGGTCAATTCAAGTTCTAATGTCAAAAATTGACAAGGAATGAACTAAGTGAACTATCATATGCTACATGAAAATGCCAATAAAAACACAAAATTTCTTCCAAGGCCAAGACTAATTTTTCCATGTGAAGGCACTTGTCGCAACCCCACTTTTGGAAGAGTGTGAGGATGACACTCACACTCCTGAAATGGGGACTTGGGAGTCCCCCGGGACTCCCAAAACTTCAGAGTTCAATTGCAGGGGTCAAAACACCTCACCTTGAGACGTTCTTTATATCATTGGAAAGTTATTGAAGTGTAGATGTCGCAAATGGCTTCACATGAGCCATTTGGACATCTGCAGCACAAGTTGTGGCAAAAAGAAGGGCTGGGAGTCAAACTGCCAATTTGATTCCCGACCACGAAAAGTTGGGAATCGACCCAACCCCGGTGTGTGCAGGTGGAGTGCAACATAACTTGGAAAGATTTCAAGGAGAGCTACAAGTTTGCTTTAGACCTCATCCCAATCGGAGGTCTGAGTAAATAGTTATGAACTCGCAAAGTTTCGGGAGTCCAAACCGGGACAATTTTAGGACTCCTCCTTGGGAGTCCCGGGACAAAAAGCCAATTGGATGTAAGTGCTATGGAGAGACGCAAAAAGTTTTATATGGGGGAAGGTGGTGGCTTCCCTCGAGTCTAGGTTGTGGTGAGTATTGTGAGTCCAGGGTTGCCCGTGGCTTGTCCTAGCACCAAGGGTGCTCCAGAATGTGAACTAACCAATTTGTTGGTTGGTTTGATGCAGGTTCGAATAAGTAACTAAAGCTTGTCCTTCTTTCTAATCCCATCCTGGAGCTTTAGCACGCCCCTCTACCCTTTTTAGTGTCGAGAGTTGGGAATGTGCCTCGAGTTTCAAACAATTTTGTTCTTTGACTAACTTGGACCCAACTTGGGTTTAACAAGGAACTTGGGAGCATGTCAGCAGCAGTGAGGTTCATTAATTTGTAATTTTTCTTTTATACTTTAGTTTGCCATTGGAGAGCCATTTCAAGTGCTTCTATGAAGATGTTCTAACAACTATATTGATATATTTTACTAATTGAAGCCATCACATTCTAATGGATGTGCCATGAAATACAAAGCTTTTTAATTCATGAAAAAACATTGTGAATACTTGCCTTGCAGAAAAGAACAAAAGATTGTCACAAACAGATGAAATGTCCACTTAATCCTATATACTCCAACATTAGTGCATAACAACCATCAATTGCAAACCACAATAGTAATAATGAATCAGTTCTTGCTAGACTTGGGCTCCTACATTTATGTGTAACAAATGTGATCTTGGCAAAGCCACAATGTTGGGAATGGATTTGTTCTTGCTAGATGAGTATGAGGCAAGTAGGGTAATATCAACAATGTGTCCAAATGAGTACCTACATGGGTGAATATGGGCATCACTCACATCATGCAACAAGGTTGCATCACACAAGCATGTTCTATGCTACCAATCTTGGTACCGGTATTGATACCCATGACAACCCTCCATACTTGCCCAACTTTGGTAGATTCATCAAGTCTTCTCCACTCTAACAGTGCCAGCCTAGTACCACCTTGGCAGCTTCAACATTAATTATAATATTTTCAGAAATGCTGAAATTTTCAATTTTTTTTTTTCAGAAACCAAAATTTTGTGAAGGAAATTAAAGAATATTTGAGATTTTTTTAGAAATATAATATTAATTAATTAATATAACCATAATTGATTAATTATTGAACAGATGTGTGTTGAAGCTGCCCTTGTACTATGGGACTGTCCAAGGGCCAGAGTGCCCTAACATTACATATGCCTGGAGTTGCTAATGCTCTCAGTACAAGAGTACTGCTGCAACTTTTTCTTCCCAGGTCTGCCCTTTGCCCTTTTGTTTTTCACCTTGGCATTTCTAGACATGTTCAAGATCCATTTCATACATGTTTTGGGCATGAGACGGGTGCTAGGGGGGGTATGGAACATGCTATAAGACCTTTGGCTACTTGGCATGTTATGTGCCCCTTGGTACTTGTAACATGGGAGGTGCAAAACATGACAAGGTGAAGAAAAAAAAAACCGGGCAAAGGGCAGACTGAGGGGAAATTTTTTTGCAGCAGTACTTTTGTGCCCGCTACGTAACAACTATGAGAAAATGTAGTGTTAGGGGCCAGAATGAACCAACATGCTGCCCAGCACGCCCTGACAGGATGGATGGTGAATGGATAGGAAACACTTTTCCATTGGGGTCCAAAGCATTAGGTGAAACCTGGCTTCATCCAATCTTTCCCCAGCTGGCTGGTCATAGTGTGAACACAATGTCATAGTGTGAACACGATAACAAAATAGCCATAGTTATGCCATTTATACCTTTTCAAACCCTCCCAAAAAAAGTTGTCAAGCTAGTAGCCACCCAAAGTACACACTTTGAACATCAAGAGAGAGAGAGAGAATCTGTAAGCTTTATTTTCACATGGTGGGGGTAGGTGTGGAGTAGGTACTAAGTTGGCGCATCCACAATCCTCAAAGTCATAGTGGGGAAAGACCTTTTTATGAAATAACAAGATAATATATTATTTTTCTGAACATCCCATAGTACTATATTAGTAAATTATGTATACTTATTTATTTTATTATCAATTACATTGTGCGGTACATCCCAAAGCTTCCCCATATGTGTATTATTGTGATGGGCATAACACTCAATTGGCGCCACATAGCCATTATAAACAACAACCATGGAATGAACCTAACCTCTGGAAGTTTTGTCACTTGCTTGCTACAAATTATAACCTGAACGTGCTCCAGCTCAGCCCTTATCAAAGAGAAAAAAAGTGTCGTTGTTGCTGGAAAGTCGGTTTTGTCAATGGATTTTTTCATTAGCGGGAGGAGAAACTTGCAACAAGAGCTATCCTCAATCAGGTATGTTCCGTGTAAGGAATGTGGCACGAATATGGTTGGTGGTGTTTCAAGAAGCAGATAGTATTGGTAAGTGAGTCTTTAGCCTTGATTGCTCCTCGTGTTGTTGTCGTTTCCAAGAAGGATTGTATTTTTTAAAGAAATGTACATATAATAATTGTAGTGATTTCGCTATGCTTGTTGGGTTTATTAGGCATGTTGCATTAGCCTCACACTCACACCTCTCCTCTCTCTTTCTCTCTCTCTTCTTGTACTTCTTGGTTTGGGGTTCAAAATTTCCCTTATTTTCACCCTTGTTGTTTCTTGGTTGTCACGCACCACATGCAATGAGGTCTGCATGATCTTTCCGTGTAAGTAAAACAAGTTAAACTTTTCCTTGTGCTCTAAAGTCTCTGGCAGCCTTTTCTAATCGTGCATTGAAAAGAACAAAACAAAAACGTAAATTGATCTTAAGTGTTATAAGTCAAAAGACTCATTAGGAAGAAGTACAAAGTCTTCAAGAAGAAAAAGGCTTCAAAGTTTAGGATTCCAAATTGAGTATGTAATTTACTCTAAGTTTCCAGCTGGGTTATATTAGGTCAAGCATTTTTTGACAATTTTTCACAACAGATGATGAGACCTTCCTTACAACTATGAATAGAGAGAGAGAGAGAGAAAGATCTTTGTGGTTTGATCTTTCTCTCTCTCTCTCTCCTATATATATTATAAAAGCTGGGGCAAAGTCATGGACACCTCAATTCTCAAGCAAATGTAAGTAGTTGTAAGTATCTTTGCAAGGGACTAGAAAAGAAACTGAAAATTATTGGCAACGGGTTTGCACTTTGAGATTGGTGATTGAATTCAAGCAATGCAAATGTATTGTTTTATGCAATGCAATGTGATGTACTATTTGATAATAAACTAGGAATATTTACCCGACCAATGCATGTCTCTGGAGGGTTAAATGATCACTGTTGACTTATAACTGGATTAAAGAATATATATACATATAACAAGTGGGTTCATTGGGTAAAAATAACTCTACCCCATATGCTAAGTTCAACCCAGCAACATTGAACAATTACAATAAGAAATGTTCCATGAAGTTTTCAGAAAATGAACAAGTGAAAATACATTCCTCAAAATTTGGGAGCAATGAAAACAAAGTCATTCTGGAGTCCCTCTCTTGCAATTTACAAGAAGTCTGGGCCAATAAGTCATAGAGGCACACACATAGAGGAACAGCTCAAGCACTGGTGTCATTCATTGTGTACTGTGGCTACCTCAGTTGACTAAATTACATTCAGTGACTTTGATGTAAACATTCCAAGTCAAAATCTGCTTTGAACAACCCGATTACACAATTGAATCGCTTTCTCACAGTTGTACCTCAAGCTCCAAAAACATCTCCCTATTGGGTAGTAGTGGCAAAGCTGAGCAAACAATGTGCAATTCGAGAGAAAGAGTAGGCCTACAATCTTAATCTTGAGCCAAGTAAAACACCACACATTAGTGCCCGTTTTATTTTTGGGTGGAAGATTCCAATCTCAAGAACCCAATATACAAAATTGAAAAAAAATTCTCGATACTTGTACCAGAATAGTATGTTGAAATGTACATACCAGTGTTGTGTGGTTAGTAGAATCTGCTACAGGTACCCATCAGTTATCAGCCCAGGTATATACCCATGTACCAGACAGGGATGAAAAACATTTAAAAAACCAATTTTGGTATAGAACCTTGGTTCTCAATTTTTTTGAAAAATCCAACTTTCTAAATTTTGGTTCTTTGCTGGTTCTTTCATGAAAACTATCAGTTCTTTGATGTTTCTGAAATAACTGGAATCGACAGATTCTGATTTTCTTCTTAAAATACTGGAAGGGACGTATTCTTTGATTCTGAACATTTTAAAGAACCTAGACAACCACTGGTTATTGAAAAAATCAAATAACCGCACAACACTGTTACATAACTGTGTAGCACTTTCAAACCTAGGGGAATGAATGCACACCCTCTGCCTTGGGTGTGAGAGAAGCTAAATTATC
>Ga0209208_10012757_pt1 | contig 10592 bp, 4 predicted proteins | sample S1TSphfallax_3_FD_187694 | JGI IMG/M metagenome (GOLD analysis project Ga0209208, IMG submission 187694) | Host-associated microbial communities from peat moss isolated from Minnesota, USA - S1T2_Fd - Sphagnum fallax MG (SPAdes) (version 2) | ecosystem: Host-associated > Plants > Peat moss >... | reverse complement strand
ACACAACCCTGCAGCACCTGCTGCAAATATCTCTCATAAGAATCAAGAAATCTCCATTCTCACGATTAAAGAAAAGGCAAAGTGAGGTTAATACTTCTTCAACAAGCCACAGAGAATTTCAAAGAAGCAAAAACAAAACAGAGAAGAAACGACCAAGAAACAAAAAAACAAAATGAAACACGAAAGCAACAACAACAACAGCTGATTTCCAATGAATTCACAATGAATTCCCAAGATCCCTGGAAATGGGGTTGACAAGGGAACGTAATGACCTGCCAGAACTTTTGGGAAGCCATTTCGTTTTTCATAATGCCTCCTACTGTTTCTCCACTGAATTTCTAGCAGGTCCTTATGGCAGGTAAAGCCCTCAGTCCAGGGCATTACCAAAATTTGTGTCTACACTCCACTATCTATCGACCGAGGCCTCATGTACCCTTAGTTTGGTAAATGCCCTCAACCTAAGGCTTTACCCTACACTTGTTAATCCTACATTTAGCGCTGAGAATAACCCATTATAGCTATTGTGCTTGCTACTGTAAACATCCGAAAACCTTCACACCTAGAGGAAAAAACATGTTCACTAAAAAATCAATTACAATAAAGACCGTCCTCACCTAAGTCGCAACTATCGTTGCAACCCCTTTAAGAAAAACAACCTATGAAACCAAATTCATTTAAATGGGGTTGATGATAACAACGTTTGCCAATGTGCAGACACAATTGACTAATAACACATTATCGATTCAACGACACAAAGATTATAGGGCAAGGGGCAAAAGGACGTGGGTCTACTCTTGCGAAACATGAAATCTTGCATTTCTCCCAATGATTGTTAAAACATCTCGCACAACATCATGCAAAGTCGTCCTCTCTCCACCATACGTGCAATAAAGAAAATGGATCCTCATAAGATCCAAAAACTAACTACAAATGCAATGTGATACCCCCAAAAATTAAAAGATGCGAAAGATCCAACTTAGTGCGCAATTCGGCACTAAAACAATAGGCACCTATAAGGACTGCATTCATAAGGACTGCATTCTTGGAAAGCAACACAAGAAAGTCATACCAAAATATAACACCACTATCTAGCTATAAAAATTAATGAACTATTTCATTTTGATCTGTGTGGTCCTTTCAAAAAATTATTCTTGAGGAAGGTCGAGATATTTCATTACATTCACACATGACATGGGTATTTTTCTTGGATGTAAGATCTAAAGCTTTAGAAAAGTTCAAAATATTGAAAAACAAGGTGGAAAAAAAATGGGGGAAAAGTATCAAAGTTTTTTCGATAGACAAAAATGATGAATTTTTATCAACTGAATTTTTAACTTAGTTTGAGGCATAAGGAATAAAGTGACAATTAAATACCACACCAAAATGATGTGGTTAAATGTAAAACAAACGATTGTAGACCATGCAAAAAGTATGGCAACAACAATAAAACTTCCCATGTTTTTGTGGATTGATGTACTAAACACAAATACTTACCTCATAAATTGAAATCCTTTAAAATCAATGGATGGAGTTGCCCCTAAACATGTCTAGATAGGATAAACAACCAAGGTTGGGACATTTACAGGCTTTTGGGTATCTTGTTACATTTTCACCAAATATAATGATGCATGCAAAGCATATAACATGTATTTAATTATTTTTGTACTTAAATATTAATTTTGGACTTAACTAAACTAGGAAGGTGGGTCCATTCCAACTTGGGGGCACCATCATCAAATTATTTTTAATGAATTTTGGACAATGTTTTCATTTTTAAAAAACTTTTGTTAAACTTTAGGTGTATTAAGGTTAAATGTACACAAAACTCTCCACATAAATGACAAAAACTGTTATATATATATATATATATATATATATTCTTGCACAATCACAAGATTAATACACTTGATCCCTAATTTCAAGTTTTAATATCATCCCAGATTAGGTGGTGTTTTGTGATTTTTAATTTTTTTTCATGACTTCTTTTTATTTATGTGACAATATATTTTTCAATATCAAGCATCATTACTTATCTACCTTGGAAACTATTCAAAAGTTACAAAGTCTATGTATATGGGCCATTTACTATTGGTTAATTATTAGAAAGTCAAAAATTGAATTGTTTTTGTAAACCTATATTCCAAAATATTATGTTGCAATTTTTTAATTCAATTTTTACACATAAGGCATGGTATTTGTGTTATTTTGTAATATTTACCTCCTTTTATTTTGACCTTCTCCACCTTGTAATTATGATTTGCACAATATCTAAGCCAAGCTACTATATGTGAATAGGTTAATTGGGTGATTCCTTACTAACCTTTAGGCATTATAAATATTTCATATTCATTTCTTTCTTATTGCATTTTTACATTGTTTGTTTATGTTCTAGCAATATGTTTTCCACTTAAATATTAATTCAAATTCAAACGTTACAATGATTTGTTCATTAATCAACATGTTATATGTAGACTCATCTTTTTCTTTTGTTTAATAATGTGTCCTTTAGATGGGTTTTCATAATCTTTTGGCTCTTGTTTGGTTATTCATTATTTCATTTTTTCATTTTTCCTTGAAAGGGTCAACATTGTAAATAATTTATGCAAAAACATTCCTTGACTTCTTTTGGTGGACAATTGTTGAAGGTTGGGGACTAAATCACAAAATGTAGAAGTTGCCATTGGCCCAAATGTGATCTAGTTATCCATAGGTTATAACACATTACTAATAAGGTTTGAAGAAGATTTTTGTGATCAAGAATTGACTAGCTTGCATATAAATTTTACTGTTAAAAACGAAAAAATATGTAAATAAACCTCTCTTTTTTTGGCTCATTTTTCCCACTTTACTGGTTTTATGTATAAAGGGGAAAAGCAAACGTATCGCATGTTCAATCATGTAACACATCAAACTTAACATGGAAAAAGTTGAAAAGATTATTCCAATCTCAAAATGTTACAACTAAAATGTATTTCAAGGATAAGTTCCACACTTTAAAAATGAGATCAAATGATAGTGTCACGAAACACGTACACTTGTTTAAAACAAATATACACCAACTAATTACCATAGGATCACAAATGCAAGATGATTAAGCAATCATTGGTCTCATGAGGAATATGCTTCCAATACAAGCTATAAGACATATATAAGTTATTTCAAAGGCAACCTAATTTGACCCTTCAAATCTTTGATATCAAATTTGATTCAAGAAAAAACTTTAATGAAGGACAGGAATTAAACCAATGATAATACATTAGCCCTTTATGCAAGGAAGAAACATCCAAAGTTCAATAATTACAAATCACCCAACACAAAGAATTCCAACAAATCTTTTGCATCAAGAGATGGTGCAACATTTTTGAAATCATCATTTGATAAAAAAATGAAAAGAAAATGTTTTTATTCTAAGAAGCTTGGGCACTTGATAAAGGAGATGAGGCTACTTCAAATAGTAAAATAAAATATTCAAACATTCTTACAATTAATTATTATTTATATGTTGATGCCCTAATAATGAAAGAAGGCAAGGACCCCACTTGGTATGTACATTGAAGCATCTCAACACACGTGTTTTGATAATGAATCATTCATTGATTATTGTATTACCTTGGCAACTTAGCACAAATTAAATTATTTTTAATTGTCTTAAAAACATAATTCAAAATTTATGGTCTAATTTGAACCCTAACCCTCTCTAGTATAAAACAAGTCCATGAAAACAATCCAACCATGAAGACAATTGAAAACTTCTAGTATTGGAAGTAGTTTTATTATATTTAGTTTGTACTTGTTGAAATTTTCAAAATGAAAACTAATGTGTTGAATTACAATTCCCAAAAGACATTATTATTTGGTAGGTTACTACCAAACCTACCGAGGTATTATGGTATCAACCATTTTCAAATAATCGAGTAATGTTCCTAAGTGACAATATAACACAAAATCTATGGGTAAGGATCATTATAGTAAAAGTTTTAAATGGTAGAAAAAATCAAATAACTAAAGTTTTACATGTTCCTAGATTGAAGAATAATTTATTTTTAATGACACAATTTGATAAAGTAGGAAGGAAAATACATATAAAAGAAGGAATATGTATTTTCATCAATAAATCAATAGACATTATAATAAAATGTAAATCGAATTCTAATTTATATAAAATTGGTGAGACTATAAAAGAAGAAAAACAAATTGTTAGAATCACTACACCAAAATGTGTTCTAGTTCACTCTAGGTTTCATTAAATTGAATCAATTTGTACATTTTTATCATGGTGAAATTGGTCAAGCCCCTAGTACAAGGCCTAGTTACAATGGATAGTGAATTCGTCCATTAGTACTTAATGAAGTACAAATTTACCAAGTCGTTTCATTTGCTAGTTAAATAACTAGTTTCATGATTTTCAGGCTATGAATTATTGGCACGTATCATTATATATGTTAGGTTAAAAACCTAGCCCAAGTACATAAATTATGTAATCAACCTAAATAAACACCTACTCTAGGGAACTACATAGAAGAATTTTCAGTCAACTTACCATTGTTGACCACAAACACACCATTTGTGAAGTTTGATCCTTTGACCTTTAGGATGGAGGTAAACACCTTACCATTAAGCCACCACACTTGTTATGATAAGGTGTTACATTGTGTTTTATTTATCAAATATTTCATTTTAAACATTACAAAAACATAAATTTTGAAAATTTATATCTTATTGAAATTTTGTCCAAATGAAATTATTAAAGTTTAATTTAAATTTTTTTTCAATAATGTACATAATTACATTTATTTCCTTTTTGAAAATGTAAAATCATTTGAACAATCATTCTTTTGAATATCATTATTTCAATGACCATTTTTTTAAAAATGTTTAATAAATGGATAAGATTTTTGTTCATATAATATTATTATTTATGTTAAATTACTTTTAGCTATTCTAGGGCTACTTTTCATTATTTTAAGTTATTTCACCCTACACAATTTACGGTTATTTATGACTATTTTTGGTTATTTCACCCTAGGTTACTTTCAGTTATTCTAAATTATTTTTGGCTATTTTATATATTTTTTATTATTTTAGGTTATTTCACCTTAAGCTATTTTCAAGTATTATAAATTATTTTTAGTTATTCTATGTTTTTTTTGCTATTGTAGGTTATTTACGACTATTATAAAAAAAAATTGGTTATTTTAAGTTTTTTCATTTTAGGTTATTTTCGATTATATGAGGTTTATTGTTAATTATTTTTGGCTATTGAAGGTTATTTCAGCTTATGTTATTATTGGTTATTATAGGCTACATTACCATAGGTTATTTGTGATTAATCTATTGGTGGCTATTGTTGGTTATTCTATTGGTTATTGGTGGTTATTTTATTAATGGTTATTAGTAGTTATTGGTGGTTATTTTACTAGTGGTTATTATTGGTTATTTTATTGTAGATCATTGGTGGTTATCTTATTGGTGGTTATTGATGATTATTCTATTGGTGACTATTAGTTGGTTATTAAAGCCTATTTTATTAGTGGTTATTTTGTTTGTAGGCTATTTTATAAAAAAAATTGTAAGTTTTTTTAAAATATTTTTCATAGGTTGTTATTGGTTATTTTAGGTTATTTTACCTTAGGTCATTATATATATATTTTTTAATTATTATATTTAAAATTGAATAACTTATAATAATATAAAGTGTAGTGACTTTGAATAACCTAAAGTATAACTTGAAATAACATGTATTAACTTAAAATAAAATAACTTAAGGTATAACCTAAGGTTAGTTGAATAATTTAATTTAAAATAACTTAAAGTAAAAACCTTATAATAAGTTAATTAAGATACTTCAAAATATAATAATGTATAATAATTTAGGGTGTAATAATTTATATTAACGTATAATAACTTACAATAACTTAAAATATAAGTTAGGACAATTCAAGTAGCCTAAAATAGTATATGATATATCATAAAATAACATAAGGTATTTAAAACAACAATATAAAAATAAGCTTATTTACCACAATTAATTATAATAATGAATTATATCAAATGCTAGTGAAACATGATGTTTACATAATGATATTAATGTAATAAGTTTAACCAAGGTGAAATCACTAAAATGCAATAAATTTATTTCACTTTTTAGGTCCCATGGTGAATTAGGTTAATGAACTACACCCCCATTTTTGTAGTAGTGAATCCTCACCACAACACAAATTAATATGATTGATTATGGCATTTAAAGCTTATACATATTAATATTTTTTAAAAATTAAAAACATATAAATATTGGTAAGAAGAGTTGCTCATATTAATGAAAAAACATTATATGGTGTACAACTTATGTTGAAAGCCAAAAAAATAATTTATAGATCCACATAAATTTTTAAACCAATACACATGGAGGTTGTAGATATTTTATAACCTTCATCGAAAATAAATCAAGATTTTGTTTTGTTTATCTAATGAAAAAACATGTTGAAGCATTCAACAAATCCTTTCATGTATAAGGATGTTTTTGAAAAACAAACCAATCAAAAATATATATTAAAATCTAATTAAGGAGATGAATATAAATCAAAGGAATTCACTAAATTTTGCCAAAAGGAAAACATAAATAAGGAGTTCACACACAAAAACAAAATAACATTATTGAAAAAAATAACAAAACATTAATCAAAGTAGTCGAAGCCATGTTGTCATATTCTAAACTACCAAAAACCTTTTGGGGGGAAGCCTTAATGACTATGAAAACTTACAAAATGAAGCCCCACTAAATTGGATCAAAATTAAGCGACATTATATGAAATATGGTTTGGACATTAATTTGATTTGTTTCACTTGAAAACCTTTGGATATAGGGCTCATGCTTTAATCATAATGAAAAAAAAACAAAAGTTGGATGCACATTTATTGAATGTATATTCTTGGGTTATGGTGAAAAATCCAAGGCATGTCAACTTATGATAACAAGTACGAGACAAATTTTTGTGTTAAGAAATGTTATTTTTAATGAATTGAACCTAAAGACTATTAACAATGTCATACAATAAAAGAATGAAAAAACATATTTCTTCCTTGAAATAGACCTTTTCAAGTCCAACATGATTAAAATCACAAATCAATGAATCCAAACACAAGTTGTACTCCAAAGCATTGCCCAAAGTCCACAACAAAATCAACAAACATTTCAAGTATAATCTTAGTTTAAAAAATCTTCACAAAAAGAACAAACCTCTTCACATAATCAACAAGCAACTAGTCTTCAAAATGTGAGGGGACCACAAGATAATTAACATGATGCAATTATTGAAGCATTGTCTAAATTATATTTAAATAATGAACAAGATACAATACTTCATCAAGAGGTAATAACAAGCCTTTTCCAAAGACCTAAAAAAAAAAAAAAACTTTCAGAAAAACTAATTGAGATAATCCAATGCAATAAACCACCAAAGAAAAAGTGCAAAATGCATATATCATGTATATGTTGCATGTGTTCAATTTGAAACTCTTATTATAATCCATAATGCTCTTAATGGTTATAATATTGAAGAATGGAAATTAGCCATCCAATTTGAATTGAAATCTTTGAAAACCAACAAAACATGGGAATTAACTATTATTTGAAGAGGATTCCAACCACATTTAAATGGGTTTTTAAAATAAAAACCAAGTTGGATGGAATAATTGACAATTTTATAACTAGATTAGTAGCAAAAAAGGTTTTCACAAATACATGGTGTTGATTATACAAAAAACAATTCCCTTGTAATCAAAGTAAATTCAATCAAAGTGTTGTTCACCCTTATTACCCAATATGACTTAGAAATGCATAAGCTTGATGTCAAAACAACATTTGTAAATGACTTTCTTGAAGAAGACATACATGACCATGCCATAAGGATTGTCAACTCCAACCAATCCACAAATCATGTGTAAACTTTTCAAATCCTTGTATGGATTGAAGTAGCATTCATGGTCTTGGTACCAACGTTAAGACAATCACTTGGTATTTCAAGTGTTTCGAAATCTTGAATCATATGCTAACATTTACATTAAAAGGCAAGTTTCTTTTGGATATGTCATAGTTACTATTTATGTCGATGATTGTATGTTAATTAACAACACATTAACTTTGATTAAGCAAACAAAATCTATTATCACATAAGAATTTGATATGATAGATGACAAAAAAAATTCATTACACTTTAAACAATGCCATCTTTCACAACTAAGAAGAAGGATGGAATATTCTACATCAAGAAATATATTTGATTTATAAGTTACAAGAATATCATATGTTCAATTGTAATCCACTTAGTACCCCCATGTAAGTGGGCACAAAATTAAATAAAGATGATTTTCCACATATTTCAATTTTGTAAATTATGATGGATAAATATCCATACTCAAAAATGGTTGGTAGCCTTATGCATTCAAGTGTTATTTAAGACTAGATTGTGCATTTGCCATAAGTAACTTGCATAATATGTTTCCAATTTGAGAGATGTGCAAATTTAAGCTTTTAAAAATATAGTGCAATATATCAAAAGAACATTAAATTATGGCATCAAATATGATTTTTTTAAAATGGTCATATATTATACGGATATTTCAATTCAAATTGGGCAAAAAACAAAAAATACTAAGGATTCTACATCAAACTATTACTTTATACTTGCTAAAGGAGTTATACATTAAGGTATTGTTTTATACCTGTCAAAGATGTAGTTTCATGGCAAAGTAGAAATCAAAATTTATTGTTTTTTGCCCCACAATTTGAATACATGACCTTGGTTAAAGTAATAATCAAAGTTGTATGGTTACTAAAACTTTAGTGATTTTGAACAAGAAGATTTTATTATGATTTATTTAGATTCCCAAAGTGCCATAACCCTTAATGAAAACCCTAAATATCATTATTGAAACAAGCATGTCGATACCCAATACCATTTTACTTGAAAGTTTCTTGAAAATAAATCCAAGTCAAGTAATACTCTTATTTTAGTCATGACAATATATATTTTAACAAAAGCCCTACTTTGAAACAAACGTTATTTTTGCATGAAGGAATTAAGCACGTGCACATTATCAAAGATCATTTCAAAACCTGATGCTTTGATTTTTAAAGTGGATGTCATTCCCACTATCCAAGGTTCCATTCATGATTTAATCATTCACATCAAACTTAATTTTCTTAGAAACTCTTGCAAATATTGTGGATTTAATCATTATTCTCCATGTGATTCATTATTTTACCCATAATCAAAGCCCAAAAAGTTTTGTTTTCTAGTAATCAATTTTCTTTTTACACCCAAAGCAAATAAATTTTGGAGTGGGAAAATATATGAGCACAAACAAGAGCATGAGTTAAAGTTGAAATCCAAATTTGATTTACAGTTGGGTCATAATGATAGGTTCAATTATAGTTTTGAGGAATTCAAACAATAAACTTGAAGGTCTAACAACTTACAATGGAAATGGCATTCAACCATTTTCTCAAAGAAAGAAATTGGGTATGTTTGCAACCACTCATTGTGTTGTTCAAAAAAGAGGGCAAATAGTCCAAACATCTTGCCCTAAACATTTTCAATGTGGACATCAACCATCAAATAAATATGACTCCCCAACGACAACATAAGGTAACATGAAAATTCATGCCAAACACAACATCAACCACAAGCACCTTCAAATAGTTACGTCAAATACCCAAATAGAAATTACCAAAGCTATTAAAGTTTTTTTCATTGGAATCATCAAACAAAACATAATCAATGAAACAATCTATCTAAAATCACCTCTAGAATGGAAATAATTACAAAACAACCCAAAGTGATGTTACACAAATAAGCATATTTACCTTGGGAAAATCCACAAAGAAGAAGAAACTACAGTAGAGAAGCTTGCAAAAAAAAATGAAACTATGTTCGAATACCATAGAGAAACCCAATAGGTGAAGAAACCCTAATGCATTGAAAAAGACAAGCTTACATGGATAGAAATATGTTTCATCCATATATGAAGAATGAATAGTTGAAGGATGTATAAACTAATGTACTAATGCAAATGAAGGAGCCATTAGTGTGTTAATAGTACACTAGTTTGTTAGGACAATTCACTATGAAAAGTTATGACCTTTCACATGTCATAATCTTTAAACTCTTAGTCCTACAAATATAAAAGGCTATTATATTAAAAATATATATCTACTTCATCTACCTCTATCTTTTGTCTTTCGTACCCAAAGGGGACACTAGTAAATAAAAAATAAAAATACACAAATAAAAATATAAGGTGTAATATATTGGTTGTTTGGTAAAAATTATAAATTAATTAGTTAAAAAATAGAGTACATTTTATTCAAATAATCAATTTAATTATATTATAGGGTATGTAATAAAATAAAATGATGGATTATAATTAATATAGGGTGGCTTTAATATATAATAATAATAGGTTGATAAAAAATAGGATGGACAATTACCTTATACACCCCCTAAAAATGGTTGTTTGACACACAAAAATCCCAACTTTATGTTGAGTGTCCCCGTCAAGTTCTTGTATGATTTTCATAGAGTTGATGAAGT
>Ga0209208_10012755_pt1 | contig 10593 bp, 13 predicted proteins | sample S1TSphfallax_3_FD_187694 | JGI IMG/M metagenome (GOLD analysis project Ga0209208, IMG submission 187694) | Host-associated microbial communities from peat moss isolated from Minnesota, USA - S1T2_Fd - Sphagnum fallax MG (SPAdes) (version 2) | ecosystem: Host-associated > Plants > Peat moss >... | reverse complement strand
AAATTTTGATGGAATTAAATGTATTTGGCTTATGATGTCAATAAAATGTGTGAATTTCAAAACTAAAATAAGTTTCTAATGCCAACAAATAAAGTTACAATTTTTGTAAAATCTTCCAAGATTGTAGGAAATCAAATGTACTAGCTAAGGAACTACAATAATATGAAATCAAATGTTTTATCTATGAAATTACACAATATGAAAAAAAATCCAAGCACAAGTGAAGAGCTTAAGTCAAGCTCAATGTGAAAATCAAGAAAACATGAATCTAAAATTTGAAATGTTGAAGATTAAAACTAAAATTTTAAAAATCACATTGCAATCTTGTCCACCATGTTTATTACCAAAACATTAATTACCTTTAAATCAACAAGGAAGTTGATTGTAATGGGGCAATTTTGAAAATGTGCCTAGAAAATGTGCTCATGTTCAACACCTCAAGTGGTTGTTGATGGTGAATCACCTTTAACTTCTACTTGTGCTTTGGAAGTTCCACATTAAATAACTCATTTTCAAAATTTTCATCAACATCAACATGTTTTTTATTTGATTTTGGGGCTTGCACCATCATCTTGTTTTGAAAAAACATGAACAAAATCAACATTTGGTCTCTCTAGACTAAGATCACCAATAATAATAACAATAGATTTTTGTTGCATAGAAACAACACTCGTATTATGAACATAGTCATTAATTACACCTCTTTCATTGGTAGGAAGAAATGAATTAACAAAAATTGCATCAACTAGATTTTGAATATGAACATCTTTACAGAAAAAATAAAAATAAAAATAAAAACAAAAATCATGTAACCAACAAATCTCACATGTACAAAAACACCATTAACAACTATTGATATCTCCTAGGTAAGAACATATGAATTAGCAAAAACCAAATTAATGTGGTTATCTTCAAAATGAATTTAACAAAAAAAACTTAAAAATTAAAAACTTACAAACTAGAAAAAAGGGACAAATAGTAGTTACCTTGGTCTTCTCAAATGTCTCCTCATTGAAAGCTTCATTGTATAAAAACAACGATCATTTTTCAATTCACAAAAAAATATATGTTACAAAAATTTATCCTTTATATGTTTATTAATCTAATTATAGCTCCAACATAAGAAAGGAAAAAAAGACATGAAAACCTTGAATGAAAGCACAAACTCAAAACAAAAGCAAAAAAATAGAACTCAAAAAAAAATAAAAAAACAAACAGGTAGGAAACCTAATTTCCCATAAAATATAGGATCTTAGTGACTCATCATTTCCATATTATATTCATGTGGAATGAAAGCTTCCTCCATGCAAGTTATCCCAATCCCTTAGCCAATTTTGTTTGATGAAACTTTTGTTTTCAAAATAGGAAAATCATAGGTTAAACCATCAATAATTAGTTGTAATTGATTGTGGTCAACTAAGGATGTAGTGAATCATACATCATCATTTTTTGGGGCTTAAAAACAATATGTGAAGACTTGATTTATCATTAAGCCAATGGTAAAACATTGGTAGGCTAATTATTTGAAGGTTGTGCAATGACATCATCCACAAGGCAATCACAAGGAAGTTTGTACAAATTTGTTGAACACTTTGTAATATCAATCCTTCAAGTTTTAGAAACACCTTGGTAAAATTTTAAAACTAACCCAATAGGCACTTATATTAAAAAATAATTTTACAAATTAACATATTTGAGTTCAAACTAGCTCCTTGTAAAACAATTCATCATGTAAAATGAATGAAATTTCAAATTAATACTAACAAGAAACATTGGCCAACAAATTGGTTGTGTTAACATCTTCCATTCTTCCTACAAAGAAAGAGCCCATTATCTTCACTTGATGGTACCTTGAGTATGTGAGTTGGTAAAAATGTTGAAAACACTTGTTAAAGCTACACCAATTTTCATAACTTGTTATTTTGTCTTTGTTTAATAAACTTGCCAATACCTTTAGTTAAGGACTAGATGTTTTGCATTATAAAAAAAAAGAAATTAGAAAAAAAACCTAATTACAAATTACAAAATAAAAACCTATAAGATGAAATTATTTTTAAAAACTACAAGATAAAACAATAAAACATAAAATTACAAAGTGAAAAAGAAAACAAGACAATTTCTTAAAAAAACCTAGTTAGAGGGTATAAACTACCATCCTATAACATATCCACAAGGCCCATTATAATGTCTTCATTATAAAACAAATTTGTAATGAACTTTTTATTATTGTAACCTGAAAACTTTCTCTATTTGTCAAATGCATTTTTTGCCCATAACTTTGCATGTTTGTTGGTTCTCCACCTTCCTTCATCGACATTATTTAACTTTCTTTCATCAATTTCAAGGAATCAAGAATTCAAGAAAGCATTAATAATGTAAGAGAATCATAGTTAGAAGTAATAATAATACTATAATTTTATGTAAAAACAAAAGAGACGTTGGGGAAAAAAAATTCATTATCTCAATTGTCAAATGAATAGACAAATCAAAGTCTTCAATAACCAAATGCATTAAATGGTTGTAAAGGTTTGCAAAACAAATAAATCAACATTTGCTAAATAGGAAACTAAGTAAATTCAACACATTTAGGCAATTATAAATAAATATCAAATTCATCATCAAACCATTAAAAACCATCATTTACATATTTACAAGGAGAAGGTGTGCATGGTGTAATAAGACCAAATCCAAAAGCCTCAACATCAAAGAAAAGGTTAGGTTGGTTAAATGACAATTCATGGATAACATGATTTTGAAAAAGCTCGTTATACAGAATTCTTGGAAGCTAGTTCATCTACATCTAACATTGATAAACAAAAAGATTTTGCAAAAAATAAAAAAAATGAAAAATAACAATACTTACAAATCACAATGTCTTGTGGGAAAAAAAAAACAATGTTGCCCAACCCTAGCACAACCATAATTAGAAAAGACATTGATATTGCAATAACAACATGAAAAAAATGAAAGAAGACCACCAAAGACAACAACAGTTTTGACCATGCAACACACTTGTCAAAGTGTTACAAGAAATAGGAAAAAAAACAAGCATTGGTGGGGAATGTGATGCCTTGTTGCACCATGCATAAACACACTAAAGAAAAAAAACCAAAAGATCATCAAGATATTCCAACAATAATGAAAAAAACTTGGAAGTAGATTGTTGAAAATGACAATGACTTCAACAACACCACACACTTGCAAAAATATGTATAGATTAAAAAAAGTGCAAAATTTGACAATCATCATGATCTTTTGACAATGCAAAGGAAAAACATTGCTAGCACAATTGCATATGATAAGATGATGATGGTATAATAACAAAAACATGGAGAAAACAAAATAACATTAGCAACTTTGACCGTGCATTTGCAAAACAAACAATGAAAACAATATATTAAAAACAAGCAAGTGTCAACTTGTGTTGCAAGAAACATAAAAAAATTAAGAAACCTTGTTACATTGTCAAACAAATCATTTCATGTTTGCATAGGGGAAATTCAAGTTTTTCTTGATAGTCGAACACAAATCCTAAAGAAGTCTCTTGTGTATGTCTCTCCAGCTTTCACTCACCTGCTATATACTCCCCCAATGCTAACATTCTAGAGATTACAGACTTCACCCCAACACTACACAACACACAGAATCTCTCTGCAATCTCGTTGTTCATATGTCACAGGCTCTCACTCATTTCACGAACATTTCACTGCCACAATTGCAGCCAGAATACAGGAAACGAAGCTTCATGAAATCTGATCAGTAAATGGCTTGCAAAAAAACAGACAATCAGTGCAAGTTTCCACCTCCACGGATTCCTGACGCAACTAGTGCTGAGATTATCTACCACTAGTATTAAGGCACAAACAGAAATTTTGTGATGTTTGTTTGTTTGTCAATATGCACCGCAGCAGCTGTGGAGACCAATCATCGTTTGCAACAGCCTTATCACCAACAACAATCTCTGCTACCGCACCACCTCCCAAGTGTATCACCTGATCACATGATGGTCAGCAAACCGAAGAATAGATGTTGTTGTGTTTTTTAACTGTGCGCTCAGTTCTGTCTCTGCTGGCTATCTTCCAAAGAGTCGCAAAGGGGGGGAAGAGAAGAATAGATGTTGGCAAGGCAGAGCGCACAGAGAGAGGGAAGGTCAGGTAGCTTGGGGATCTTGAGAACGAAAACTGAGAGAGGAGAAAGAGACAGTAGTGCCGGAATCAGGTTGGCAAAGTGAAGAGGCTTTCCTTGGCCTCGTGAGGAACAAACAACCACAATGGCTGCAGGAGAGAAAGAAGAAAGATGGCATCGAGAGGACAGACGGACGGACCGACGGAGCTCCATGACATCCTAGTTCGAACTCTATGCCAGGATATAGCCAAGATTTACAAGAGCTCTATACCTGAGAATCTTCTAAATCTTCTCTATATCCTGGCTTAGGGTTGAGCACCAGATGGTCTACAGTCTCCTTTGCTTGCATTCAAGACCTTGTGTAGGAAGTCTTTTCCATTCTAGTGTTGTTGCGGTCCTGCCTTGGTGTTTGGCTCATCCAGAGAGGAGGCAGTAGACACTGATGATGGTTCGTTGTTTCAGATCAACACTCTTGGGCAAGGTGTCTTGAAGAAGAGAAGCTGGCTATTACAGAAGAGACAGAAAAACCCAAGTCCAGCAGTTCGTGCAGCAAGATCACCAAGTAAAACGGGTGCTCACCAGGGAAGAACCTGTTTGCTGTGTGGCATACAAATCTGTTCCCCTTCCAGACTGGCCTCCTGAGAAGGAATGCTCACTATCCATCCAGCATCATCGTGACCAAGCAACAAGCACCTCTCTACTTCGTCTTCATCACAAAGTCTGCATTTGGTTTGTTAAGTGCGGTATGCATCTTAGCAACTATATGATTTCTGTTTCGTTCTTTGTAAGCTGAATCCATTAGTTCGATGAAGATCTTCAAAATTGAAGAGAAAAGCTCCTGAATTCTACCTGTGATACTTCTGGATGCCTTGAACCCTGATCACTTGGTAGTTGCTGAAACCTGCTCATTGCTCCCTCATTTTGCATCATTTGTTGAACAGATACAATGGTGTTGTTGTTGTTGTTCATTTGTAAATGTACACTTGCTGAACTATCTGAAACTAGCTGAAGCTTTTTGGTTTACAAATGGAAATGTCTATCTGGATTCATAATAGAAATGTTTCTCTTGTTTCTTCTTGCTTGAAGGTCCGGCTTTCTCCTGATTGCAGTCTGACATTTAACTGTTTGTGTGTTTTGAAATGCACAGATTGTAGATCAGAACACCCTTTGAAAGAAAAAATTTCTCTGAGATAAATTGCCTGCGCTTTATGGTTTTCTCAGACTCACCGGTCTGCACTGTTCTTGTAACTATCACTGCTGTCAACTTTCTTGGTGGAGTAGTTCCTGCAGGCACTGGATGTCAAGAAGTTATTTGGCAAATACCTGTTTTTCCAGAGTTATTTGGCAATACCTGTTTTTCCAGAGTTATTTGGCAATACCCACTGCATCCATGGCTTGAACTTGATCATCTTCTTCTTTGAGCTTCAGTAATAAGGGCGATCTTCACATCCACTGCAAGGCAAGAGACTGTAAAAGTTAGTCCCAATCCAATTCTGACAAAACAAGGAATTGGTTTTAGTGTTCACTGCTGTGAAGTGCATGAGCATGCCCCTTGCAATAATGGAGTGCTTGATCATCAAGTTCCTTATGATGGAGTGCTTTGACTTCTTCAGAAGTTGCAATTGATGATCCAAAATGTTGGACTTGTGATGCAAAAGTGGCATGGAAATGGAATTTTACCACCAGTATTTGATGATGAAGACTGTTGTGACCAATCTCTTGGATCTTTTCAGTTAGCTTGCAAACCAACTTCACTGCATCTTTCCAAACAGAAGAATGCAACTCCACCTCCATCTTCCTGATAGAAATTGTGCACATGGGGGACATAGGTCATATTCCGTAGCTCACAATGTGCCATACTTGATTCTCCTTGCAATGGAACTTTTGGCTACAAAATTGCAATACACAAATCTGGTGCCTTCAGTTAGTTTCTCTGCAGCTGTGTTCTTGTATCTGTTCAATGATATGCTGCTACATGTATGTGAAGTAACCCATTGCGAGATTGTGGAGCCCTACTCTGAATACCAAGGCACTTTCAAGTTTTCATATTGTATGTGGGAAGTTGGATTGTATGGTAAGGATGCTTATCTCAAGGATATACATGGATATACATGCTTGTTTCTTGATGAGAGCTTGTACTGTTTTCTTCTTCCCACCTTCTCCAATGCTTGTAGGGGGTAAATGATGGAAAGCTCAAGGAGAAGAGAAGACAACACTCTTGTTTTGGACATCATATGCTTTATCCGCACAATGTTTTGAGATGGGATCTAAACTCTATATTTGGGGATTTCTTTCTGTGAAGAAAACCTCTTCCTCCTCCTCCACGCTGTGCTTGCCATGACAACATAATACTGCAGCTGTTGTTAACCAGTCCATGAGCTTTGAAGCGTTGGGAAAAGTTTGTGGAAAGAGCAAGAGGAAGGAGTACGTGATTCACGTGAACTCTTCAACCATGAACACCTGGATGTCTCGCTCTTGATCACTGCCTCGTGAGCTTCCATGATCGGTAGCTAAAAGTGCAATTTTTCTTTTCTTTCAGCATTTGCTGAACGTGGCAGGAAGCAACAGTTGCTGCCAAGAATTCCTACACAAATGGAGACTACAGGTGTTCGCTCCCGGATGCTTTTGTTGGAATTTTGCACAGGTGCCGGCGGATGGATCGGTGCCATGGCAGCCGTTTGTGTGCATCGCTACTACGCCAGATCGACAACTCTTTTTACACTTGTTGTCTCCTCAGGTTTTCGCAGATTTCACAGACAAAAGAGCTGCTTCCTTCTACGTACCCATCTGAATTACTTGCATGCTTGCTTTCTTCCTTCCTTCCTTCTTACATCTCTATAACATTTTCTTCTTGTTTCCACGATACTACTACCTTTGTGCAGGTGTGGAGTTCATGGGTGGTTGTGAATAGAAGGATCCGAGGAGCGAGCCTGCAATAGTGACGCCGCAAAAGAATTGTGGCATAATCGCTCCTGCAGTGATGGATGGAGGCTTGAAGCTGCAGCATATCTTGCCAGCATTGCAGTATGTCGTTCCTGTTCTTGCCCCTGAACGACATAAAGGCCAAGCGGGTGTGCATCTCTTCAATATACCCTGTTATTATCTCTGGTTGCAGAATCCAGAGTTGTTTTTTTCTTCACAAAGGTATGGGCTCCAGGAAGAAAAAACAGTGCACATCTCAAAGAACCAATTCCTACTTTGCTTTCAGTTTTGGGAAGTGACACCCACCAGTCTTGAAATGAGATGCAGGCAAGGTAGCTGTGATTGGAGGCTGTCGGGAGTATACGGGTGCACCATATTTTTCTGCCATCTCTGCGTTGAAAATGGTTTGGACAACTGTCTTCACACATTGTTGCTTCAAGTTTCTTATTGCTTGCTTCCCTTTCTCTTCCCTTCAAAGCATGGATGGTGCATAAAACAACTGTTCTTAGCTATCTCACGCAACATCTCACATCAAAGGCAATTGTTTCTGAATTTTGTGAAAAGATTTCAAACATCAGATAGTGTGGCTCTCTAATGAATCAGATCCAATGGCTCTGAAGTTTGGGTTCTTGGCAATGCTGTTGTTTTACAACCAAGAAGTGTTGTGTGCATACAGGGGGCAGATCTTGCACACATTTTTTGCACCGCAGGGGCAGCTACAGTGATAAAGAGCTACAGCCCTGAGATAATTGTCCATCCGGTTCTCCATGAATCATATGACACTGGGTATGCTGAAACTCATGGAAATTCTGTTACTCTAGAGGTGTGCAGATACTATGGGTCCCTTTCCATAAAGATGATGTTGAGTGAATCTGAGAGCTTTGCTTTAGTTTCTCAAACTAGTTCATGTATTTGTCCAGTCTACAGCTTGGAGGCACCACTGTAACATCAAGATGGCTTTTCTTCTCCACATGCTGTAAACAAGACCACTGTACTATTCTTTAGAGTAGCGCAGAGTTTATTCAGTGGCTGGGTTTGTGAAGCCTTCTGGCTATAGAGAGCTTACACTGAGTTTGTATGGATCAAATTGGCACACAGCCACTGGGGAAGAGAGTAATCCATGGCAATTTGGCATGCAACACAGGGAATTGGGAGGCAAAGAGAGGGTGGATGTAAAGGATAAGGTTATGGGAGAAGTGAGTAAATGGTTGGAGCGATTTGATTGCATTGTTATTGGTCCAGGACTTGGCCGTGACTCTTTACTCCTGGTGCGATCCAGTTTCCCACTCTTGTAACATCTGCCTGTAACTGGTAGGTATGGATTGATGTGTAGAGAGTATTGTTTGGATGTTGACATCTTTCATTTAGCTTGGGCTTGTTGCTAGTGAATTGTTCCAAGTGTGATTATTATGTGCAATTATGCATTGAAGTTTTAAGTCATGTGACTACTCTGCTGTGAACAAGACTATCTCTTTTGTGAGCTCACTGCAAGCTATATTGCATTCTCTCAGATGTCTGCATAATTCAAGGAGCATGCTAAGGCAACAAAGACAAGATGGAAATTAGAATCATCTAGTACAGCTCCTGAAATATGTTGGTGGAAGAAAAATTGGTGTCTGCTGCTAACTCTTATGCTTGCATGATGGGGATAGGATTGTGTAGCTGAAATTATTGTGAAAGCCAAGTCCCTCAACATACCACTTGTGCTTGATGGTGTAAGCCTCTCTTACTTACTTGACCCCAACAGAGATCCTCACAATTGTTTGATTGCTGTAAGGTTCCATGGTAGATACTTTTCATTTTCCATCATGCTCATTACTGCCTTGATTGTAACCTTTAACCTGAAAGTGTATTTAACCTGAAGTTGGTTTCTAGTTGGCTACTGCCCTAATGCCTTCTAAAAATACATGCCTATTGTTACAGGATGGCTTGTTTCTGATCACCAAAGAACCTGAGCTGGTAATTGGATACCCATTTGCTACTTTGACTCCCAATGTTACTGAGCACAAGCGACTAGTGGCTAAGATTCTTGGGGAAAAGAATAATGAAGCTTCTGGAAACTGGCGTGAAGTGTCAGATGAAGATCTTCCTGGCCAATTACAAGCACTTGCAAAAAAGTACTTTGGGGATTTCTTTTCCATCTTCTTTCCACACCCTCTTTCATGAGGACTTTCATGAAGTACACATGCCAACCTGCAGGTTGGCATTATTAAAACTTGGTTTTGGACTCAAGAGTATCATGTTGTTTGATGTTTTAATCAGGATGGGAGGAGTCACTATTGTACAAAAGGGCAAGACAGACTATATTAGTGATGGTAAAACAGGTGTGTGCAGTTGTGAAACATGATTCCTGGTTGTGTTTGTAATGGTGATTATGCATTTTGTAGGTGTTCAAAGAATTCAGTGAACCATATTCTTTTAAAGCTGGCAGCTGGGGAGGAAATGTTAAACTTGTGCTTAGGACATGAGTTTGTATGCATTCTGGTTATTTATGTGAGTGATTATGGAACAACAATAATGAGCAAATGAAAATTGGTCAGGATCAAAATGGTGTGCATCACTGTTATTGCAGACATCTTCACTAGGTGAAACTTATTTCTGTCAAACAGGAAAAGTAGGATTTCTTGTGATGTAAGGAACAACAGGAATGCACATTTGGCTTATCAAGATACAGCTTGTAAGTTTGTAACCTTGGAATGAGTATTTGGGTCTGTGTTGCAGTGGTAAGCTCAGATTATTTTGGTTCGCCTCGTCGCTGTGGTGGACAAGGAGATGTCTTATCTGGGTGGTAAGCAAGACTTGCCTTTTTCCATTGGAGATGTTGAATATGCTGATAATGATCTCCTTAACAGGGTCATCTGCGCTCTTCAGATCATAGGTGCATATACTTCCTGCCACTTTGAACCTTATGTAAACAAACTAGAATACTCCAAGTCTTGAGCATCGTATCATTTGACAAAAGATTGTGTGGATTGGTCAGCACTGCTTGTTTTGTATCATGGGCAAGGGATTTTTGGAGCAAAGCAGACTCTGAAGGAAGAAAGTTTGTTGAGCAAAGGTCATCATTCTACACCAAACATTTGTATTGACCTTTGCAGTACATATTGGTGACATTGCTTGCAGCATTCCCAAACATCAGAAATTGTGAAAGGATCTGAAACTTTTAGCAAAGGATGTATGATTGACATGACAAAGTTTTAGAAACTGATGAAAGACTGATGGACAGGATATCTAGCAACCCAACCATGGTCAGTGCACTAGCAGGGTCATTGCTATGTAGGAAAGCAGCTGCCAATGCATTTGCACAACACAAGCGCAGCACTGTTACAGGCAACATCATAGAATGCCTTGGCCACAGGTTGACACTTTGTATCCTTTTTCCCTTTGTTGCAATTCTCTGCACAGGTTCAGATGTCTAAAATTTCTAAAATCAGATCAAATCACAATCCCACACTGATTAATCTCATGCTAAAGCAGGAGCTTGATGGATTCCCCTGTGTAATATTGTGCTTGGATCTGTGTGAATGTTTCTGACAGGGGTTGTTC
>Ga0209208_10012753_pt1 | contig 10594 bp, 11 predicted proteins | sample S1TSphfallax_3_FD_187694 | JGI IMG/M metagenome (GOLD analysis project Ga0209208, IMG submission 187694) | Host-associated microbial communities from peat moss isolated from Minnesota, USA - S1T2_Fd - Sphagnum fallax MG (SPAdes) (version 2) | ecosystem: Host-associated > Plants > Peat moss >... | reverse complement strand
TGAATAGCATCAGGTTTGCCATTGCTGCTTGTCCTTCATTCATGACGAGCTGTCACTTTGTTTGGTGTGAGAAGTTGTGTAAAGGTGAAAATGTGAAAATCTGTGCTGTGAATTAGCCATGTTCAATAGAGAAGTTATGTTTTCAAAGGCAGCAGTGGAACTTCTCTCTTCTGCAATGAGTTCATCATACCAGTGGAGCAATTATTACAATGGAAAGAGAACGATTTGGCAGCAACTTTGAGAAGAGATGATGCTTTGTGCTTACAAGTGCTGAAAGAGTGCAACAAGAAATTGCTTGGAGCATGACTCAAGCTGCTTGTGATGCATTCAAGGCGCTGAATGTTGAATATGAGGCCCTCTGGAGTGCGGGCATGAAATCTCAGTTTACCACCAAAATTGGTTGAAAAACCAGCAATATATTTTTATTTTGATTGTGAAATTGTTGTGCTTTGTAAAGAAAATCAAAATCAAAATCTATTGTCAGGTTGTTGGTAGTGTGTACAAGTGCAAAGGCCCAAGTTGTTTTCTTTTTGGAATTGTTGAAAACTTGGAAAAATGTGGTGCCTATCATGCCAAAAATCTAAATGAAATTCTCAAGCACACTATAGATTCATATTAGTATAATACCAAATTTTTTATTATTATTCTTATTATTACTCCTTAATATAATTAATTAAAAAAATTATTAAGTACTTTGATATCAAACCAAAACCCATTTACATACATGGAATGGTCAAGCCCTGGCCAATTATATTGCGTAATGTATAAGGCATTTCCATTAGGGCCAGTGAGCTCGGCAATGCACCCAACATTAAGGTCTAGGGTTGGCAGATTATGTCATTTCCATGAACACATTTTGTGGCATAATCTTCCAATGACGATCATTACACTCATTATGGTCTAGGGTAGCCAAAATATGGCATTTTGGTTTGACCACATCATTATATGACAAAAAAAATTGGCTAAATTTCGACAAAATTTCAATTTGTAGCCATTTATGGCATTTGGGCTCCTTGGAGTGGGTGTTGTGGAACCCTAACCCTAATTAGGACGGCGCTCACTCTCTCTTCTCTTTCTCTCTCTCTCGCTCTCGCCTCTCTCTCTCTCTTTCTCTCTGTCGCAGAGAGTTGGTAAGAATCCGTGTTGTTAGGGCTGGTGAATCTTGTACACGAATTTAGCACCAACCCACCCATCTGAATTTCTGCGGTCGCTGTTACGAACTACTACTCTGTGGTGGAGTGGGATTGATTTTTGTTTTATTTTAGTTTTTTGGAGCGAAAGGGAGAAAGCTGCAATGTCGGACGAGGAGAATAAGGAGGAGAAAGAGCTAGACCTCAGCTCGCCAGATGTGGTGACGAAGTACAAATGTGCTGCTGAAATTGCAAACAGTGAGGAAAAAAAAAAATCAAAATTCCCCCCTCATTTTCCCCATCTCCCAAAAACATTTTTTTCTTGAATGGGGATGTAAGAATCACTCAACTCCATTAGGGCATTGCTTGAGGTTTTCATTTGTTCTAGATAGATTTTGAAAATTCTTTGATAGTGTCATTCTCGGCATCATGAGAACGAAGTATCATAAGGTTGTCAAAGGTATGATGGGAAGTTGACAAAAAGCTGCCATGGAATGTAAGCATTTACTGGTTTGGTGGCCTTTTCTCAATTTGGGGATCTTGTATGGTATGATAATTTGTTTGTCGAGGAATTGGACTGAAATTCTGCTTGGTAGAGCAAATGTCGTCTTTCTTTTCTCTGGTTTTTTCAAAAAAAAATTTTGAAAGAAATTAATATACATATAATTTTTTTGTGTTGTCTTGTTGGATGTGTTACACAATTTGCCAGTATGTGTCACAGACATTTTGGTCTATCTTTGGCATGACTACCTATTCCCCTTTTGATTATCACATTTGTAATTTTGCAAATTGGCCAAACCTAGAGTTTCAAAAACTGTGAGAAACTTCCCATGTGTGTCTCACTTCTGGCTTGAAAACAGTCTCATCTTGTCATATTTTTCCAGAAATGTACTGCAAATGTACCGATTGGAAAAAAGGGGTGTTCCCTCTCTGTGTTTTTTGTAATATCATCACATGCCCAATTTCAGAGCTCAGTTTCTTTTCCAATGCTTATGAACATTTGTATTCTTTTAGATGCTGTCCTTTCATATCTCTTACTTTTATGTCTTTGGAGGGGAATAACGAGCCCTGGTAGCTCAGTTGGAAGATTTGGGAAAAAAGAAGAAATTATGTGTGCAACTCTTTGAATAGGTTGTGGGATTTTTTCTGGATGAGCAGAGGCTTTGCAAACAGTGGTGGCAGAATGCAAGCCAGGGGTGAAGGTGGTGGACCTATGCGATAAGGGCGATGCTTTGATTCGTGAGTAAGATTTTATTGTACCTGTCTCCCAACTCCCCTCCACTGTTTCTATTGTCTTGTTTCCTTTTTCTTCCTATTGGATCGCGGTGGTCATTTAATTAGGGAGTCAACTGTTCTGTTTCTTGCCACCTTTTGAAAGCCATGAGGAGAAATTCTGCAGAGGTTCCAAGGTAATAATGAATGGAGAGTTCCTCTGAATAATGCTGTTCTTGTTACAAGAAGTGAAGAAGAACTTCTATTAGTGGATTTCTGAGCCAGTGGGTGGGGTTGTGGTGGGCAGTCAGACAGCACTCATGTTCAAGAACTCAAAGAAAAAGATTGAGAAGGGCATTGCATTTCCAACCTGCGTTTCAGTCAACAACACAGTCTGCCATTTTTCACCCTTGGCAGGTGATGAGACAATTCTTGCTACCAATGACATTGTCAAAATGTAAGCAAGCATCATCATCAGCATCTTTCGTTTTGTAAACAATTGTAATATTAGCTTTTGATGATGTGCAAAGAGAAACCTCCGCACTGATCAGGGTTCACTGCTCAAAAACAATGTTGTTGAGAGTCTTTCAACTCAGAGAAAGGTGTAAATGGAGTTTGTTGTCTTTTTGTATGTACTTCCTGTTGGTGGGTTTTGGAGGAAAAGTGTGAAATGGAATACGGTATTGGCAATGAAGTTGCTGCCTATATGGTGGTGGGTCTTGGTAATGAACTGATCATCAAAATGGAACTGGTGGGTGGCAGAGATCTGGGGTGTCACATTGATGGATTTGTGGCAGTGGTAGCACACACACATGTGCTTTGTGATGGCCCTATCACAGGCAGAGCTGCAGATGCACTGATGGCCTGTCATACAGCAGCAGAAGTAGCCCTTCGACTTGTCAGGCCTGGCAGAAAGGTTGTTTATTCTTATCTCCAACTTGGCTTCTTTATTACATCTGATAAATTCCAGTGTTGCTAAATGCCAGATGCATAACAATTGATGTATGCCTAGCATTTGGAGCTAGCTGCATGTGGCATGATTCATTTTTAGGGTTTTTTTTCCCTTGGCCTGGAATTGAGGCAGAATGTAACATTATGAAGTTGGTGTGCAGAATAAGGAAGTGACTGAAGCAATACAAAAAGTGGCAGCAGCCTATGATTGCAAGATTGCAGAGGGTGTACTGAGCCATCAAATGAAACAGTTTGTGATTGATGCAAACAAAGTGATTCTCAGTGTGGGCAATGCAGAGACACGGGTTGATGATGCAGAGTTTGAGGAGAATGAGGTCTATGCAATTGATGTTGTCACCAGCACTGGAGAGGGGAAGGTCAGTGTTGACACAAACTCTCTTCATTTGCTAGACTTTCACATAATTTGAAATGTTATGATATTTCCATACTGAAATAGAGAAGCAACAGTGCAACTTTGTACATGGAACATGAGAAATACATGATGGTGCTCAGAAGAACCAATGTTAATTCTGTGATTGTACTTCAAATTTTAGTTTTCCAACATGATTTGCTGCTTTTCTTTGATTATTGTAGCCACGGTTGCTGGATGAAAAGCAAACAACTATATATAAAAGGGCTGTGGACAAGAGCTATCACCTGAAGATGAAGGCATCACGTTTCATCTTCAGTGAAATCAACACAAAGTTTCCTATCATGCCATTCACTGCAAGGTGTAACATTTTCTTACCCACCCAATTGTTTGGTAGAGAAGGACTATTGAATTATGCAGGACCAGAACCTAAGTTAGATGACATGGCTGGCAAGAACCTTGTTGGAGCTTTATGATTATTGACATGGATGGGTGTAGGGCATTGGAAGAGAAGCGAGCTCGCCTTGGACTTGTGGAGTGTGTCAATCATGAGCTTTTGCAGCCCTACCCTGTTCTCCATGAAAAGCTTGGTCAGTTTGAGCCTTATATCCCAAATTACATAAAAGTTTGCTTCAATCCTGAATGCATTCTTAAGATACACTGCACATTTGCATGGCTATTGGGACTGAATTTCATCCAGATCAAAGTCAGGCAACTGAAATGGGATGATTGAGTGTGCAGGGGACTTTGTGGCACACATTAAGTTCACAGTATTGCTGATGCCAAATGGGTCCGACCGCATTACTAGTCATGCCCTTCAGGAACTTCAGCCCTCGAAGGTGCCAGAGGACCCAGAGATCAAAGCCTGGTTAGCCATGGCCACCAAGGCAAAGAAGAAGGGTGGTGGCAAGAAAAAGAAAGGTGCCCATTTTACCCTTAAATTTTTTGCCCTGCTTGGTGCAGGCCTGTTGCTTTTTGTGTGTGTGGGTTTAGGATTTATTACTGATGAAATGTGATTCTCCCTGGGCAGAGGTAATCAGGACGGAAGTGCCTGCTATTATTATGGAAATTGATGAGGTTTTTGGGTGTTGACAACAGGCAAGAAGGGTGAGGATCAGGCAGAAGGCCAAGAGGACATTATGGACATTGGGGCTGGTGAAGGAGAGAAGATGGACACAGCATAGATGATGTCTGGGCTGATCTGACTCAACAGTGATCATGATGACAATGTAGTGACTAGACTTTTAAACCACATTTGGGCCAGCCTTAATTAGATTTTGGTTGTGTAGCTGTTGTAGACTTTTGGTGCCCTGTTCTTCTCCTTGCAATGTAAAAGCATTGATTGAGCAAGGTTGTGTGAAATCATCCCTGTGCCCGTTTCAGTTTTGTTCCAGCCTTTCGAAATGGAGATAATTTTGATGGTTTCAGTAATTCGGGATTACAGCTGCCCAGAGTGATTAATTCCTTCTTCAAAAAGTTTGTGCCAGCAATTACAGACAGGATGACAATCTCTTTGCATAAGGACCTGGAATGTTATCAAGTCAATGATGTGTGCCAAGGAATCGAAAGTGGAATTGAATTGAGAACGACATGTTCTATTTTCACTTGGGGTTGCTGCTTACAGTGGGTTGCAGTGGAGGCTTAGTATACAGTGGGTGCTTAGGGCTTTGTGCTTGGATCTAGATTTAATATTTGGTTGGAAAATAGTTTTCTCCTTGTTGAATTACAACTCAATCTCTAACTTTCATTTCTGGATTTGAGTTGCATCATGATCTGTTAAATGGGTTTTTTTTGTTGTATTGTGAGTTGATTTTGATTGCATGTGTATTAGGGAAACAGGACTTGTAAAATGGCACTTGGGTAAGCGAACTTAATGGGTCAAATTCATATGTCTGAATGACATAAGAGTGTCTCTACAGCAGTGGGAAAATATGCATGGCCTGCATGTAGTACTTTGGATGAAGTACATTTTGACATTGTAGGACTTGCCCTAGTGACTCTAGGCATGTCACCAACACAATGTTGCATTTTGTCAGTAGGGATTCTCTTATGGCAAGAAACTCTTTGAAAGTTAGCAACTAAGAGGTGAGGCTCATGATGGAAAAAGTTGTAACTCTCACACAAAAGGTGGTGACTCTTGGGGTGGATTTCTTATTGTGTTGAAAGGTTGATAAGTGATTGAAAGGAGGTGATTCTAGAGTTCCTTCTACTAGGTCTAGAGGTGAGGAGGGTGGTTTTAGTTTGGGGAACTATAAGAAACACACCATAGGTGAAAGGGTTCACATCTTGGCTTAGAATATTTGAATTATATGTATGGATTATTGCTTTTGGGTGCATGATAGTGGGTTGGATTGTGTGGACTCTCTCTTTGGAAAAGGGAGATAGCTTTGATTGACAAAGTTTGTGCATCATGCAATTGGCCTCATATGATCATCATACCAAACATGCGACTAATGTGATCATCATACAAATCCTTACAATGTAATGTCGTTGATTTGGACATAGAAAAATCAATCTAGATTCAATTTTGGTCTCAAAGTATTTGTCTAGTTTTTATAATGATGTCTTAGCAATCATTCAATCCAATTTGTATTTGTTTTGTAGCTTTTTATTCCGCCATGGAGCCAAGGGGGATGACCAATGCAATAGTTGAGGTGAGTTTATCATTATTCATATTATGGTGTTGTCAAATGGCGCTTCAACCTAGTTATCGTGACAAAGAGTCACCACAATGACTCAAGGTTTTCGCCCCAATGTTCAATTCAAAATTATATATTTTCAACATTTTTTTTGCTTGATGATGAAATTCATTCTACAAAAGTTAAGATATTGCTTTCTTACTAAGAATGTGGACAAGGATTGGTAACTTCACAAAGATTGACCATCTTGACCATATTGGCCAAAATGTATGGTGTGTTTATCACATCAAATATGGAATTTCTTACCTTCTTTCAAGGGTGTGATTGGAGACTTCACAAAGACTAATAATATCTTGTTTGAATTATTACTCACATGAGATGTTTAGATTGTTAAAGGATGGATGTTAATATCAATGTATGTGGGATATAACCATGTATGTGTGTGTTTTGCTCTTGATACATGGATAATGGAAGGACAAAATTGAAATCAAAATTCAATGCATTAAAAAATCATAGTTTTAATTTAATGACAATTGATGTTGAAGGTATTAGACATAATTGTTTAGAACCATTTGAATCAAGTTGAAAACCACAATTTTTTAAAGAGAACAATCAAAGTGAATTGAGAGAACATAATCTTTTAGGTTTAGTGGAATAATCAATTACACGTTGCTCATTATTAATTAAATTGTATGAATGTATAATGTCATGAAATTTCCTAAAACGAATTACATTTATGCATTGCATGTTCCATTCATTAACTTTCATAAAAAAATCTACTCATAAGATATGCAAACAACAAAAATTCCACATTTACTTGATTCCAATTAGTTACATGTCCAACACGGAATTCAAAAGTTTTAATTAAAGAATTGAGCACATAACAAGATGAAAAAAAAAACCCCATAGTATTCAAGCATTTCTAATGTAAGCTACTTACAAATCTTAACAAACACATGGACACACATACAATTTTAAACAACACTTCTAAGAATTTATAATACAATTGCAACCTTATTATGTCTTGTAATGTCTTGTAAAGAACTCAAAGAACTAGAAATTGTCCGTGAATCAAGGAAGACATGATCACAAAACTCAATCATTGCAAAACAACATTAGAGAAAAAATGATGTGCACTACCATTAAACACACAAATTTTTTACTACCTTAGATGTGCAACTTATATCTCTAGGTCCAAAGCCAATAAATTGCAATATTTATTGCTCAAATAGTTACATCTTAGGAATACAATTTGAATGCATCAACTCAATTAAGTTGGTAGAATGAGGACTCATAAAACCTAAATGGATGGCCAAAAAAATTCCAATTAGCATCAAAAGAAATTTACAAGAATGGCTTTTCCCTACCACACATAAACTCTTTATCATGAAATATGGAAGGATGTTTATATATATACATTTATGTACATATTTCTATTTCTTTTTCTTTTTAATTAAAATAGTTGGATTTGGCTATATCAAATTATGTCCAATCACCGCTTGTATTACATCACCAAATTTCTGAAAACAAATCATTGCTTTGGTGTATATTAGTTAAAGGCTATGCAATTCAGGTGGGTTACTCTTAGTGTCAATTGTTATTGGTGTTTTGTAATATTTTAGATATGTTATTTTTTTAAAAATTAAATAATTATGGGCCATGAGTATATCATCTTGGATTCCATTAATTTAGAGACCCAAAAATTTTAATAGGAATATTTTTTAATATGGGTACCTATCATTGGATGCCTTATTTCATCCATCCACATCCTCATGTAGTCGTTTAAAAAATACCCAATACCCATACCAAACTTTGTATGATTTTCTTTTTAAAACACCTTATATCAAGACCAACTACTATGTTCAAAAATTGATAGCATACCAATTGTAGTGCCAATAGGAATTTTTCTTTTCTTTTCTTTATTTTCTGTTTTTTTCTCTAGGATGAGAAATTTTGCCCAAAAACAAAACCATTCATTACCTAAAAAACATTTAGCCAAGTATTTATATTAATTCCCTAGTATTAGTTTCTTATTAACTCAATTTTGATCTTGTTATTCAAAAATCTACAATTACATCTCATTCTTTTCATATTAATCCATCCACATTGCTATGTAGCCTTGGTATTATTGGCTTTTGATTATTAATATGAATTGTAATTTGGCACCTAAGAAAGTTTAGCCAAAGCTTGTATATTAATCTTTAGTATACCTAGTTGTTTGTTAATTTAGGTTTAGCATGTAATAATTGAATTGTTAATGATCTAAGGGTTTAAGGTTAGGTCAAAATCTTACTCATCCATCCACATCCTTATGCAAGCTTGTAATTACTTGCTTTTGATTATTACCTAATATGAATTTCACCTTTTTTTTCAAGGATTAAAAAAAAAAAACTTTACAAAATCCAAAATTTGGCAAAATTCTCCAAAAAATTAGTCGTACTTGTGTGTGCGTGTGTGTGGGCGCTTTTTTTTTTTTTAATACCAATTTTGCAATGTTGCTCAAGTGATGATCACTGAATTTCGCGATAATATTCAAATTAATCGAATTTGGCGATATTCAAAATATGAAAGTAGAAAAACCTAAAGCACACTTTCATTGGTGTAGACAGTTGTGATGATTTTGGCGAATGTTTTAGGATTTTTTTTTCAATTTTTTTCACAGAATATCACAGTTTATCACAGAATATTCTCTTTTCGAAATAAATTTTACAAAATGGCGAAAGTCCACCACCCAAAAAAATAAATAAAAATCATTGATTTACTACACAATGGGGGAATTTTTTTTTCCAATTTTTGGCAAAAAAAACCCCATTTTTGGCGACAAAAACCACTGTGAATCCCCATCAGTTGGTTTTTTTTTTTTGCTGGCGAGATTTCGCTAATTTTCCACAAATATATTGGGAAAATTTTGGAAAAAATATTTTTTCTATTGTAAATTCTACTAGTTTTGCTAAATTTTTTTGTTAAATTTCGCGAAAATTTCCAGATGAAAATATTTAAAATTATATACATATAGAATATTTATTTATTTATAAAATTATAAAATTAATATAAATTAAAATTATAAAATTATAAAAAATTAAATGCCCATCATTAGCCTACCTAAAAGAAACAAATATCAGCCAAGTAAGTTTTTAAATTTAAATTTAAACTAAATTAAATTTAAATTAGTTGTTTGTTAATTCAGTTTAGCATGTATTAGTGAATTGTTAGTGAATTAGGGTTTCGGGTTAGGTCAAAACCCTACTACAGCCGCATCTCTCTCTCTCTCTCTATTCTCTCGCTCGCTCGCGCACGCACGCACGCAGGGCCTCGTCGTCGTCCCCCACCATCGCTGTTGTCGCGCTTCGGAGCTTCCTTCCCGCAACTTCAGTGGCTTTCCTTGGTTCTTCAAGTTCTCTTTCACCATGGTATGTGTACCGTCTTCTTGTTGGCTTGCCGAAGTTTTTGTGGTCTTGTTTCGAAATACGCTTGAGATTTGCGCTTCCAATCGTCTTGTGTCTGAGTGCGTGAGGTTTGGTCTTCGTTTGCCCGTTGTTTGTTTCCTCTCCCCGCTTTCTCGGCGTGTAAGTAAGGCTTCCCTTTGATAGGCTTTTTTTTTGGGTCTGTGTGACGATTTTCTCCTGTTCTTGGAATTAGTTTGGAGACTCAGTTTTGATGCTCTGGCTTTCTCTTCCTCAGTGTACCCTGTGGCATTTCGGCATAATTGTTGTATACTATCTGTATTTATGAGAGCTTACTTACGGTATAAGAGCTTTCGGCTTCATGTGTATGCTCTAGAGAACATGTGCCTGAGAATCTTCCTCCTCATCTGGAGAAATCTTGTTTTGATGCGAACCTAAGAGCTCCACGAAGGAGACTCGATGGGGGAAATTTTGCCTCTTGGTAGTTCTATCATCGCAACTTGGTGGTGCACAGAAATGAACGCATTGCACTTTCACTGCTGAAGCAATAAGAAATAGTAGTCCGAGATTCTGTTGTGGGAACTTTGGGAAGATCGTTTGAGGTTTTAGCGTCGGGGTTACAAATGTGGGATTCATGTCATGCATGCAGCAGCAGGTGTGCACACTTGTTATTATTTGAAAGTGTTAATTTGGGTATTTGGTATTGGATGTAGGGGCGTGTGAGAACCAAGACAGTGAAGAAGGCTTCAAGAGTCATCATTGAGAGGTATTACTCTCGAATGACTCTTGACTTTCAGACAAACAAGAAAATCGCTGAAGAAGTGGCAATCATTCCATCCAAGCGCCTTCGCAACAAAATTGCAGGATTTGCGACTGTACATTTCTATT
>Ga0209208_10012752_pt1 | contig 10594 bp, 7 predicted proteins | sample S1TSphfallax_3_FD_187694 | JGI IMG/M metagenome (GOLD analysis project Ga0209208, IMG submission 187694) | Host-associated microbial communities from peat moss isolated from Minnesota, USA - S1T2_Fd - Sphagnum fallax MG (SPAdes) (version 2) | ecosystem: Host-associated > Plants > Peat moss >... | reverse complement strand
AACTTTGTTGCCATTGTTGGAGGAAGTGAACAACTTGATGAAGTTGGCCCAAGCTTGTGATGTTTTTATTGTTGATTATGTGACAATAATAAAACTTTGCCAAGCATATTTGTTTTCACATTTTGTGGACCTTGAAATTGCTTTTAAGTCCAATATGTTTTATTCTTTCAAGTCTGTGATGGATTCTTTTCATGACCTCCTCATCATGCAATGCATATTGGACCTAAATACATGTATTGAACATTTAACCTTTGATTACAATGGACAACACATTTGGGCAAAACATCTTGACAGACTAACAAGGGTTGTGAGTTTTGTGACAAAAAATGTGTACATTTAGGTTGTGGAAATCGTGAAAAATCAAGTGAAAAAGTTGTTGAATTCTTGATTTCAAAGTGGTAATCCCAATTTCCTTCACATGGTGTTATGGAAGTTTGGGCGAGGTTTTCATTTAATATTGGATGATGGCAAACTATGAGGAGTCTTTCAAGAAACACATTGCAATGATCAAGGCTTGACATTGCTACCCCAAGAGGATTATGCCTAAACAAACCATAGTACCAAAGGTCCAATCTTCAACGTATTTGGATTTGCATGTCATTCTTGAAATTAAAATGAAAAATATCGATGCATCAACCATGGGTCCTCCTTACACCATGAACCCTATGACCTGGCTTTGGAGATTTCTAGACTTTTCAAAAGTGATTACACACAAGATGACAAAATATTTGAAGTTGGCAAAAATTGCCAAGGTCCAAGTAATCGATTATGTTGTGGATGAAAGACATTTCAGCAATTTGAATTTCATAAAATCCAAACTTTGCAATTGATTGACAACACATTTAAACCTTTTGGTTTGAATGTTTTCTCAACAATTTTATAGATTGGAGAATTTTCCATACCCATAGGTAGTTGCAATTTGGAAGGATATGATATCCTAATATGGCTTTGAAGCATAATTTCTATTTGGAAAATTTGAGGTTTTCTTCTTTTGGCCTTCAACTTCCAGATTTTAGCACAACTATTGTTTCCATCAAAATTTTGTTTATTTGTTGATGGTAGTAAGTTAGTAAGTATTAAGTTTTAATAATTTTTGTTATTGTGTATGGTATGTATGTATGTAGTGTTATTTTGCAAATAACTTGTGATGTAGTGGGCAATTTAGGAGTTCAATTCCCTAATAAGTCAATTTTCAACAAGTAGGTCATTAAACATTGTTTTTTTGTTTTGTTTTTTTTTTTTTGCAATATGTATGTGTGACATATGTGAACTATACAAGATAAGCCTTGTGTTGTGGTGGGCAATTTAGGGGTTCAATACCCCACAAGTCATATTGCCCAAATCCCACAATAAGGAACTTGTTCATTATTAGGAAGTTTTTTAGAAATTTTAAGAATCATTTAAGAATCACCTCTTTTTTAGGTGGGCCAAACACACACACCCAAATTAAACTACATTGCACATTTTGAGATAACCAAAGACACAAAAAATAATAAAATAATAAAAATAAAATGCTAGATGTCTTGACAGTAACGAACCAAGTTGCCCACCCCTCCTACAAACATTTCACCAAAGTAGTCATTTAGGGCATGGTGAATGTGTACTCCTAGATAGGATAATTATTTTTGAAAGCTGAAAGTAAAAACCCCGGTTTGAATATGATCCACAAAACTTTGGAGACAACAAATCATGACATCTTGTTACCATTAATAGTGTTATGTTCCATACCATATTAGTCAATGCACTAATCATACCTATTTCTCATTGAACTAATTATAGATAAAGACTAAAAATAATAATGACACATGGTTATGTGTAATGCCAAAATAGGGAATGCAATCCTAAAAGCTTAAATTGAGGAAGGATAATGGATGACTTTTTGAATATCATCCACTGATTTTTTAAACTACTAGTAGAGAGAAAAATCCTCCCTCCCTAAAAGGACAACCTAGACCATCTAGGTGTTACACAAATCACGTTTCATGTCAAGTTGGTACTAGTATAAGTGTTGGTTCACCCATGCAAAAGGTGGGAAAGGCATAAGGGGAGTATATCACCCATATAATGAAATTGTATCGGGGTTGTCTTGTGGCTTACCTATGCTCAAGGCAATTCATAACCTTAGTAAGAGTCTCACTATGGCAAGGAAACCTTTGTTTGTGATTTTGTGAACTCTATGAAACTCTTTCAATGTAATCTGAATATGATTTCTTTTGTTCGTGATTTTGTGAACTCAACAAAACTCTTTCAAGGTAATCTGAATATAATTTATGTTGATCAGGATCAGGGTAGAAATTTTCTTTCCACCAGCTATGAACTGGCAATTGGGGAAAACCATTCAGTTTGAGGTGTGAATGTTTGAGTTGTCACATAATGGAGGCAATTTTGAGCTGTAAAATTTCTGGAGGTTCATTTCCTTTTCTTTGTACTTTTGAATCGGTGTTTGAGTTTAGGACAAACTTGGTTAGCATGTACTTGGATGTTGGTTCTGTCCAAACATAGATGTTGATTGATTGGAACAATATTTTCTTAACCAAGTTCAAACCTGGTTACAAATTAGTGCATTAGATATCTAATGTTCGACATATGTTGCAGTGGATCAGAATTTGCTCAACTATATGTTGGCACACTCTAATTACAAGCAGACCTGATGCTAAGTTAATGTTAAGAGAAACAATTATCCGTTGCATTCACTTAAGAATGTTCAATTAACAATTAACATCAGATTCTATATATCATCCCATGTAGCACACAATTTCAAGTGAGTGTTAAGATGATGTGAAGTGAATGTTAACTTAAAATTAAATCTTAAAATAAAAACAGAATGTTAGATATAATATATTTGTTAGATAACAGCCTACCCAAGGGGACTTTTAAGTGTCAATGTTAAATTAACAAAATATTTTTTCATGTTTTTTCTAGGTGTGATTGATTAGCCCAGAAGTTAACTAACTTTTAGGTAAGCGCTGACTAACACAGGTCAATTTTTTTCTTACATGATGTTATCTAGATGTTAGCCTTACTTAACACTATGAGACCTAACACCAGGTCTGATTGCAGCTTTAAAGGTTATACAAATTCAATAAAAAAATAGCACTCAGAAGAGTCTCACACAACAACCCTCCCTCTAACTAAACCTATAGTTTTACCCATTTTTCCCATATTTGTTCTAAAATATTGCTAGTGGTTGAAGAAATGCTTTAAATTCCTAAGATCTTTACCTGTGACAAGAATGGATACTCAATAAGGAGTCTCATTTCAATTGCTGAAACAAACCCACTCTAGAACCAAACAATCTGTTGACAATTGACAATTGAGAGTCCCCAATTACAACAATTGGACCCAAACAATTGAGCTATCTATCTGTTTGCTACTGTTCCCTTAAGAGGGTTGAAGAATCCAATATCCTAAAGATCTTTGAGTGCAAGTTGAATTGCCCTTTGCATTATTCATATGAAGTGCCTGCTAACCCTAAAAAATCTACATCAACCCTACATGAGAGTGATATGGGAGAGAACAACCTGCTTGAGAAGGTTGCACCGAGAAACTTGTCCCTTGTGAACTGGAGAAAAAATAGTGTAGAGATTTCAGTCTAAAGCAGCCTTTGAACGACGTACAGCAGAGGTAAGACCTTCTAAAGCACTGGATGGTCCAGGAAGTGCAGGTGAGAGCACAGAAGGAGAACCAGTGATGATGCTTCCTACCTCTTGCAGGCTTGTTGCACCTGCAGACCTCCGTACCTTAGATATCAGGCTGTCTGCAGCTCCCTTGCTGCCCCGAACTGCAGCCCCTGAGGCCTTCATTCCTGATGATGCCCCAACTCCATCACTGCTATTTTGTGACCCATTTGAGAATGTTGAAAGGCCTGGACGTGGCAGAGGCAAGTTTGCTGTCAGTTCTTTTGGTCTTGAAGTAGAACCCTTCATGAGTAAGGTAACCCTTTCTCGAACATTCATAACCTCATCACTGCCCATCTCATTTTTTGAACGCCGCCGGACAGACCTTCCATTCATCTGTCTCTCTGCTGCCTCATTCACGACTTCAATTTCTCCATTTGGCAGAGGATCTTTACTTGGTGTCATCAATAAACAAGAATCAGAGGCATGTTTTTCAGGAGTTGGAGAAGACCAGAGAGCATTGAGCTGATTGCCACAAGATTCTGCAAATCCAAAAGCTGAAAATTCTCTGTGACCTCCAGTGGAATGTCTCCGGTTGTGTGCACTCAGTGCCAATTTTACATGAGGCACATGTGGCTGATCTTCATACAGGAACTCAGCATCAGTTTTGTACACATCCATCTCTGTTCCTTCAGCACCTGCTCCAGTCATGGATGCTAGTCCATAGTATCCTCTCAACAATCCCATGGCAGATGTAGGAGCTCTCTTCTCAGGAGATCTGTACCTGATGCCATTGTTGGAAGTTGACTGTGAGCCACTGGCTAAGTACTGCAAACCCCGATCGACAGATGAACTTGCATACCTGCAATCCCCCAGTTGAAAAGCTAAGATTTATCCTCACTGGGTCACACAAGATGGCATGTATGCATGCACACATGTCATCCAGAAATGAAATTTCTATCTGCATTTGGCTGCTGCTCCTCAGTCACATGGTCTACAGGATTTGGCCTTGCCAGTAGCTCCAAGAGTTGGAGGCGGGAAAGAAACAGATCGCCTCAACACATTCAAGATAAAACAAATTGGTTGCATGATTTCTTTCTGTAGACATCTCCTTCGTGAAGGCTACATACATACCGTGTAAGACCAGATGAGTTTTTGTGGGCAGCAGCTGAAGGGGAATGTTTTCCTTGAAGAGGTATCCGTAATGTTTTGAGTGCATACATCTGGAAATCAGTGGTTAGTGCATTCAGACGCTTGATATCTGCAACCTGCAAAACACACACAGGGTCATGACCACATCTTCAAGGACTTGAATACTCAGATGATCAGAGTATGGTTTCCACACACACACTGATGGGGGGTTTCAGCTTCCAATGCAATGTCATTTCCTGAGGATATCATCTCTCCCACCCCCCCCACACCTCACCCACCCATTTCAGTCAATCCAAAGATCAAGAAATGCCCTTGTTCTTCATTCCGATGAGATAGATCTCACAACTACAAAGTGGAAAATTGAGACTGGAAAAAGCGTGAGAGAGAGTTCGTTACCTCGACACCATACTTGATAGCGACTCCTGCGAGCGTGTCAAGCTTGGAGACCGTGTGTTCCATGTAGCCTATACTACTACTACTACCTGAGGTGCTGGTGGCATCATCAATGCTTGAAGAAGGCGACAATCGAGCAGCCATGTCTGTCACCAAGCGGATCTCACTCCGTAGATTCACAGACAGAAGCAGCAATAATTTCCAAAAGGCAAGTAGTACCCCTCACCATTCTCTTCCTATCCTCGTTTCCTTTTCTCTCTCTCTCTCTCTCTCGCTAAGAAGCGATCTCTTTCTCTCTCACCCCGGCGTAGAAGGCTATTACTCTCTCGTTTTGGGTTTTTTTTCCTTCTGCTTGCTCTGCAGCAGGAGATATGCGATGCGTAGCAGCGAGGTGGTCAGCTGGGCACGAGTGCGCGCGGGTGTATGGAGCATACGGAATTAGGGTTTGGCGCTCTGATGAGGCTTCTTCTGTTTTGCATTTGCGTTTGCTCCTTTTGCTTTTTGGTGTTGCGCTGCAGTTGTCGTGTTCCAACTCCTAACGCACACGTTTTGGTTGGCGTGGTCATAAAATGATATAATATAAAACAAAAGTATATATAACATATAATAATAAAAAACTCTTACTATTATATAAGAGTTTAATAATAAAAAAAACTCTTATTATTATTATTATTATTATTATTAGTATTCCCATTCCCATTCCTTTTCTTTTTGCCATGGTGGCTGCTTTGCCAAACTATAACGAGGAAACTAATTATTACCAAATTACTAAAGAAATTTCAGGAGGCAAAAGTACAGGACAGATTTCGTCACATGGACGTGGGCTTGACATTTCATGGATGGATGGTACTTAATAAATGGTCTCAGTAAATAGTTTTCTGTAGGGTCTTGCAAGTTGTTGCATGCAGGGTGATGCCCGAAGAGTTCCGGATAAAAATCTCCTGCCCGAGGTGGACCCGCCGGGTATCACAGAAAAAACCGATACAAGGCATTTTCGAAACCTATTTTCCTAGGTATCTACCCATAACTATGGCCTGCTTTGTGGACAGAATGGGTTTATCCAATGTGAGGGAAGAGCCGAGGGTTGGGACCTGAATTCGTAGAATCGCCCCCCTTGGAGGTCTTTACCGGGTATAAAGATCTGGGTCAAATTTCAAATAGCTGTGATTTTGTTGGCCTTGCCTACCAGGGCAAGGATATTTGTGTTTAGATTCATTATAGAGTATATATAGTAGCTTAAAGGATTTTGGCCCCAAGGTAATAATAGGTCTATTTTTATATGAGGATTTTTGAAACTTGAGATTAGTTACAGAGTTATAATAATATCTTGAAGGATTTTGGTTTCTTTTAGAGGATTTTTTGAAGATTTATATTTTTGCATGGTGAAATGTTTGAGTTTTCTTCTTTTGAGCCAAGCAAGGGTGCGATTTTGAACCTCGAGAGTGGGGGTGGGCAACAAGGATTCAATGAAGAGGAAGGTGTCTCAAAGACAAAGGATCCTCAAGTAAATAATACCCAAAACAAACATGTAACCAATCCACATCTCTATATATATAGGAACTAATAAAAATAAGTTATGAATCCCCAAAGTAAATTTGACTTACTTTTGGAACATGGCAAGTGCCACATGTTGAATCCAATGTTCAATAAGCTTTGGGTTAAAGAATTACCCTTGGAGCATAGATAATTGGAGAATTATAATAATTGTAGTTATAAATAAATAGACCATGAGTAGTTGGACATACCTTGGGCCTCGCATGAGGCCTTATTTCGGTAAGGCCCTTGCCCGTGTGCTTTACCGTGGCCCACAGTGAACCAGCACCCACGAGTGCACCATGAAGGATGGATGATAAGTGATCAGGAAACAGTTTTCTGTTGGGTTCCAGTTCCCTAGCTAGCTAACCATGGTGGTTAACTCAGTTGCTTTTTTTTTTACTACCTACCTACTAACAACCCACAAGAAATTTGTTAGTAGGTAAGTAGTTAAAACAGCCCTTACACATGTATAAACCATCTATTTACCTAATAGTTACCTATTTTCCTACCTATCCACCTATATATGAGACCTATTTCTTACATAATTGGTTACCAAGGTAGAACCATATACTAACTCAGTTGAGGTTCATCCACAAGCGGGGAAAACCCATTACACTCTGGAACAGGCCATGGTAGAATCCATCTCCGGAATGGCGGTTCTCCACATTCCTAACTGGAGATGGAGATGAGGCTTGTTCCCTAGTACAATTCAATCTACGGAACCGTTGTACTATGGAACAAGCCTTATGATCTTTCACTGCAAGCTCCCTGCCTTGGGTGTACCAAAGCACTTACACTGGTACCTAAGCTTCACATTCTTGAGCAATGCCTCTTCCAGATTCCAGGCCTTACCTACACTGGTACCATGGTGAAAACTAAAAACCCTTGATTAAAGATTTTTTACTTCACATCTGGTTTATAAGCATATTTTTGGCTACATTTTTCCTAGGAATGATTGCTATTTTTGCTTCATTTTCCTTTGGGTTATCACCACCTAGGCTACATAAAGAATTTCCTAAAAGGAACACTCCCAAACATGTTTTTTTGAACATAATTTCCAATCAATTGTGCTCCCAACCTTTCTTCATATTTCTCACATTTGTAACTTGTTTATGTAATGTGGCCTAAACCTCAAAATTTTGGCACTTTTGTCACTTTTTCTTGAATGTTTTTGGCCATGCTTATTGAGTTCAAAGAAACATCTTCTCATTGAATTTCAACATTCAACCTCAATAATTATTATATTGGTGGCACTATAAACCATATTCAAACCAACTTTCTTTGCCACTCATTATGCCAATTTGATTCATTGTTTATTGAACTAAATAGGTATGGTTTGCTTTGTAGAAAAGGTATTGGCTAAGGCAAAAAAAATGGTGGTGACCATGTCTAGGAATAGAATATACATGCAACCAATGAGATGACTGAGCATGTACACCCTAAGGTTCATCTTTTTCTCTTGTGGGGTTGGTGGTTGAAGGGTGGAATTTTACAATTCTTACATTCCCAATGATGTTCCTCATGTTCCCATGACATTCCTCAAGGGTGTTCCCAATATCACCTCATTTTATCCTATATACTTTGCCCAAAGTTCTCCCCTTCTACCTATATAGGTGAGCCAAAGGGGAGGCTCTCCATCCTCACATTTGTTATGTTGGGGAGTCTCCCAATTTTCAACTTTTTGTGGATGATGGACCAAAGGAAAATACAAAACTTGGGAAACAACCCATATAATGAATAGGCTCATGTTTTGGTTTTTTTCTTCTTGAATTTAAGAACTTTACATTCATCAAATAGTATGATGCTAATACAAGGAATGCGGAACCAAAAGATGGAGAAAAGAGAATTCTTATAACATTAACACATAATTTTTTTTGTGCTAGTTCTACAACACCATTTTCATCTCATTAAAGTTCAAATTCAAGAAACCTTTCTCGTGTAAACCTTATCTAATCTTATATGGATGGAAAAGGCTTATAAATTTGGATGATATTCAATACAAATCACATAATTGAATTATTTGGTTGACTTGAAATTGTGGCAAAAATCAATGTTTCAAAACATTGAAGTTTGATTGGTCTTACTTTTAGTATATATATCCATGTTTGATGTAACAATTTCATATAGACTAGCATGTTTGTGAAATATATTGGAACCAAAATCCAACCAATCCTCAAGTTCTTTGCCAAGAGGCATGAACATGTTGTTTTGTAATTTCTAATTCTAAATTGTGGTTGATGCAATGATGAATTGCATATTTGTGAAAGTGGCATCAACACCAAAATCTAGTAGTAGAAACATTGGATTCAATTAAGGTGTGTTCAAATTGTTTTGTGCCATTTCATTTAGAAACACAACATGAATGTTGAATTATATGAAACAATTTTTTATACTTGAAAGATCCATTACACTATTACAAGCATAATGAAAGTTGCACAAAATAAATTATGCATACACAATCACCAATCAAAACTACAAGAAATGATGTAGACATGAATGTTCATGGTTCGAAAAAATGAAGCTTCACATGTGTTTGCTACTTCTTTGATCTTCACATATTTGTGACACTCCTCCAATTTCCACTTGTACATATCATTAAGAGTGAATGTGCTAGCAAGTGGAAATTATTAAGTAAGTGTTAGAGCATCTCCATCCATAACCCTTATTTGAACTTTTATCAATGTTTATCACATCCAACATACAATGCTAATTATTCTCCCATACTCACCCATAACGCATGAAAAATGGACGATATCAAATGAAATTTTATTAAATGTCAACAATTTAGCCAATCATTATTGATAATTAGTCAAAAAATAATAATTATTGACCCTTTACATTTCATCGAACCCAAATTGTGTTCACATTATTTGATTTCCATATTTTATTCATAATTGTGTATATGTCATTTTATTGTTACAAATGTTCTTAAAAGTAACTCCATAGGGGTTTAACACATGCTCCAATAACACCAATGGGCCTAACCATGCTAACATATACCAAAACAATTGTAACCACTACTTAGTTTTGCATATTTAATATTTATTTAAAACTAACAAATGGATTTTTTTATACAAATTTATTCTCAATATATTGATATACATATCTTGAAATTTTGAAATCAATAAAAAAAAACCCTTATAATCAATGTTTTTTGTAGCTTTTAAAGTATAAAAACACTATTACAACTTCTTGAAAAGATTTGAAAATGAAAAAAAAAAAAACGTGAACCTTAACATAGTAGTAGTAGTAGTAGTAGTAGTATATATATATAAAATTTATTTTATTTTTTTGAGAATTTTGTAAAAAGAAAATTTCCAATTTTTTTCCAAATAAGTAGTAAATAAACAAAATGTTAAAGGGGTGGATGTGGTTCATTATAACATCATTGGACCACAATCTAATGATGTTGTTTATTTCATGCCTTTGATTTGATCCCAACAACAACTATGTTATTGTAATTGACATTCTAGCCTTTAAAGAAAATATTTTATCATTGGTTACAAATGTGCCTTTTAGCACATCTCCAATGCCTTTTAGCACATCTCCAAAATCATTCATATAAACGTAATCAATAGTGACCATGTTCCCCCCTTGTCCACCTCTATGCCCCATACCACATGACTCGCCATGAATAAGCAACAAAAGGAAATTTTGTTGTTGTAGATGAGGATAGACAATTTACAATATTGTTTATTCACATTTCACAAAACATTCATATATAGGAAATGGCTAGAAATCAAGCACATTTTGGCATTATGTAATTGTTCATAATGCAACAAACAAGTCCATGGGTCATGATGACAAACCAACATGAAGCTTGGAGAGCAAATGGTGCCAAATCTTATATATAAATTCACTACGTCCGTCTGTCTGTCTGTTTGTGACGGAGGTTT
>Ga0209208_10012751_pt1 | contig 10596 bp, 8 predicted proteins | sample S1TSphfallax_3_FD_187694 | JGI IMG/M metagenome (GOLD analysis project Ga0209208, IMG submission 187694) | Host-associated microbial communities from peat moss isolated from Minnesota, USA - S1T2_Fd - Sphagnum fallax MG (SPAdes) (version 2) | ecosystem: Host-associated > Plants > Peat moss >... | reverse complement strand
AAATCAAAACTGAAAACTGTATTGAAATTTGGAGGCGTTCTTGGTGTTATTGGAACGCCCTTGGCAAGTCAGATTTAATCAAGTTCATTTCACAATTTTCAGAGCTAAGGTGCGGAAGATATCAATTTTTGAGTGAGATTTTGTTGCCAGAAATTCAAACAAATTGCCAAAAAATTAGGTTTTCGAAGGAAAAATGGCCAACAGCACAGACTACACTAGTATGTAGGATGTTTAGAAATAGTCCAAAAACTTTGCATTTTTTTGCCATGGTACCAGCTGGTGTAGGTGCTGCTGGTTGAGCCAAGGCCAAAATGATTTCTTCGGGAATGGGCTCTGAAAAAGGACACAAAGCATAGAATACCATACAAAAATTAGAGTCCGTGCGCTTACCAGGACCCCACCAATATGGTGCCATGTAGGGGCTAAAAGGGAGGCCCAGAGGCAATGAGTAATTGACCAAATGGCTGTGTCACAAAGGTGATACAAATGAGACTTTTTAATGATTGCAAGCCAAAGAATTCAAAATTTGAAAGGATGTGGTGGTACTAAAAGATACCCACCATAGTCTGGCCCCAGTAATCATGAGATCAAACTCTGCTTCAAGAAATGCCTTGCATGATTGAAGAAGGTATGGGCGGCAGAGTAAACAAACACACACCCCTACACAACCCAACTCTCAGCTTATTACCTAGCATCCAGACCCAACTCTTTTTTAATATTCCCTTTTGCTGCCAGAAAAGATCCATGGAAGTTTCTTAAGATGCTATAGCCTTTTCAATGGTGAACCCAGCTAGTAATAACTGTATAAGAAAATGTGTGTTAAAAAAAAATTGCTGCTGAAAAATTCACACTGTGTGCATCATCACTCTCTAATATTTTGCTGCTTTTTATTATGTGTTACAAAATGTCTAATGATGTTAAGTGAATGATGGTATTTAGCAGATTAGATTTGCAAACTGAAGCTTTTCTTAATTTAAGAACTGCAAGATTGAACAGTCGTGATAACACACTAGAGATAGAATCCAACAGAATGGGTCCTGTCATCAGTAGGGAGTTGAGGAGAGATTAGAGTTATTTGTAAGTAACTTCATGCCCTATATTGGGCCTGAGTTGCACCCCTCATTTGATGCTTCATCCCCTCCTGGCTGTTGTCCCCAAAGTCATGAAATTGTTATTAAATCAGGGTATGAAATACTGACACTCTCAGGGTTGAATTGTACCAGGCTTGAGTACATACACAGCAGGAAGGAAGGAGTTCCATGAAAAAGGACAGGGCAAACTCAGTTTAGCACCCAATTAGCTGCTAAACTGAGAGAGTTTCATGCCCCCATTGAAGCCCCAGTGTACTTTCTTTTCCTGTTTTTTGAAATCTCATTCCCTATGTGACCAAAACAGTGGGTTCGGGTGCTGTCTTTTCCTGACTTTAAGGATAACTTTTAGTATGTCTGCAACTTCTATTGGGTTGTAAAGTAGGGTGAAGAGCAAAAAAAAAAAACTTCACAGATAGTAACAAACTTTGATTCGTACAGGGAGATAGTGTGTTAAATAGGTAAACTTTTCCCAATAGTACAAACTACAAACTAGCTTGAATCTCCAATTCAATTTAATAGTACAAGAGGGGACACCAGCAATATATAGTATAGTGTAGGCTACCACCACTCTACATTGATCAGAGATACTAGACATTAAGAAGAAGAACTAGGACTGTTGCAAGCACCGTCTTACTCTACAAGAAGCCTAGAGTATATACAAAATATGCCAACACGCTCAGATCTACAAGAGACTTGTAGATCTGTTGGAAGTCCTGACAAACACATGTAATGAGGGGATATTGTAGAGAAAGTTAGACTTCCTGGTGAGCTGTAATGCCCCCTGGCTAGTATATATATAGTAAATTAACCGATCTAGCTGAAAGTTACAAAAGCTGCTGCACCTAGTTTGATCAAAACCTCTAAAAGTTTCTCACTAGTTAAATGAACAAGTGTTGGGCTGCACATCTGGAGCTGAACTCCTAAGATCGATCTTCAAACTGCATTTTTGTAGATGCAGCTGGCTGCACTAGCTGGTGTTAGTTGCTTTGGATCGAGCTGTGTTTTGAATATTCCTGTCACGATTTGGGTATTGTTTGCAAAACTCAAAACGCAACAGGCCTCGACTATTTGAAGGAAGCTCTAGTTGCGTTATGAATTGCGAAATTGATCAGCTGGAGTCGTTATAAAGTGATCATCTGCAAGTCTGGAAGAGCAGTTTCATGCATAATACACGAACGTTTTGAAGCACTGCATCCAGCGAGCTGCACATATATGATCTCATGTGTGTGGGGGGGTTTGGGGGGGGGGGGAGTTCATTTTGATGATCCGCGAGAGAGATGGTAGCTGCTGCTGCTGCTAAATAATATAGAGTGTTAAAATTTGGCCGCGCCTGGGTAGCAGCTCCCCGCGAGCGAGCATCCATATAAGGCAGCTAACATGGTACAGAAATGGATGTAATTTGATGATCAGGTACCAGGCAGGGCACCTAATTTCTTTCCTAGTAAATTAGTGTATTCCTGGAAAGTCAGACTTCAGAAGTTTTCTAAGCTCCCCAGTAACCAGGCTTGTGCATCAAGGAGCTAAAAAACTCGATGTGGTTCCCTTCATAATTCTGAGGATGATTATTCAATCCCCCATGATTCGAGAATGGGCCCGCGTGGTGCATGCCACTTCCCATTTGTAAGGTGGAATTTGGCATGGCACTTGTCTGAAGATCGTACATGGCTGAATGTAGAGTAGTAGACAAATGATGATGATCCTGCTGCTGCTGCTGCTGCTGGTTCATCTGCAGGCCACCGGTAGCCGCTGATGCAGGCGCGCTCTTGCTGAAAGCAGCAGCAATGGCAGCGTTGTATGACCCATTCTGGCCGCTGCGCTGATCCATATTGGGAAACTGCAAAAAAGTTGACAATTGTGACGTTGCTGTAGCTGTAGTAGTGGATGTAGGTGGTTCCATCAATCCTGCAGCTGGTTGCAGAAGCTGGTAGCAGGATCCTAGTCTCCCTCCCGTCACCTGTGATAGAATGGAAAGCTGTTGTTGAGTGGCGGCCATTTCGATGGTACTGGGAAGCAGAACGTTGGGCTGTAACGTCATGTTGAGAAGGCCATGAGAACCACCCTGTAGTAAACCAGCGGCTCGTGGGTCCCGATCATGAGTTGCTTGATCTGATCCAATATCGTTACGCTGCCCCCCGCGTGTGCGCACCTTCTTCCGCGATCCGCCACCAACGGGAACGTTGCGAAGCGTGCCGCCGACCGTCCAATAGCGCTGGCAATTGCGGCAGAAGTGCCGCGGTTGGTTCACGCTATAGTTGTTGTAGTAACAAAACTTGGTGTTCATGGACTGACAACGCGGGCAAGGGATTACCTTCACTGGCCTCTCACGCAAGCATCCTCCAGCGCTACCAGCTCCTCCGATTGCACTCCCGGGCGACTGCTGATCGCCTGCCGATATTGCAGAATCCACGGACCCTACAGCTTGATGCATTAGATCAGCTGCCTCCAGCTCCTCTTGGCAATGGTTCATTGTCAAATGCATATTGATTACCATATTCTGCAGCCAATATGCCTTCTCTAATAATTACTTCCTGTCCTGTCCAGATAGTTTTGCGTTCAGCACGTGATGATCAGTCCTCCACAGCCTGCACTCCCTGCAGCACGCAACCCCAGGGTGTACACAGAGTACTGTCAGCGGAACGAACCACAAGCTTCATGAAGAAGAGAGGATCATTAAAGACTGGGAAGGCATCTCAGTGCTTTTTCTGATACAGACATCAAGAGTGAAATATCGTGACGCATGATATCAAATGATATGAGTCTTGAACAAGAGAGAGATTGAGCTTATCAATTGCTACAGCTTACAGGAAACTAGCTAGGTCACACAGGGCCGGAACACAGAGGAAATACTATTCAGAACATAGAATATTTCAATACCAGCTGCTAAAAAGTATTGGAAGAAAACGCCGACAATAGGGAACAACAACATGTGCACCCAACTGCGACCTTCAGTTTCTACATCTATTAATGGCAGAGATGCATACTTTGCTGCACAGAAACATATATATACGAGCGGACCGATAACTTGGACATTTCTAGAGCTGGTTATGTACAGATATTCTTGAGATCTAGATCATAAAATGCAATCTGCTCATTTAAGATTATAATAAAGATCACGATGCTACTGAGCTCTGCAGACAGGAAAAGCATCCTGCTGGGTGGAGAAATCAAACCAAACAGTATGTCAGTTGTCAAAATTCCTACACTAGTCGAGTTCTTGACTGCAGAAAACAGATTAATATATATGGAGCCCCTAGAGACGCTTGAACAAGATTGGATCTCAATCACTGCAAAGGGTGTGAGGTAATTAAATAGAGGAGATTCTTTTATAGTCTATCTCTTCAAAAGACATCAATTGCGCATACATGAACTCAAAGACACGAATTTGTGGTAGACTCTTTCATCTTGTGGCCGCTACAGATCCTCGCAAGAACACAGAGGGTTTCTATACTGCTCAAGAAGAGGTTGCCACGCAGAGCTAAATTAACTAGTCAGAAAAAGCTGCAGTCTAGGGGACAGCTTCTTCAGGAAATTTTTCAGAAGTTCTGATCTCGAGCGATAGGACTGGATCCGGAACTAGTTATATAGCTAGTATTGTTCAATGATGCACTAGAAGGAGAAAGAACAAGAATTGATTCAAGACTCGAATTAGGATTAGACCTTGACTTTCCATTCATGGCTACATTAAGCTATAAAAGTTGAAGGCCGGGAAATTGCAGGAGTGACATACACACGGCAAGAGCTGCTGCTGCAACGAAGTCGGAACGCGCGGTGTACTAGTCGGTCGGTCTCGACCCCTCAGTTGCGCTGTGCTTGATGTGACCTCAGAGCTTCTTTCCCAGACGGCTGCTTGCTAGCAGTTGATATTACCGTGAACGACGAGAATGAAGCAGCAGCAGCAGTAGCCTGCAATTTGTGATCGTCTTAGACTACTTCCACTACACTCCATATCCGTTTCTTCAATCCCCCGCAGTTTAGCTTCTTCTTACAGGCTCTTGAATAGAAGGGTGAAGTATAACCTGGTAGAATTTTCCGCCATCCCTGCTGCTGCTGCTGTCTGTCTGTGTCTGTGTCTCTCTCTCTCTCCCACAGTCCACTGCGACGCCTATTTCTGTACTAGAAACCTCCGGCTACTCTGTAAAAGTCCACACCTTTGATGATGCGCCCAACTTTATGAATGAGAGAGAGAGAGAGCGTGCGGGAGGTAGTGAGAGAGAGAGAAAGAGAGAGTGGCAACCAACAACAACAATGAGCTACTGTTTTATACGTACGTACGTCCGCTGCTGCAGGACTTTAGTCTAGGATTGAGCTGTGTAGTGTCAGATGAGCTAGGCAGGAGGACAACAGATTTCCCGGGGTCCTTGGTACAGACTACAGAGGGAAGTTTATACCAAAAGTGTCCTAGCTATACTAGTATCTGCCACAGAGCTACTTACTGCTTGGGGGTGGATGTCTGGACCATTTGCTTCTTGCAGAGACAATTAAGAAGAAGCAGAGCTAGCTAGCTGCTGGGACCGACTAACTACTTTCAATCCCATGAGGCTTCTCTTCCTTTTTGAACAGAATCTTGTTTGGTGGTGGTGTGGGCTAGTATTAATTTTTTGAAATCATACACACTGTGGGGCTAGCTATCTGTTGTTGATCACTTGGCCTTTTTCTTTTTTCTCAGCCACAGCCGGGCAAACTCTTTAGCTCAAGTAAGTGAAAAGGCAAATTTCCTTTTTACGAAAAGCTAGGTCCATAGATGTGTCCACTGTTCTTAGATGGACCCCTCTTCTTATATATGGGTCCATTTTTGTCAATTCGCTGTTGTACCCTTCTGTACATTGAATCGGAAACATTTGAATTCTCCTTTATTCTTCTAGTGTTGATCATGATCTCTCAGCTCGTGGTGACACATTGTTTCATTCACACAGTTTTATAAGTAGCGTGCACCTGCAGGGATTTGTTCTCAATTTTGTGATGTACCCACTGTAGTGTCAATCATCCACAAGAGGAAGGAGCCAGCCAAATTTGGCGAACTTAGGTTAATAGAGTAGAGGACACAGTAGATTTTGTTTTGGAATCCTTCTATGTTTTTAGGGGACTCTGGAAACCTATTGTCCAAATATGGCGACTTCAAACATTTTTTTCCCTCGAATGTGGTGACTTTACCCTTTTTCCCCAAAAAAAAAATTCCTTTGTTTGTCCCTGGTACCCTGGGGTTTTTTTTCTCTCTCTGCAGTGCAAAATTTGCCCAAAAGAAAAAGCATTGGGGTGAAAGGAAAATTGAGATAATTTGCATCTAGCTAGCTAGCTAGCTTTTGTAGCAATTGATCAACAAGAAAACATTTCATGTGTGGCGAAACCAGCAATGATAGTTTAATTGCTGATCAGTTTTACTTGTTGGGGACTTGCAGGCACCAATGCAAGTAGTGGTCATGGCTAAGAAGGTTACAAAACACTTTCTTGACCATAATTTTGCTTTCTTTCCCAAAAGTTGTTGTATCTGGGGCATAGGCAAAGGGCATTTGACCCCTGGAAAGATGTAGTGGACTAGTAGCTGATCTAGATGGGTAGAGTCTATAAGACAACCTTCTTTGCTTTATACTTTGTTCCTTTTGTCCCATAAGCCTCCTCCTGTCTGTCGGCTATTGTAAGCTTATTGCTGACGCAATCACAGTTTCTTTAAGTTCTCTCACCCAGTCTGAAGGGCATATCCCTTACAGTGTGATTTTAAAAACAATAGTTAATAAAAGTAGCTTAGGGCCTGCTCACTAGCTTAGCATTGACATGTCTAACATCTTTTGAGCAGCATTAATGTGAGTTCCAATGGCCTGTTTGTGGACTTGTGAGAACAAGAGTTGCACCTTTTGGTTTTTTGTGGTCTGTCGGTCATTCACAGACTTTTTCAAAATGGGTTTGAGTTTGTAGAAAATAATTTATTGCCAGCGAGAGATGGCCGGGCAATACAATAATAAATGGATCGGTTCTGGATGGCAAGTTCTGGATGGATCCAGTTAACAACATAGAGCTGTTAGATCCTCTCTCCTGATGAGCTGCATTTTTCTTCTATATATGTTCCCAAGAGGAACTAACTTACTCATCTCCCAGACTCCCACCCCCACTCTTGACAGGTCTAAAGTTTTTGGCTTTCAAACTTTTTTTGGGTGTCATGAAGAAAGAGCTAGCTAGGGATCTACAGAGCCACATCAGTGTTTTTCTTGGCAATTTTGTGTTGTAGCCAAAGTGGCAATGATCTACACAAAGATTAAGCCAAATTTGGCAACAACCCAAATACAAAGTAAAATTTTAAAAAACATCCTTCTCTATTTTTGGCTACTACTTGAACCATGTATAGGAATCTGGAGATTTTTATTAACTTTTGGTCAAATTCTGGCGATTGAAAATCTCAAAACAGTACATGGTTTTAGCACTGTTAATTATTTAATATAGCATTTTGGCTATATATATATATATAGTGGGCAAAATTAGGGCTGGCTGGCCACATGAATCAGTTTGGTTTTTTGCATGCACGTGGTGCTAATTCTCAATGTCTACTGTCAATGTACAGACCCCACTGGATGGAACTCTGGCCTGGTAAATGATTACTACTGGAACAATTTTCATAAGGACAAGAGAAAAAGCAACAAAGGGGCATAATTCAAGGGTGCAAAAACCCCTGGGTGGGGGAGGACTGGCTCCTACAACTTCAAGCCAGAATGGATGGAATTCAAGCACTAATTGATAATAGGACGCCCACACAGTGAGTGCTGTTTGCCATGCAGCAGCACTCAGATATATATTCATTAGGAGGCAGACTTCATGACTTCACTCCTGGCTATCATCAGAGCTCATCATACATCCTCTGATCTGGGAAGACTGAGTCTGTCTGTCTGCATCCATTGTGTGCTCTCAGGAGCAGAGCCTTTAGGGGAAGCAAGATTGGAAAGATGTCCTGTCCATTGAGCATAATAATTAAGACCCAACCAAATGGATTCAACAATTAAATTAGAGCACACTAGTTAGGATATGTCTAAAATCACCAATTGGGTGGTTAACAATTCAGTGCAACTATCCATATGGGATGGTCAGTTTTGATGGGCTGCTAGTCTCGAAATCAATTGATTTTAGGGCTCCTAGGTACATTTCAGCATATATACGGTTAGAATTTTTTAGGTTTGGCACATGAGGTTCTTAAATATTTTGAACTTAGTTTTCTATATATGTCTCTTGTTCATTACTTTCTCATTGTTGTAAGTCTTCCATAAGATGTATCCTGAGAGCACCATTCAAAAGTAAAGCTATAATTCTAACTTTGGACTAGATTTTGCTTTCATTACATTTTAGCTACAAAGATTTCCTTCTCCTCCAACTCACATTATGCAACATGGACTAGTTTCCATATTTACATTGCTCTAATTTGAAACTCTTAGAATATTCATCTACATGGATTACAAATTTTTAGACAATTCATCAAAATTCACATGAAATTTCTGAGAATTCTCTTAATTCTATTTACTACATTTTTTTTTGTTGAATCTGACAAGAAGGTAAGGTAGTTTGTTCCTGACAATGGAAACCCTGTGGTGAAAGTATTAGGGACATTGATAAAAACCCTAATAACACAAGAGAAAGGAGTTTTAATGGAACAGTGTACTGATAGGTGTTCCTCAGTTATGTATTTAATTAGAAACTGCACAAAACATAGCCTGATCAATTACATGACTTGGGATTTAGGAAGGCAACCTGCCAAGCATGAAAGACTTTGGAGATTGAAATGATTGTGGTAGCAAAAGATGCTCTCAAAATTTAATACAATAGACAGCAGCAACGGTCCAGGGTTTCTTTGAAGGATTTTGTGGCAATCATCCAGAAAATCATTTAGCCAAATTTGGCTACATACTAGATATGAAAGTAGGAAAAAAAAAAAAGGGAATCCTTCTATGTTCTTGGCTATACCTTCTGCAACTTATTTGGGCCATTTAGTTTTTTACCTGTAGAATCCTGTATAGATCAAAATCATATTTTCCAGGTCGAAATTTGGCGAAAATTCGCCAGCAAAAGAAACACTGCAGCAACCTGATTCTGAATCTTAGTTGAAGTGTGGCAAGTTAGAACCTTGTTGTGGAGCTTCTTTGGCGTTTGACATTCACCTCTTGGGCAAACCTCTGTGTGAAGTTGTCCTTGTAATTGGTGAGGTGAGAGCTACAGGTTCACATATGTGCAAAGTAGACATCCTTTTTCAGTTCTAGGAAAAATTCCAGTCAACTGGATGACAAACTTGCAAGGCATTGGGCAAGATTTCATCTTGTTGATTCTCGGAAGCTCCTTGTTGGTAATCTTGTAAAATTAAAGTTGTTGTTCCTTCTTGACTTTTCTAATTAAGTAATACCAGATGAGTCCTCATGGTGCAATATGAAGGTTGTAAAAGAGCTTGTGGTCTTGCACGACTTGCTTTGTGCCGCTAGTGATGGGTTTAAGTTCTAGGTTTCATGATTTCTCCTCTAGGGCTCCCCATTGTGCATTCTGCAATTATAGGGTATGGTATTTTGTTTGGACTTTGATCCTTTTTTTCTTCTTCTTCTTTAGTTCCCTTGCCGGGTGTTTTTCCTTTATTTATTTATTTATTTGCTTGTCCATTGGATAACAAGTCACTGTTGGGCAAAAAGCTATGGGTAATATTAACCGTTGCCTTTGTAATTTAGGGCAATTGTGGGGAGGTAATTTTGGCTCATTGTGAGCCCTGCCCATAGAGAAAATTATGCTCCCTAATGCCCCCCTTTCGAGACATTACACACATAAGGCCCCCTTGACAGGTGTACATGTAGTGTTTAAAACTAGTTTCAACCTGTTGAAGGCTCCCTATGAGGGTTTTTATGGGGTCCAAAATTTCTCCAAATTGTGAAAAATAGGAATAATGAAGTGGAATGTTTTGATTCAATATTTCTTTTTTTCTGAAAAAAATTGCCAATTGTTTGCGAAAAAATACTAAAATTCTTTCCACTACACATTTCAACTTGATTTTTAGTTTGGTAGCCTTTTGAAAACTAGTTTTAAAACTATTTAGATGGGTTCTTAAAACCTATTGGCATTTGATGCTAAATCCATCGTGGGATGCTAGCCAATGACACAGCATCAGAAAATTGAAAAAAACATCACCACTCCCTATCAAGGGTATTGTGGTTGGAGGCTCCGTATCCCATAGGAACCTAACTATATGCATAACTTTCTTTGCATAATTTATTCAACTATCAATGAACTAGCCTCACCAGCTTGCTGTTCACAGGAGTGGTGGTTCTTGAAAACAATCACCACCAATGTATGAGGGAGAACTGGCAGTTAGTTACATGCTAGCTCAACACTTTGTCCAAAAACCAGGTACATTTTGGAATTTAGGCAATGAAACTGATCATAAAACATGATAACTGGACAAAGTTTTCATGATCAGCTATATTGCCTACTAAAATTTCAAGAGATAGGAAATTTCTTGAAACTATGACTGTTGTCAAAGATTTTGACCATTTAA
>Ga0209208_10012750_pt1 | contig 10596 bp, 8 predicted proteins | sample S1TSphfallax_3_FD_187694 | JGI IMG/M metagenome (GOLD analysis project Ga0209208, IMG submission 187694) | Host-associated microbial communities from peat moss isolated from Minnesota, USA - S1T2_Fd - Sphagnum fallax MG (SPAdes) (version 2) | ecosystem: Host-associated > Plants > Peat moss >... | reverse complement strand
AATCCCCCTTGAGCTTGGTACTATCGCATTTCTCTGAACTCTCACACATTGATGATTTTGTTGCAAGTCGACCCCGCTTCTAGTGATGAACCTAAAATTATTTCTAAAGGTTGTTACGAGATTAAAAACATTTTTATCTTCGCATGGTCTTCAAATTTCAGTGTTGGACATTATCGTTGGTTGTGCGATTTGATTCGTCGACTACCTTTTAATAACAAAACAAACTACCTAGTTCACACCATTCAATGCATCTTAGATTTCCTACAATTATGAATTATCATTGTGGCATAGTCCAAGATTCAACATGTAATTGTAACTCATCGTTGAGCTTATCCATGATTTAAATAAATGTTTCATTCATTATGAAATTCATGTTGCCATTGCCACCCTATCACCTTTTTTATTTAATCGTTAAGTTGTTTCGAATTAAAATTATGCTTATGAGGCTTGAAGATTATTTTTTTCTATTGGACCTTTCATTGACACCCCTTCAATTGTTTTATGAATTTCAAACATCTTTGCTACTCACTAAATACTAAAACAAGACCAATGTTTTGCTAAACACCACAAATTTTGGTTTTTATTTTTACCCTCAACCCTCTAAAGATTTCTCGCTCGAACTTACGTAACTAAGGTTTTAAAATTATGGTTACCAGCTTTTTGTTGAAAAAAAGAACTAACCTAACACCTTATTCACTAATATCGTATTTCGAAAAAGAAAACAACCCCCCTACGCAACCATGTGCATTCATCATTCCTTATTTTAACATGAAGTTGTTAAAAACCCCTAATAACCTTACCACATTCAAATATCCTTGATGCAATTCTTAAAAATTGAGATTATAGGACATGACTATGTTAGTATGGCTCACAACTCACATAAATGTACCTATGCTAATCTAGGCTTACTATTTATTTTCCTACCCTTCTATCTACCTTCCCTACTGTAATTTCCTACCTCTTAATTACCTATTTATATGTGACTTACCCACAACTTGTAAACATTTATATGTAATATTTTATTTTCCAAAATTTATGGTTATACATGTCCCATTTGGCTCCATGTTTCATTTGACTATATTTTTGTTTTGTTTTTACTAAAGGTGTACACATCTTGTCATATTTGACTATAAACATTAATTGACAATATGTCTCATTTGACTACACCCATGTCCATTTTGATTAAAAAGGTTCACTTTTGGTCATATTTGACTAAATGTTACATTGACCAACTAATCAAAAAATGTCATTTTAATCAAATGAACCAATCAAAAGAGACATGTCACTTTAGACACTAGGGGCCTTTAATCAAATTGACCAAATTCTTAGTCAAAGTGGACATGGCAATTGAATTGGACCTCTTGAAAAGCCATGAATTATTGTAACATCACTAAAGTTAAATAGTCTCAACAACTAACTTTTTGTATAAAAATTAAAATGTACATGGAAAAAACTTGAACCCCATTTTTCTACCCATTTGATTATTATATTGATAGTAGGCTTTAACCCTAGTTGAGTTCTAATGGTGCATCATGGTGTATATTGTTGAAACCATGAACCCTATAAGGTGGTTGTGGTCTTAGTGCTTTTAATTATTTTAAACATGGGGAGGTCACTTTTTATATATTTAAAAAGCACTTGAAATAAAAAGAGTATTTTCCAGTTTACTATGAAATAATGCCAAATTCTAGGTATATTTTAAATATATTTTGTAATGAATCATAAACATTTTATTTACATTGAAATTTTTCTTTTCAATAAATAAATTGCACCTTCTTCTTTTTTGCATCACATTTCAACTAAAATGGAAGTGACCTCCCCAAGCTTTAAATCATGGTCTTGGTCAATTTCCTTTAAATTTTGGTGAAACAATCTTTAAACCCACAAATGAAATATTTAATCATGGTTTTGGTGCTCCTAATTATGTTGTTTTGTATCATGGTCTTGAACATTTTCCTCAATATTTTAATGAATTAATCCTTAAACCCACAAATGCAATTGTGATCATGGTCTTAGTGCTCTTGATTGTTTCAAATCATGGTTTTGATCATCTTCCTCTAAATTTTAATGAAACAATCCATGAACCCAAAAATGCAATTGGTGATCCTAGTTTTCCTACTTTTGATTATTTTGTTTTAGATCATGGTCTTAATCATTTTCTTTTAGATTTTGGTGAAACATACAAATCCTAAACCCATATTAAATGCAATTTGTGATCATGGTTTTGGTGTTCTTGATTGTGTTATTTTACATCATGGTCTTCCTCTTGATTTTGGTGAACCGGTCCTTAAACCCACAAATGCAATTCATGATCTTGGTGCTTTTGATTATGTTTTAGCCACTATTATTGGTCATTCTCCTCTAAACTATGGTACTTGCAATCCTTAAACCTTGAAAGGCAAGTGTGATCATGGTCTTAGTGATGTTAATTTTTCATTAACCATTATTCTTGATCATCCAGCTTTAGATTATGGTGAAACAATCTGAAAATGCACAAATGTAAATTTATTTCATGGTATTGATGTTACTAACACTACACCAAAAATGCCATTCTATGACTAGTCCTTTTTGGCTAAACTAGTCATTTATGTTGTTTGTAATCAAATTGGACCTATCATTTATGCCATTTTTAATCATTTATGTCACTTGTAATCATAGGACTAATTATAAAATGACATTTTTGGCATATTGTGATTATGCATTAACCATAATTCTAATTCATTGACCTTTAGATTTGGGTGAAATAACATTTAACCCCACAAATGAAAAGGTGATCATGTTTTTGATGGTTTTCATTTGTAATTAGTAGCATTATTCTTGGTTGCCTTCCTATAGATTCTAGTGAAACAAACCCTAATGCCACAAATGAGGTTGCAATCATGGTTTTCTTATGGCCTTCATTTATAACCACTAAGTTTTAGTGATTTTGATTGTGCATAAAACGTTTTTTTGGGTTCATCCTCTCTTGGATTTTTGTGAAATAGTCTAAAATAACACAAATGTAAGTGGTGATCATGGTATTGATGGTATTGACATTAGATTAAAGTGTGCTTTTGGTGATTGCCCTTTGTCTTTAGTAAAATAGTTTATAAAACCACACATGTAAGTGGTTTGAATTGTCATGGTGTTTTTCATGATGAATCCAACATTATTTTTAATGATATGCCTTTACACTCTTATGAAACAAACCCCTAGTGGACAAAATGGGCTTACTTTCCAATGGATAATTTCTAGCAAAATATTTCCAATGACCTTCTAACAACCAATTTCTAATGGATAATTATAATCACTACAACTTGTGACATTCCAATGATTAACTTCTAATGACCCCTTGCAGTTGTGATTACTTTTTAATGGCTGAATTTTTGTGACTTTTTTTGGTGATAAAAATCCAATGATTGTTCCTAGGGCCTTGATTTCTAGTGATTGTTTTGGTCTAAATGTGAATGGTCTTTTTTGTGTGTGTGTGTGTTTCCAAATAAAATAATATGTATCACAAAATGTATGCAAGATTGGAAAAAATTCAGGCAAACACATAATTGGAAAGAGATGTGCAAGAGATGTAATAATCTAAATATGTCATTTTGCATAAAACCAAGGTCCCTTAAAGAGACAAGGGACCCAAAAAAATTATGGAGAGCATCTCCACCGTATCACTTGTGGGTGCGATCACAATCAAACAAACCAAAAACCATGTTAAATGACCAAAAAACTATTAATGTTTTCAACCATGTTTATGTAATGTTATTTTAATGTCATGTTGATCAAGGAAAATTGTGGTAAATGATTTATATGAATGTTGAAGAGTTCAAAAATATATATATAATTTAATACATTGAGTTTTGATTTTTAGTAAAGGACTTTTGAACTTTAACACCCAAAAATCAAATTTATAAAACATTAGGTTAATAACTTTTTTAATAAAGAAAATTTGATGGGATTTTTTTTGAAATGATGATAACCTACCATCCACATATGAAAAAAATTCATAATTAAAAATTTGGATTTTTTAAAAATTCAAAGTATAATTTCAAAAATTTCAAATTTCAAGAGTCATTTCCTAGATGTAAATGGGTCATAATGTGTATGACATATGAACAAAGTTATGACTTATGATACAAAAAACTAAAGCTTAAAGTAGTTATTATATTTTAATATGATTTTAAATTATGATCATTTTTCAAGACAAAATGTAAAATTTAGCAAAATTTGTACACTTTTAAGAAATTCATATTTATTCAAAAGGAGTTAACCAAAATAATGTACTTTATTGGGGGAATTTAAAATATTTTTAAAAATATGTTGCAAAAAAAAATCTTCAAATATTCACTTTTATGAAAAAATCAAAATGTTCAAAAAAGGCCCATTTGTGGTTGAGTCTTTTGTCCCAATTGGTTCATTTGATTATGGTTACATTCTTGCATTTTGCAAGCTACAACATGGGTAAAAAATAGGTGACTCAATTTGTTCTTCCTACTATGTGGAAGCAAGTTTAGATAGACTACCAAGCAACTTACTATGATTCAATTTTTGTGAAGGATACTTTGGAAGGGGGTGGCTATTTGGCGTGCAATGAATTGGGGTGTGGGGTGTGGGTGCGGGAATTTGGGGTGCAAAGCATGTTGTGCACCCCAAATTTTATTAATATGGCCAACATTTATTGACATTTATGACACCCAATTTTTACATGGCACGCATGTGACGTTTATGTGGCACTCATGTGGCACCTAAATGGCATTTAGGAGTGCATTGAAAACTTATGTTAACAATGGCTTCCCAAATGGGAAACTTTTGACCCAACATGGGAACACATGTTTTCATAGAGGGGAATGCATGTTCCCACATGTTCTCATAATTTAAGGAATGCATGTTAACATGGAACCTAAAAACTAACATTCCCATGTGTTATCACATTTCCACAATATGAAATGTATGTTCCCATGTGTTCCCATGGCACCATGGTGGGAAATGAATGTTCCCAAGGGGTGGCTATTAGAGGTGCATAACATTTCTTGCTTGGGTGTGGATTCAAGGACTTGGGGTATGGTTGCAAGAATTTGAGGTGCAGAGCAAGTTGTACACATAATATATCGCTTTGTGTTCTTATTTTGCCAGCCTTTTTAACAAGGATAGTGAAATATAACTTTTCTTATGTATGGCACATCTTTAGTCCTTTGATGAAAGCTTCTAATTTATAATATATTCAATTTATAGCCATAAAATCCTAGGTTTATGGCTTGAAAACAAAAAATTGGAACTAAATCAATGAGGACAAAGGCAAGGAAAAACACACACATTAATGAACACTCTAATCAACATCAAAACCACACAATTCAATACAAACTTTGTGATCTACCTTCATGTTATGGCCTACTTCGAAACCAAGTTGAGCAACCCACATGTAGATAATGAACCTATTGTAGTTTCAAACTATACATAAATGAGAACATTAAACATAATTGATTATTACAATGCAAGTCTATTACTTACATTGCTAAAAAAACCATGTAACTTAGCATTGTTCTACTAATCTAATCTTCACTTGCTTCCATGTCCATGAAGACTTCTATTTGCCTTTGCAATCCCAATGTAGAGGCTTCATTCACCTCTGATGTATATGGCCTTATTACATTTTGTTGTGCCTCTTGCTTTACATACAATGGCAAACGTGTATCAAGCCTCGAAGTTGAAAGGACTTTGGCAAATGGTGTGCTCAACCCAATGCTATTCCACAAATAAAACACACAAAACCTTTAACAATTGTTTGACATGCATTGGAATGGGTTATGGAAAATATATATAAATGAAACTACTTATTAGTTAGAGTTTTCAAGATCGACCATGAATTTACATTCAATTATGGGCACAATGTTTTGAAAATCAGTTGCAAGAGGAGGAGGGTTCAAGCAAAGAAGAGAGCTCTTCATGCAAGTATACAACATGAAATGTTTCCATAATGTTCAAGAACAAGCCATCATGAATCTCCCCATCAAATTCAAACCCAAAAACATGTTTCCCACATGCCTTGGTTGCAAGAAAGTTATACCCTAAATCCACTAGATTACACCTGGATGTTAATGAAGGTCATGCAAGAATTTGAGCCTAGGCAAAAAACCAACACATAATTGGTACTCACTGGTTGCATTAAAAAGATCAAGGATATGGCCTTCTGGAGGTGAACAAACCTCAATGAGTTGTTGAATCACAATAAGGCTTCTTTCTTTTCCCCCTCTCCAAGGTTCTCTAGACAACTTGCAAGACATTGTGTCAATTGTGATGTTGTTGAATAAGATGTCCAACATTTTGACATCTACAAAGGGATCTATGTATGATGCTCCATTTGAGAAATCAAATGCACTATGTGGTTTCTTGAAAACTAAAACATTGGAGATGGTTGTGATGGAATTAGGAGTAGGACCAAGTTGTGGCAAGCAATTGATTACTATATATGTTTTCATGAACTCACTTGCACGGAAATTTAGCTCATTGTTAGCTCTACCTCCATGTGCCAATGCCACAAGCCTTTTTTGCAATCACGACAACTTGCCACTACATTAAACAAATGCACATCCATTGTCAAATAAAACATATCCCAAAAATTTGAACAAGGAATGAAACCAATTGTTTGAAGGGAGGGTGTACCGAGAAGGGACATGCTCTTCAATGCCATGCACATGCATGCCATCAAGAATGTCTATGAGAACCATGTCTACACATCTCCCTATGTTTATGCCTCCAACCAAGTTCACATTATTTGTTGAAACATCTTTCATCCATTTTGTGAAGGTCTTGAAATCTAGCAAGACCTTTTTGTACAATTGGACATGCATTTCATAATCATGCCATTCAAAGTTTATAAGTCAAACCATTGAAACAAAACTAAGGATTATCCCAAGGTTAGGAACATGGGCAATCAATACATGTGACATCAAAGATCTTGGATGTGGAACATGGATGGAAAGTGATCTCCCTAATGATCCTCGCTTTGACATGAACGAACTTTATCAAGGCGATCAATAATGGTGGGTGTAGATTCCTTCTTTTTTTGGATTTGGGGGGTTGCTTTGAAACTTCAATTTGTGTCACAATACAAAACATGTGTTCTTTGAAAATCTAGCTTTTTATTGTTGGTCCATTTTTTGCTTACAATCTTTAGAAAAAGTTTGTTCCTCAATGGGAACCATCCCACTAAGCAAATCCATGTACCAAACTCCTTTTTTAGATGTAGTTGAAAGAGTAAATGTTGATAATCATTCCACAACATTTTGTTAACCAACACCCATGTCTACCACCATGTAGGTAATCTAAACACCCTATTATTTGGGATGAAGACAAATTTTATGTATCAAAACAAAGTACAAAAAAGGATTTGTGATGAACTTGGTTACATGTCCTAGTATTGCCACGCCATGCTATGAATTTGGCATTTAATTTTTTGGGTAATTCCACTAAAAATGTAGTTACAAATACTTACCTTTGCCAAGAGTTAAGATATGAGTCGATGTCATCAATGCCAAGCTCAAAATCCACAACTAATCGATCATCCATGTTCTTATGAGACGTGAATTCCAATAGTTTCCTTTTGCATTCATGTTTGAGATGTAAATTTCTACAAATATCATGATGTCATTGCACATGTAATGACGCACCCCCAAACTCCTTGAAAGATTCAAATGTGAGTCCCAAAGTGAAAACAAAAAAAGAAGAAGGAATTAGGGTATCTTCCTTTGTTTACAACACTTTGAAGGGGTAAAAGGGGCATTTTTAGTGCATGGACGAACCACAACCATACACTAACTCATAAAACTCATCACAACCTGAACTTGGGGGAAAGCACCACCTTCCCTCTTACATTATTCTCTGTGATTTGTCGTGGGGATTACACCCAAATGTCATTTTTCCCAAGATTCCCAAGTTGGAAGTTTCAAAATTCTCGAAATTGGGATGCCCGCCATTTTTTACGCCCATAACTTCTTATGCAAACCTTTGATTGAAGCAAGGTCTAAAGCAAAGGTGTAGCCTTTGTCAAGAGCTTCCCAACAATATGTGGCATGCCCCCTACACACATGTAATTCATGGTGATTCTTGACTTTTAGTGGTTAGGAGCCAAATTATCATTTTGATTTTGACCCTTCTTTTGGTCATAACTTGTGTTGAAAGAATTCAAATGGATACTGTGACCCCATTTTAGACATTTTATTTTTAAGATCTTTCGAATGATATAAAAAATTCTTCAATACAATGAATTTTGACCCTTCAAATCATTTTTTAAAAATTCAGAAGTCCATCAAAACTCCAACTCCCAAAGTGGGAGTCCATTTGGGAATGTGTGGGCTCATTCCCTCACGTTCATTCACACTCCCGAGAGTGTGAATGTGATTCCCAGGTTGCATTCCCAGCCCACACCTTTCAATGCCTTTGTCTTAGTTGTGAGCCTAAGGTTAAGGTCGTGACATATAATGTCACATAATGTCAAAACTAACATGATCATTTGGTGCAAACAAGTTTATAATATCATGAAGAGAACATACTTGCCACCAAAATGTTCTTTTTTTCATCCATGTATCCAATAATTTTGTGTTTGATATGTCCACTACGAAAGATGCAACATATTTAAATTCCTTGTCAGAATTCCAAATCTTTAACTACTCCATTTTTTTGGATGTGTCCACTTGACATGTACACAACCAAATGAGTTTTTTGGATATCATTTTAGGGTTGTCTCCCATTTGAGAATAATGAAGCTTGATTTGGTCAAAGAAATTTTGGCCATTAACTATGTCTGTTATAGGCAAAATCTTTGTCAAAACTTAATGTTTCTTGTTTTTCATCTTTGTCAATGTGGTTGTAACCATTTTTTGGAGTCCAACATGATCACTACCTCCAACATTAACATAGATTTTGAATGTTTTTGCAATTTCATTTTCAATTTCTCTTTATACATGAAGTAGATGGCCATGAACCTTTACTTATAATTGAACATTTGAAAAATGCATAAAGGCCCCAACAAATGATAACCTTACTTTCCACAAGCATTCCACAAGGACTTCTTGTGTTGCACTATACCATTTTGTGGCTCCAAGTTGCCTAATATTTGCATTGGGCCATCTAATCTTGAAATATCCTTCCATCCCACCATTCTAGTGGTTGAGCCATACTTGGCTAGCTTGTACAAAAGGTGAATAAATGAAGGTTTGACAACATCTTTTTCGAAAGATCTGGCACATCGATAAGAAAATGAATTTAGAGTTATGGAATCAAAACATGTGGTAAGATTAAGAATGATTACAAATACCAATGAAAATAGAAAATGGGTCACATGTGTTAATGTCATCACAAATTGATGTGACGAGGGCATGATTTTTTCTTGTCCATCTAGAACAATTGATGTTGGGGCAATGTGGTAATCAACATCTTGAAAAATTTCACTTTTATTTTCGTACCATGCCTTGAACTTATCATTCCCATCCCATATGAAAAACATTTTATTGGAGAAGTAGGAAAGATTGTTATCTCGTAGGAAGGTCTCAAAAACCTCATTCTTTTCCTTCCATGTGTCATCCCAAGTAGCCCTAATGTCATCATTGACCTCCTAAATGTAACCGTCCTCATGTTCCAAAACCATGTAGAAAGTTGTGGACCCTAAAATGTAAGCTACATGAAATGACCTTGACAAAATGGCAATGTTGTGATCTAATGTCAGTTTCACAACCTCCATTCCAACCATCCAACACAATGGGATTAGAATTGGGAACTACACCAAACATATGTCATTGAGTGTTGTATTTATTTTGTTCTTCTTCTCAAGCAATTTAATCTTGCCATAAAGAAGAGCTTTTTCCTCCATCTCCTTTGCATTGTGAAGTGTTGGGGGGACCATCCAAACACCTTCCTTCTCGCTTGTTAATAAAATGCCCTATCACATTATGAAGGTAGGTTACATTGTGAAAGGGATGAAAAATATATCTACAAAACTATATAAAATGAAGGCAATGATCAAACAATATCTTATCAATTATACATTTTTTTAATGGGACCCACTTGCTAGCTAAGTGGTAGATGAGGTACTAGGGGGAGGGATCTGATCAAGGGGTGTTGAAGGGATCTTGTCCATAACAACATTGTTTGGTTCATCCATCCAAGGTTCAATGTCAAGAACTTGGACCTCTGCTATTCCCCTCTACTTTTCAAAAACTCCCAAGGTATTAAGGATGTACAAAATACCTTGCTTTCACCCAATGCAAATTTAAAATTAATGGCCCAAGACAAAATCAAAGGTATAAAATGAAAATCAAATATCATATTGAAGCTCACATTTGTTATTGCCAAAGTTCACTCAACGCTTATATTGTTTTCAGCTTCATGGAGAATGAATGTTCATAATGCAAATTCAATATTAGTGCACCAAAATAAAAAGAAAGCAAAATAAAAAATTGAAAATTGAAAACTATAGTCAAGCTCACATTTACTCTTGCAAAACTTTGACTTGATATGTGACCTTAGACTTATTGGACTCAAAACCTTACTCATGGGCCTCAAATTACAATAGTTTTGTAGTTGTCATGTTATACCATAACCCAATGAACTTTTTTGACA
>Ga0209208_10012749_pt1 | contig 10596 bp, 4 predicted proteins | sample S1TSphfallax_3_FD_187694 | JGI IMG/M metagenome (GOLD analysis project Ga0209208, IMG submission 187694) | Host-associated microbial communities from peat moss isolated from Minnesota, USA - S1T2_Fd - Sphagnum fallax MG (SPAdes) (version 2) | ecosystem: Host-associated > Plants > Peat moss >... | reverse complement strand
TCTTTTGGTGGCTCATTGGAGGATGCAATGTTTCCTGGTAGTTGACATGCAAGTGCTAATTTGCCAAGCTTACCAATGAGGTTGATGGTGGGCATCTGGTTGGCAGGTCTCTCCAACAGGCTGGTCAAAAGGAGAGTGCAAAGAGAAGGCAGGTTGGTTTCCATCCTTGTACGTTGAGCAGAGGCAACGCATTCCTGCCAGAAAGGTAGCTGATGCTAGCCCAAGGGTTTAATCTCAGTGCTTTTCCAACTTATTGGGTCTTGATTAGTGGAGAAACTATCATTTTGAGGCTTATTCAAGTTAAGTATTATTGATTACATTAAGGTAGGAACCCATGTTCAATACAAATAATTCTTCCATCTTTGCAAATCTTAAGGTGAGTGTGCTCACTGAGATTTTATTAGCTCAATGGAAACCATTTTCCATGTTCATTTTGTGTGTGATTAGTGAGCCATAGTAACCCTAACCCTCGAACATTGTTAATTAAACCCTAAAATGCTAACCTTAATTCATAATGTTAAACTAGGGTTCATTATTCCTTTTCAATAAAAAATATTTTATAAATTATTTAACATCGCCATGTGGCAAGTTTCTATTTTTTTATCTTTAAAAGATGTGGCAAATTTGAAATTTCCAATCAAATAATAATTCGACACATGTCAAGATCCTCATTCTTTACATCTGATGAATGGGATATATCTAAGGTTTTTTTAATAAATATGTAAATGCCATAATGCTCATATTGAAACACGTGGCACATTTCGATTAGCCAAACACAAAAGACGTGGCCATTTCTTGGCCATTTGATTTAGAAAATTCAAGATCACAATCTGGTTTCCCAAATACTAGAAACCATGCCATGTGGCAACAACCCATTAGTTAATCGGAAAAAACATGGCCACTCCTTATCCACACGATCAGGAAAAACTTGAACATGTGACAATCCCAATGTGTTGAATCCAACGACCTAGATAAATGTAGAAGGATTTAAGGAAATATAATTGAAGTATTTCAATAGTTGACATGTGTCTCCACATGGTTGGAGTTTGGATCCACCAAAATAGTTGCAAATTATAGTCGCAAAATGATGCCTTGTATACATTATGTATATACTGGCCCCATTGGATAAAACCGTATATACTACATTTAGGCTCCATCCACCATCTGATGACGTCATTTTGATGTAATTGGTTTTTGCGACTATTTGTCGTTTGCGACTTGTCTTATGCGACTATTAGCAAAATAGTTGTAAAATGTCGCTTTCGATTAAAACTTAATTGTAAACACCAGTCGTAAATCAAGGGATTTCTACTAGTGTGGTGCATAGAGGAACTACAAGCATACACGAACTCACAAGACTCACTACGGCCCGAACTTGGGGAAGCCACCATCTTCCCCATTATATATAGTATTCTTTGTGATTAGCCATGGGGGCTACATCTAAATGTCTTGTGAGTTCGTGTATGCTTGTAGTTCCTCTATGCACCAAAAACGTTCAAATTATGCACTAACCAACTTGTTATTTGGTTTATGCAAGTTTATGTGGATAATTGACTCACCTATCACTCATCTTAATTCCCATCCCGGAACTTCAACACACCTTTTTTACCCCCAAAATGTTGTGAACCAAGGTGTATAACCCCAATTCCTTTTTCTTCCATTATTTTCATTTTTAAACTCACATTTGAGTCCTTTAAAGAGTGTGAGGGTGTGTCACACCTACATACTTCATCAACCTACCTACTTGTACCTACCTACCTTTTATTTCCGATCTCCCATAACCTACCCACCTCCTACTTATCATCCTACCACTTGCTACCTACCTCATAATCTTGTAATATGAAATAATAAACTTAACCAAATCTAGACAACTTTCAATGTTATAGTCCATTAATAAAGACTTGGTTTATTATTATGAAGGTGAAGGTTCAATTTTTAATACTTGCAACCTATGTGCATTTTTAAAGGGCTAGGGTAATTAAGCTAGACTAAGTTAGTTACATAGGTAGGTTACATAGGTTGTGTAAATAACATCAGATAGGTTACGATTCTACCTACCTACTTACTTTTTTTGACCTACGTAGACTTATTACTTACCTACCTATTAGAAAAATAATTAATGACAATCCAAAAAAATGATTTTAATTTGGGTATAAATTTGAATAATCAAATGATCTTGTGTTTACCAATCATATTTTAATCATTCATTATATGACATTTCAACATTATATATGGTTTGTCCTTTATGACTTGTCCTTAATGATTATAGGATGAAAAGTGCCATGTTAAACATTCAATGACTACTTGTCCTTTGTTATTCGTCTGTTATAACCAAAGGCCTTTCATCATATAATGTCTAGTATGATTACAAAATTAGTCATATATGAATCATAGATTTTTTTAAAAAAATTATTGTTGTAATTACAAAAAGAAAAAAAACATATTAGTTTTAATTAAAAAAATTTCATAAAATTTTACTGTTTTTTCTTGAAACCATGGAGTTGAGATCAAATGACTTTAAAATGTTTATTAATACATTATGTTATGATAATGTTGACAACTTGATGTTTTTAGGAACTTGTAAAATATTCTTCAATTGAAGATGTACTTGAATTATATATCTTTTAATTATTTGACAAGAATAAAATGGAGTTTCAAATTTTATATAAACAAGTAAATTATTATCCAATAAAAGTTTTTTAAAAACATCCATAATATTATTGGTGTACAGTTATATAAAGGCCTGACTATTAATCAATTATATGTTCATGGTTTTTATGATTTATTTTAGTTTTGAATCTCAGATCATTTATATGTGATATTATTTGAAATAAATTAAAATGAATGAAATCTTGTGTGTTAATACTCTTGAACAATACTGTATGTGATTTTAGTTTTCTTCCAAGTTGTGTACACTATAATATGTTTTCATCCAACTACCAAAAATTGTGGTTTGTAGCCATTTTTTTGTGATAAATATTCAATCCATATAACAATTTTTTTTGTCTAAAACCCCCTTTTTAGTAATTTATTTTGAAATCATAGCTAGCTAGGCCAAATTATTTTTTATGTATAATGTTCTTTTCGAAATTTCAAATCTCCTTTAAAAACACCTACTTATGCCTACTCATTGTTGGAATCCATCTTAAGTACATGTCGATGATAAACTTTGATCATTAATAATTATTAGATTTAATTTTAATTATATGTAATTAAAAATGATTAAAAATTTAAAACATGTGAATTGTGGAACCAATGTATTTCACACATGAAATTAAAAACGTTGTAGTGCAAAAACATTTGAATTCAAGGTTTTAATCAGAATATTTGAATCTATGTAACTTTTTACATTTGATATCAATAAAATTTAAATATTCAATGTAATTTCCAACCTTTAAAAAGAAATGTTGTTATGAAATTGAAATCATGTACATAATAGATGTATGTATAAGGAAACATTTGGTTGTCATTTATTCAATGTACAATTTGTTTCATTTTATTTCTTTTCCCAATTTTCTAATGTAACATTAGTAATGATCTATGAAACCAAGATTAAGTGCCAATGGGCAAAAAGGTTTTTAGAAAACTATTGAAACTATGAAAAAAATGTTCAAAATTTGCCCCAAGATTAAAACATTTGTTGAAATGTGGTGAAAATTTTCACAAAAAAATTACTTTTTCAAAATTTTGGCAAATGTTTCAAGAAAAAAAAGAATTTGCAACATAATAATCCTTTTCATTTTTTGAAGTACAAATTTTGCAAAAGCTTTTATTAGGAAAAAATAAAAATTGATTCTATGTGCATTTGTAGCTTCCCAAAAACATTGAGGAAGGTGCTCTCTCTCAAGTTTAGGGTATTAACGTTATAGATGTATTATAGATGCATCCCTAACAATGTTCAATATGTGGGCTTGCAAATATATTTTTGGCACTTAAATTTTATTTACTTAATTCCAACCCTACCAATAAAACTAAATTAAAGTCTATGAGTGCAAATTGATGGGAGACTACAAATAATAACCCACTTGGACCAATCAAATTATCTAAATTTGACCAATCAACAACCAAGAACAAGCAATAAACATGATTTGACATTATTTATTAAACTTTTCCTAAGATCTTCCAAGATGCTAGAAAATGTGCAATTTTTCAAGGTCATAATAGTCTCCAAATGAATCCATTGGATATTATGATTGTTGCACCTCATTCAAGATTTTTAATGTAAGGCCACATAAGGTAGACATGCCCGACACCACACACATGCCTATGAATGAATGCCGCATTCACTCAAGGGAGGGCCTCCAAGGAAACAACCCTAATTGTTTTGTTACACAATTAACTACTTATGATCGAACATTTAATATGAGATTGATTTGTTCAATTTATTGGAAAAAATGACCAAAATATCACCTTTTATGTTCACTAATGGGCATAAAATTGAAAGGGCATGAATAATTCTCACCCAATTTGTGGTCTTGTAATGTTCACTAATGGGAGGTTTTGTGAACAGATTAAAAGTAAAAATGATTATAAATCATGGACATGTGGGAAGGGGGCAAAGGTGGGGGTGTCTATGAGTCTTTGTTCGTGGGGCTATTAGGGTTCAATTTTAAAAACTATTGGGCACAAACATGATAACATGAACCACACCTACCTATTTAGGTGACTCATTTGAAGGAAAATGTTTTAGAATATTTTTTAAAAATCTTCAAAAAAATTTCAAGTTGATTTTGTAATATTAATATGTCAAGGTTTATGTAAAAAAAATTTCAAGTATGTGATTTTTAAAATTAAAAGTCTATTTATAAGTATTTTAATGCTAAAAAAACATGTGTTAAACTATTTAATGAAATTTTTTAGAGCCTTTTATTCATTGGATATTTTTTAGATTAAATCACATGTTCCAATGATGTATTATCAACCTTATTATATATAAAAATCTTATAATTTCAACATCAAATTAAATTACCACTTTTAAACATGAAAAATTGAGCACACATTACATTTGTTGTGATGTTTGTTAGTGTGATTGCATCCCACGGTACATTGCAAACATTTTGTGTATTATTGGGGAGGCTGGGTGTTCATTAAATCATGGTTTTTTCCCATGGGGTCATTTTTAAAAATATTTGAAATTTTTGCAACCAAAAATGATGGCCAAGGCAACATCAAATAATATTAAATAATGTAAATCAAAGGATGAGAAGAAGTTCAAAAATGAAACTAAAATTTTGAATGTTGTTAAGCATGCAAGTCAAAGGTCCATTGAAAATCAATGTAATGTTTATGCAAGGTTGGTCTCCAATTGCAATTAAAAAAACAAGAAATTAATTTCATAACAACTTTGTAGCAAGACTATGAATTAGCCCACTAAGGTACAAAGGTGTCAATTTTGATGCTACTACATAAACTCAAATACTACTAGAGCAAGAGCAAAGGCCAAAATGCAAGCTATTGTGACCCAATTGGAGCATGGCCTGAAGTTGTGTAAATGTTTAGATCCCTATGGTGAATGGGATTTAAATTCAATTAACCTCACCTACATCTTCGAAATAAAATACATCATCAAGATAATGAGAGCAAACCCATGTTTAAATAGTAAATGTTGAGTTCTTATGCAAGCATGAACTAATCCTTTTGTGCTTCCGATCCAAGTAAACAATGTCCTAAAATCTAATGCACTCATCCCAACTCATCTGCTATCCCACATTGGTTCATGCCACCGAATTTCCTTATTCTTGTCAAGCTTTGATTTATTGTGTATCCCAACCCCAATTGTGTCCATATAAAATCCTTTAATTTCTAGGACACATGCAAAACATACAAAAACATATGTGCTATCGATCCCAATTCACATGCATCATGGGTAGGATCTTGGTTGGCTTGGGTGTGGGCCCAATGGTAGAAGGTGATTTCAACCACATTGGACCATGTGTAAAACTTTTTCATGGAAAAATGAGCTAAACAACCATGTTTTATTGACCTCTTTGGTTGGGGTGTCCACAGTGGTCCTTTGGCCCATAACCACATTGATACCTGCAAAACATAAATCCCATTGACTCAAATAAAAAAACACAAGCACTACAAGAAGTCATGGCTTTTCAAAAGGTTCAATTTGATTAAAATGTCATTGACCAAAAAGATGTCCACTTTGACTAAAAGCATAAGACATGAAAGACACATGGTTCTTTTAATTGGTTTTTAAAACTAAAGTGACCATTTTGACCAAGTGTTAAATCATATAATTAATCAAAAGAAACAAATTTTTTAAATGGTCTTTCAAAATGCCCATGGTTTAATCAAATTAGCGATATTAAATTAGTTACCCAACCTATTTATCATGCCTACTAGGCTACCTACCTATCCACTTACCAAAATATGTCCTATTTACATCCTACCTACCTTCTATCTACCTACCTATTTATCAATCTATTTATCTACCTACCTACCTATTTATGTACCTACATACCTATATATACCTAATTTTTTTTTGAATAAACAATAGAAATTAGGAGGTCAATTAGAACCATCACCAAGGAATGACCATCATTAATAGGCTCCCATCATTAAAACAACAAATCAAAAAGAGATGACCATCACCAAGGCAAACGCAATGAACACATGTTAAAAAAAAGAAATGACCATCAACACATCATGGAATCAAAATTTCTATTTTTATCATGGCATGTAGTGACAAAAATACTATGTTTTGAAATTTTTTAAAAGTTTTTTTTCTTTTTTTGGTGTTGTCAACAAAAATGTTTTAACACAATTCACCATGATGTATGTGTAATTTGTATTTACATTTGTCATTTGCCATGATGTAAATGTTTGTGTATTACATTTATACAAGGTATATTATTGCATACATCCACTAAGGTTTCACTAAAAGAAATTTGAATATCAACAATTGAATTTGTGATTCATTTACAATTGTAATGGACACATGTGACTAAAAATAGCCTAGTTGCTCTAGACACGTGCCATAAGATAGTTGGTCACAAAAGACATGACATGGCCATGAAGTTGAAAGTGTAGTCACAAACCTTACGACTAGGCCAAAATTTCTCATCCATTGCCATCGATGATCTTTAGTATGACATGGAACCCCAATTTGCGACTACATTTGGGATAATCACATGGTAACAAATGTGCCATTGTTAGGATTTAACCATGTGGTCATTTAAAAAGCCAATGGCCATAAAACATGTGACAATTTTTTGTTTGTTAAAAAAAGATATATTATAATTCTAATAATTAAATATTATAATTATAAGTATTTTTTTGTAATAATTATATTTCTAGTTATGTTATAATTATAAAATAATTATTGTAATAATATTATTGAATTAATTAATTATAGTTTATCCTCAATTCAAATATGCGAGCGAAGAGATATGATGCTTAGATAGTGTCACACCTGTAAACGAAAAATAAAAATATGACTTGTAGACCATTAATAAGAAAATTTAGTCTATTGTATCTCTCTAATGATGAACTACGAAAAACGACTTTACCTATAGGCACAATTAAAAAACTGCAAAACACAACATAACCTACAAGGCCTTTGGCCCAAATATGGTGTAACTTTGATTATAGTTTGATAAGAGGGCCAAAGGCCCATATGACTGTAATTATAGATTGGCTTGGTAATACAAGGGCTATTGAGCTATCATCATCATTTGAAATAGTATTTAGGCCATGAAGGTCTGATAATTTAAAAAAAAAATAAAATCCGCAAATTAAATCAAGTTTTGGTGGATATGATGGAATTGGTAGACATGCCATGTTTAGGTTCTGGTGACCATAATGTTCGTGGGGGTTCAAGTCCCTCTATCCATACAAATTGGAACTTGGAATTATGTAATCATTAGACCTCGAAGATCTGCGGCCTTTTCCTTATTTGACCTTTATTTGTTCGATAAATATAGCTTATATAATTACTGTTTTTCAACTAATGCTGCTTTTCCAAATATTATTTATTGGTGTCCTAGGTTAAACTATAATAGGCAACTTATTCTAATCTGGGTTAAGGTAGAATAAGCTAACATAGGCTAAACAGGGAGGTAGGATCTTATTTATTTTGTTGGGGATAAGCCTTTTGATTGGGTCATCTCAATTAGCACATGCATTATGTTTATAGTGCATACCATGAATTTAATCCATTCCTTCACCTACTTATATACTTTACAAGTTTGAAGTTGTAGACAAAGGATATGGGATAATTATAATGAAGGAAAACACTACAACATTACAACACTATCACATCCTTTGTCCCATACAAAAAATTACCATATATCCACACAATAAAATATTTATTGTTTTTATTAACTATTACTACCTATCCAACTTACTACCTATTACCTACAAATTAACCTACCATATTAATTAATCAATTACTATAAAAACACTATGACATACGAACACAATAAAATACCTATTACTTAACTTAATTATTTACTACTTATTATGTATCCTACTTACTACATATTATTTTGGATATATACCTATTATCTATTACCTAACCTACATACTACTTACTACTACCTATCTTACTTATCACATACTACCTAGGCTACATACTTATTATCTATTACCTAGCCAACATTTAGTAAATTAATTGTTTAACATAGCTAATTAATTAATCAATTAATACAAAAACACTACGACATATCCACAAAATAAAAAACCTTTTGTTTAGCTTACCTACCTACTTACTACCTACTAGTACCTATCCTATTTATTACATACTACCTAGGTTACATACCTATTATCTATTACATAGCCTACATTTAATAAATTAAGTTTTTAACATAACTAATTATTTTATCAATTAATACAAAAGCATTATGACATATCCACAAAATAAAATACCTTTTACTTAGCTTACCTACTTACCTACTACCTATATTCCTACTTACTACCTACTACATAGTTTACCAATTAATTAATGACCTAGCCTACCAACTACCTACCTAGCTTACCTAACCTAACTAGGTTTAACTTTCATAGCCTAACCTATTAGCTACACCTAATAAACTAACCTACTATTACCTATAAATAACTTAAACCAATTAATTAAATATGCAAGCTAGGCTAAGTTACCAATGTACGTAGGCCTATTTAGTTTAATGTAACCTATTAAGCTTAGTTAGTTTAGTTTACCAACTAGGTTGTAATAGCTTTTTCTAGCAAAGTATTAGCTATTAGATATTATATCATGGAAGACCCATGGATTGATACATTGAAGTGATAATAGTCCAATTGAAATAGCAAAATTTGCCATATGTGGTCTATGTTTCTTTGTTCATGTGGTAGAATATATTATTGCAGTTGAAAAACCTTTCATTTGTAGTTGAAAAACAATTATGTTATAATCCATCAATGAATGTAATCAAAATTGGATGACATTGTTCACTTTTCATCTACATTTTCAATGAAAATCATATTAGTCATAAGTTGTAGTCACATCTACAATTAGAATTTGGTTCGACCCTTCTTGTAGTTGCATATGCGATTACAATAGGTCGCAATTACATGAACATGTAGGACTAACACATTGTTAATTGTAAAATTAGTTGATTTGGACATTAGTCGTATAGTAATCACAAAAATATGGTAAAAATGGACAATATTTCTTCTAATGTTTGAACATAAGACCTCATGGAGGTGCACCAAGGTTTTAACCACCAAACCACTTGAAAAATTTATTACCAAAAAATAGAAAGTTTAACTTTATTATGTTTGGCATGAAATTGTATTAGAAAATTCATGTTTTAACATACTTTTTTTTCTTCCAATTATTCAAATGCTACAAATGAAAACATGATCTTGAAGCTTATTCAATAATGTATGTTTAAAAAATGTATTTATAAATATTCAATTTAAAAGGTTTAAAAAAAATTTATTATGAATCAATCTACAAATTTTTTTTGTTTAAATTGACTCACAATCTTTGTAATTCAATGTGAATTCAAGAATGCATTTATTAAATATTTAACAATGTTATTTTCAATACATAAAATATGTCCATTTTTGAAAATTTGCAACTTTTTATTTTCTTTAACATGATTGAGGCATTATTTATTTATTTATTTATTTATTACAATGTTGCTAAAATGGCAATCATCCATATGAAGATTTAACCACATTTGGTTATAAACAAGTCGTGGAGTTGGAAACTTGTTTAAATCCTTCAATATTATGACTACCTATTATAATTTATTGTAAAAAAATAATGATATATATTATTAATTTGATTGATTGATTTATTTATTGATCTTTTTGCCCCCTTAAATTGGTAAAAATTAGTCACAAGAAGAAACATTAATTAAATAGTCAATATATTTCATTTTCAAGACCACATTTGATTTGCAACATGAATCATACATTAATACAAATGATTAATTATAGAACTTTGAAAAAAATATTGCAACATATTTTTTTAAATCTTTTAATGATGTAAGAATATATTTTCCCTTTGCTTTTTCTATAAAAGTAAAAACAACATACTTTGGTGATATTTTTGCATTAGTAGTTGGATTAAACCCACCCCCCTCAACCATCATCTTTTTTTTTTTTTAATTTTATTTTTCC
>Ga0209208_10012748_pt1 | contig 10598 bp, 16 predicted proteins | sample S1TSphfallax_3_FD_187694 | JGI IMG/M metagenome (GOLD analysis project Ga0209208, IMG submission 187694) | Host-associated microbial communities from peat moss isolated from Minnesota, USA - S1T2_Fd - Sphagnum fallax MG (SPAdes) (version 2) | ecosystem: Host-associated > Plants > Peat moss >... | reverse complement strand
ATGGGAGTGAAATTATGCCTACTCAAAGGTGTAAGATCCCTTTACCATTTCTCTTCTCTTAAGCTTTAATTTGGAAACATTATTGGTAAAAGTCGGACTTTGCCTTAATACCAAAGGAGAAAAAAAAGGCCATTAAAAGGGAAAATAATAAATATTTTTTTTCTAGATTTCAGAAATTGCCTCAATACCAAAGAAAAAAAAAAGGCCCACAAAAGGACCCAAATTTGTTTTTTGGTTGAAGTCAGAAAATTTGTCTTTAATACCAAAAGAAAAGGTAAAATTATTTGAGGGTAATACCAATTAATTAACTAACTTACCGTGTGAGGCAAAATGTTCCGAAACTTACCAGGAATTACCGAGGTCCCGAATAGAAAGAAAGAAAGAAAGAAAGAAAGAAAGCTCATGAGGTCCCGAATACGTTTTGGGACTTCAAATCCGGGTAGTTGCCCGGCTGGTGGGGGGGGGGAGCACGCGGTCGCCGGTCACACTTTCCCAGCCGGTACTTGTGCCATAGTGACCTACTGTAGCCGGTGGCCGGCGGGCGGGCGGGCCGGCGGGCGGACGGGCGGCCGTGGTTGTTGTCGTCTGTCTGACACTTCCTGCGATGGGTTTTTGATGCCGTGCTTTTCTTCTTCTTCTCTTGTGCTGCTACTGCTCTCGTTCTGTGGATCTCTTGGTTTTTGCCTTGTCAATTCCTCCTCTTCTCTCACGCAATGTCTCCCCGCAGCATCCCATGGTGTTCTCCTTCTCTCTGGGGATCCGACGAGCCATCGATGAAGCTCTCGTTCGCCGATTTGCGTGTTTAAGAGCGGAAATTGGATCCGACGGGGAAGGGAAGGAAGGGGTTTGCAACTCTTCTGTGCGAGGTTTGTTTGGTACGGATTTGTTGTTTTTGTTGTTGTTGTTGTTTTGGGGGGAGCGGGTGGGCTTTTTTCTGTGGGATGTTTTATGTAGAACTTGGCGGAAGACATGTGTTTTTTTTTCAGTTCTGTATCTTGAGAAGGCTTCCGTGACAGCGGTGAGGTTTTTTTTTCTTCTATCAGTGTGCGAAGAAGAAGACTTTTTAGCGTCCGGCGGAGAACAGAGAGGGTTTTTGCTGCTGCAACAGGGGAGGAAGGCTTCTCAGTGGAGAGATTGTGACGACTTTACAAGGAGACTGTTGTTGTAGCAGGGACATCGGGAACAGCTCGCGGTTAGTAATAAGAGCTTTTCCAGTTCCGATTCAAGCTTTTCTTAACCGGGATTCTCACCGGTTTTTTTGTATCCAATAATGAGAGGCAAAGGAGAGTCTCTGTCGGTCCTAAACCAGATAAGATCCATGTAGGAGGAAGAAGAAGACAAAGTAATAAGGATTGTCCAGTTTCCGAATTGCACATAGAGCTTTGTTTGTACACTTCTCTCTCAATAAGCATCTGTAGGAAGTGTGATTTATTGATTCGCTTTTGCAGGTTTTCTTTCGTTCTTTCTCGCATTCCCGTGGAGATCTATTGTTTTAAGTTCGTCGTTCTCGTTTTGGTTGGAGAGGGCGGCACTCTTTGTTGTTGCACGGAGGCTTCGGGGCTTTCATGTTATAGATCTCGCATTGATTCCTTGGTTTGTCCCTGGGGAAACGAACACTACCTTTGCTGGATGCACCTAGACCGTGGCAGATTTCTACTACTACTACTACGACTACGACTACTACTCCACGGCATTACAATGAGTAATCTGGTGAGATTCTTCGAGCCTTCAAAGTGTAGCAATACGCCCCATATGTGCTGTGTCCTGGTCAGAGAAGAAGTTATTCTTCCCCGCCCCCCCTTCCACGCTCAGTTTTCTTGTTTACGCCTTCTGTGAGATCTTTGGAGGGGGTTTTAGGAGATCCAGTATGTATGTACGTATCTCCTTGCAAGAAGTGTCTTTGCTGCATGGAAAGCTTTTTGTCTGTCTTGGCTGTGGAACTAGGAAATTTTATTTGTGTAAGGTTTATGTTTTTCCATTTCAGACATCTATGAAGGACTGTAGTAAATGTTCTTTTTTAGTAGGCTGCTGCTATTTTGATGCTCTGTTTGGAGAGCTTGAGCAACTGCTTGCCTGCCCATTTGTGATCAAAAGGCTAAAACCTTGCGTAAGCAGTGCCACTGCCACAATAATTAGCTATTATGGGTGGACAATGGATTGGCACGAGCTTTTCAATTGTAGAAAAAAAATCTTCTCAAGGGAGTAGCAGGTTTTGGGTTTTGGTGGCATGGGGAGAGGGGAGGTTTTGTATCAGTAATTGAACTCATCAAGAAATGATTTTCTTGCTGAAATGATGATAACACAGAAGAGGTTTGGCTAGTAACTTGCTGAGTATGTTGAATTGAAGGAGTTGTCCTTTTAGTCATTTGGGATTTTACATTCCAATTAGTCACATGTAAGTTGCCTGTGCTTGAATGGGTATCAAGAAACAACGAAGGTTTGTATTTTCACAATTGATCCTGTTTGCTACAATTGGGACGATTCTTAGAATGGTACAAGGTTTGCAGTGCTCATCAGGGTTTTCAGGGGTTTTACTGTTTGGGAAAGTGATGCAACCAACCAGTTTGATTGAACTGACTTTTGAAGTTATCCTGGACATCCATGTTGCTGTATTGCTGTGGTGCAAGGCAAAGTCTTGGAATGTTTTTGTTTAAGCTTGGTGATTTAAATATTGTGAAGCTTACCCTCACAGACTTGTTGGGGGCTTGAATGAGGATGCAATTGAACCTTTTCTTATTAGCTATGTCCCTTGAGTGCTAGCTGACATCATCACTGAGTCTTCCTGTTGCTTTTGGAAATGTTTGCCCACAAAGATTATTGTATTCTTATCTACACCAACTGTTGGGAGCTGCTGATGAAGTCAGTGGGAGTCAATGTAACCAGTGACTATTATTCATGGTGAAGGTGACAGTCAGATACTTTGTGGGTGACAGTCGCGAGGTTATGATTGCACTCATTCTTGTCATGTTGGGTTTGGTGCTGGAATTGACATGATGGTTGCCTCCAAAGTACTATTGTGTAGTTTTCTCTGCTATCTCATGGATGTGGTGCTTCATGTTAGAATACAAGAGGATGATACAGACAAGGATGCAGTCGCATTTCTCAGATGTCCCAGAACCACAGCAGATGTGTGCAAGGGCTAGAATAATGAGCTAGGAACAGAACTTGTATATGGAATGCTACAGAGGTCTGAGTGTTTGGCAACATCTGTAGCATGGGAAATTGGTGAAGATTTTCTTGCCTGATGCTGGAGTCATGGATCTGTCTTAACATATTTGAAGAAGAACAGGAGGAAGAAGCAGATTGTGTTCATACTCTGGAAATCAGAAGGCCTAAGGATGGAAGCCAACCATGATATCAGGGACATAATTGATCAACTGAGCATCTAGTGGATCACAGACTTTGAGCTAATGTTTTGACTAATACTGTGTTTTGGAAGTTAAGAGCTGCTGTTACTGATATCTATTGTTTTTGTTGTCCTGTCCTGTACAGGGTCCATTGAGGGAGGGAGGATGATCGGGAGTAATGATGTTGAGGCTCCAGTGATACATCCTGATGTCAATGTTTGGAGTTTTCATGGGACAATTCTAAAGTTTTGGCATATGGTTTTTGTGTCAAGGAGATTGTAGAGGAGAAATACATTACATTGGAAGAATGAGTGACATGCAAGGTTAATGTGAGGGAATATGGAGGCTCAAGGACGCAGATTCAGTGGTGGATTTCCTGGATACGATGGGCCTGCTCCGCCACGGGCAATGCGCTCTTCTCGGGTATTGATTCTTTTGATGAGCTTTCTTACCTCTTCCTTTCTCTCTGCATGTTTCGTACTTCCTGTTTCTTACACTGTTGCATACAATGCACTGTCCTTTTGTGGACACTCTTTGATTGAATCTATTTGTAGCTGCTCATCATACAGTTATATCTCTTTTGTCAGCAACTACTGCAGTGGATGAGCTATTTATCAAAGTTTTTCAATTTTCTGCAATAACTGGTGTCAATTCCACATGGTCCTGGGCTGAATAGGGCTGTAGAATTTGAGAGTTTAATGAAGATCATCCATTTTCCATAAGGCCTAGATCTCTTTACTGGCTTTTTTGATAAGTTGATTGCCATTTTTGATAGCAGTTGTCTGTGCAAGGAAACTGTTATTTGAAAGTTAGTTTATGTAACTGATGCAGGATTTTATTTTTCTTTCTCTGTGCATTGTTCCTGTACTGCACCTTTGTTCAATCACTATTGGCATGTTGATGTTCAGTTGTGTATTAATTTGTGCAGGGCCGAGGAGAAGCCGCACGGCGCCAGTCTGTGGTGGTCCCTCACAAAGGACGTTTTGAGCTCTTGGCCACAGTGGCAGGCCGGATCCTACAGGATACTGGTGTCAATGAAGGACAGGATAAGCTGAAAGCCAATGAACGGGAGTCATTGAAGGAAAATTCACCATCAGAGATAGACTCACAAGTATCAAGTGTTGGGAGTGTGACAAATCATATTTTCACAGATAAAAGGCAGTCTGCAACTGTTCTTTGTGTTGCCCCCACTGTGGTTGTGCCTGGGCAATTGGTCATGAATGAAGAGGAGCTGCAGGTAGCTGGAGCAAAGAAAAATGAGGGTGTAGTAGGACAAGGCGAGAATAGCTTTGAAAACTTCCGTTCTGAGGCTGCAGTGTGCAGTCTATCACAGGAGGAGCAGAGTAAGGCTGTTGAAAAAGTTACTTTAGTGGATCAAGACAGTGTTGCACCTGTAAATATAGTTTCTTCAACACCGGCTGATCAGGTAATCACTGCTAGTTAGCATCTCATTGCTCTACACTGGCAAAATCTTGTTATTTTTATGCTGGAGACTAGGACTGACACTATTACTCAAATATGAATGTGTGTAAAAATAACCATCATCATTGGTTGTCCAGGGTTCTTGTGTTGCTGGTGCATCATAGAGATCTGGATGTAGAAAGTTGAGTAATGTAGATCAGGGAGGTGTGGACCCATGGTTCACATGTTTGAGAGTATAATGTGAAATGTGGGTGGGGTTTTTTCATTAAAAGCCATGTAAACCTTTTGCAGGAACTTTTGCCACCTCCCTCTTACAGTGACTTGTCAACTGCAAAGTTTGACCCAACTCCAGCATCTCCTTCCATCGAGATCAAAGAAATTACATCCATTGAGTCACTGGGGAGATGTACAGAAATGCAGCAGTATCAAGAGAATTTTGAGATTATTGAGACAGTGTCAGAGGAGATAATGGAGGACAAGAAGCAGGCCACCCTTGGATCTGTGGGGATCATTGGGTTGGGTAATATGGAATTTGAGCTGCCACTCATGACACAAGAGAAGCCAATGGAAAAAAATGTCATATCAGTTGAATGCTGTAAAGAAAATAGAGGATGCTCAGAGGCAATTGGTGAGGTAATGGCAATGCTTGATGGACCTGTCACAGTTATGAATGAAGCAAGTAGCTCAATTCCAGAGTTTCAGTCCTCTGAGAGTGGTGATTTTATGAAACTTGCTAGCCCTATCTATCTGCAAGAGGATAAAGATGAAGAGAATGTGAGCATGGAGATGGAGGACAAGGGCATTGTAGTCAATGAAAAAACTCCACCTTCAGTGGCAACATCAGGGTGCTCTAAATTTGTGTCTTCAGGGCTTGCAGAGGGTCATAACAGCAGACCCATGTTGAAACGGGTGATGTGTAAAAGGGATGTTAAGTTTTCCAGGACGAAAAAGATGAATTCCTCTCAACACCTTCTCCAAGAGACAATGACGAAAAAGCTGAAGAACTCCTATAGCAAAGCATCGGATGCTCAAAAGGTTGCAAAACCTGTTAAGTGTACTCACCTTTCCAAAACAAGCATAAAACGCGACCACACAGACATGGAATCAACTGATTCAGGTTCCAGTCAAGGTGAATATCATTTCTGCCCAAAAACAATGCTATGTCTTGGAGTTTGTTTTGCATTATTTTCTTGGTTTGGAACTGTCAAATCAAGCTAGGCATGGCACAGCTTTCTCTCTTGTAAAAAAGTCATTTGCTTAGCTATGGATGGCTTCTAACAAGGGCTCATTGGTATGACAACAAATATGATGCCAATGTGTCTTCCATATGACATTTGGTCGAAACCTTACCTTGTGAAACTGGCAGCTGATTGTTGATGCTGGACTTCTATGAGGCTTGCTAACAGCAAGCTAAGGGGCCCTGTATTCAACCTTGTTTGTTGATTCTTGCTTTCAGAAGCTGCGTCTGAGAAGGAGACACTTTATGGTGGGATTGCTGGCCTTACATGGCAGCGAAGAACAAGAAGGTTGTCATCCAAAAGAAAGAAGATGGTTGATGGAAGATGCAACCCTGAAGATTTGCACTGGAATAATGTTAACCTTATGGAGATGGGATATGAGTATGTGGATGGTGAACCCCCTGCAGCTGCAGCCAAGCTCCGAAGTGGTACAAACAGTTCTTGTTTTTGCTTGTTTTGCATGCACCTTCTTTAGTTGAAAGTTTTACTTCTTGGCTTCAGTCTTTGGACTGGGGCAAAATTACTAGTTGCCTTCCTGGTTAATATTCTTTCATTGGTTGTGTACTGTTGCATCACATGGTATTGAAAGTTCCAGAAGCTGAAGGATCAATTCTTTGTTAATGATTGCAGCAAAAGCTGCTAGTGTAGCCTCTTCTCCAACTGGCAAGAGATCTTCCAAACTCTCCTCCAAGAAGTCATTGGAACCACATTCCCCAAATACAGGTTTTGTTGTCATTTTGTTGTATCTTGCATCTAGATTTCAAGGTAGAGGGTCATGTTTGCATATTGTGGTAGGTATGGTTTTCCTTGAACAGTTATGTTAGTGATGTTAGGAGGGTGGTCTTCAGACACTGCTGGGTCCACAGGTTATCATTGGCATCCATTTCCTCAGCATACTAGAATTGGCCTTGACACATAGCACTAGAGCGCTCTTTCTCATTATTAAAACAAGAAGAAATTTTGTCTTCATTTTTTGTCTGGCACAGTTACACTCAGCATCAAGTCATTCACTGTTCCAGAGTTGTTTGTGGATCTACCAGAATCAGCAAGCATTCTTAATCTCAAGGTAGCTTTTTCGATTTCCTGTGTGCCCTCAAAACCTGAGGACATGCTTTGTAGCAAAGATTCTGGTGTAGTTTCTTTCTTGAAAGTAAATTCTGGTGTAGATTACTGTAAGAACTATCTTGTCCATTCAACACATTTTCACATTTTCTCTGACACACTTCGTGATTTGTGACTTACTTTTTGGAATGCAGAGAGCAGTGATGGAAGCAGCAATGAATCTGCTTGGAGGGGGTCTGCGAGTGCGAGTACTGCTGCAAGGCAAGAAGGTGCCTGATGAGGGGATCACACTGTTGCAGATGGGCATATCCCATAATACAAAACCAGAGTCTCTTGGCTTTATGCTGGAGCCTAGTCCTCTCCCCACCTCCTCATCAGCCACAGCAGAAGATCCTCTTCTTGTGCTCTCACATGCTGCTAGTCCACCGTTGCCACGGTATGCAAACCACTGCAGCTGTGTTGTTTGCTTCAATCTTGTGATACATTGTTTAATTGTCTCATCTCTCTTGCTTTTCTTACTGATGTTTTTTTGTTTATAATAAACAGTTTGGTATTCCTATGTGGGAGGAAATAAGAAAGTGGAAGAGAAGGACGATTGATTAAAAGTTCAAACCATCCAAGCACATTCAAACATGCACCAATGATGTGAGGTGAATGGATGAAGGTCATGATGGTGGAATGTCTTACTGGTGACAGCATTCTCCACACCGTTGGTGCTGATGTCTTAGTGCAGTTGCAGGTACCCTGTGTTTGGTGCACATGGACTTTCTGGTAGTGTGGAGGGACATGGGCGGTGCATTGGAAAGGGACAGCCCACTAGGGCTAGTGAGATGGTAGTGGATGCAGATCCTACATATGGGATGCCACCTCTGCCAGCAGATGAGCATCAGTCCATCAACAAGAAGCAAGCAGCTGATGAAATGCTGAAGGGGGGAAATGGCATTAGAAGTAGGATGCATCTGCATGACCGGATGCCAGTCTCTGCTCACTCCATGCGGGTTCCTGTTCCAGGGGCCTTAGCTGCTATCCATGCACAGATGGATACCAGTTGCCAGGCCAAGAATGAGCTTGATCCCACCTCTACTGTGACTAGTAACATATCACAGGAGTCCTTTGAGGGTGAGTCAGGGGCTATTGTTCTGCATCCAAGCATGGGCACAGGGGACAATCTACCTGGCCTGGCCCTTGTGCCTGTGAGGCAGAAGATGTCATGTGCTCTTGAGGTTGGCAAACGACGCATGCGCCGCCCCTTCAGTGTTGCTGAGGTGGAAGCTCTTGTTCACGCTGTTGAGAAGCTCGGCACTGGCAGGTACACAAAGTATCTTCAAATGTCCTGTGCTGGTGGATGTATTGGACTTGAAAGTTGTCCTCTGTGCAGCCCCCTTTCTTAACAAGTCCCACAGGAATCACATGGCAAGGAAGTACACACAAATGGTTTGGAGTTCACACTTGTCAACCAGAAACTGTATTTGACAGATTTGACTACCAGCTCAGTTACTTGCAACAAGTGGGGCCAAATTTTTGACACCTGTTGTCTTGTTAGGTGGCGTGACGTGAAGTTGAGGGCTTTTGACCAGGCAAAGCATCGTACATATGTTGATCTCAAGGTTCACTCTTTGGAACTTATTAGCATCTCCATTTCGAGGCAGATTATATTGATAGTCTTTTACCAGGGAGTTCTAATAAGCATGTCAATGTTGTCCATGACAGGACAAATGGAAAACACTTGTCCACACTGCGAGGATTGCACCCCATCAGCGTAGGGGGGAACCTGTGCCTCAAGAGCTGCTGGAGAGGGTAATTCAGGCACACAGTTATTGGACTGCCCAGGCAGCAAAGCAACAAGCAGAGCTAGACTCTTAAATTCTGGCTGCTTGATATCATCAGCATCCTTGAAGGCACTGCCAACCTGTCTGGATTTGGTTGCAAAGTGCAACCGAAGAGTTCATTTGTTCATTTTCTTGTACCATCTATCCATTCCTCAAGGTAGCAATAGCTGTGATTATTGTTCAATTGTGTTGTCTTCATTGGAAAAGACAAAAAATAACGTAGCTGGAGAACATTCCCACCAGATTGGAAAACACATCATGGGGAGTTTGGAGCTGTACTTGGCGAAGAAGATGCTGAAGATATCTGTCTTCTCTGCTCTTCCTGGATTTCTCTTAGCAACTGCATGAGCTGTCTAACAAGTCTGATAGTGCTCCAAAGACGGCCTTAGACCACACCTCTCGTCTGAGCAAGCTGTAGATGATTTCCATTTGATTTTTCTGTCCATGCTGTATAGGAGTCTGCCCATTAGTGCTGGATAGTTTCCTCCGTGTGTGTGTCTTTTTGACACTGACTTACTAAACACAACAATTTGCCGACATGACCCTGCTTCATGACAGGACACCCAAATTGGTGGAAATTTGGTAGCATCCTTGAGGATCAGGCTATCAAATGTCCATCAGCACTTCATCTTGCCAAGTAAGTTCCATGTACCAGGGTTCAAAACCCCACCCAGTTATAATTGAATTTCAGCTGCGTTTTTTTGGGTCAAAAATCATTGCCTTTATTGTTCTTATATTCCTCTTTTCAACAGAATGTGTGCTGCAATGTTCTTTCATCAAATTCTTTTTTTGTTTCATGAACTGCCTGTCTGGTTTGAAACTTTTCTGAAACATGGCTATGCCATGCTCTGCTGTAGAGAGATGATGAGGAAATATGCAAACCATCAACCAATGTTTGCATTATCGTCCAATAAGGGGTCTCTCTTCAGTAGGGTACTTCAGATTGGAAGCTGTTAGGATTAGATGCAAGTTGTTATGACCTCTATATACGTGATTGTGTGTTCCATTGCTTTGATTAGCATGTGATTAGCACAAACAAATTCTAATCACAATGCTAATCACACGCACTAATCAAAACATGTTGGAATACACAATCACTTGCATGTAGAGGTCATACAATGTTAAAAAATATGTGTATTTATTATTTTTTGAAGAATTTACAACAATACTGGAAATGCAAAGCCTCAAAACTTCTATTGAAGTCTTATGGAGACTTGTTTTGTGTTTTACTTGGCAATGTTTTGACATCTCTCAAGTGACACCAACACATTTAAATTCAAGAGGTTACATCACATTGAGGAAAAGATTAAATCTTTTTTCAAATCTTCCCTTTGAGATTTGACATTCTCTCAAGTGATGGCAACACCTATTTACATTCAAATGGTTATATTGAGTGAAAGGTTAAAACTTTTTGCAAATCTTCTCGTTGAGATTTGCTATAATTTCATAAATATATTTGGGTGTAATCAATACATGAAATTGTTTAATGTGTTTAATAAATAGGTGAAGATTGAATTTCATGTTCTAAAAGTAATGAAAGTGGCAATGATTTTATTATAAAACTATATAAGTATGAATTTTGATATTATAGACCTCAAGGAATGAATGAAAAATTGGAGAAAATAGTAAATTGAGACTATTTAAATACTATCTTGGCCAATCCAACATAGAGTGTTGATTGTTTTCCCTAAACCCTAAAC
>Ga0209208_10012747_pt1 | contig 10599 bp, 8 predicted proteins | sample S1TSphfallax_3_FD_187694 | JGI IMG/M metagenome (GOLD analysis project Ga0209208, IMG submission 187694) | Host-associated microbial communities from peat moss isolated from Minnesota, USA - S1T2_Fd - Sphagnum fallax MG (SPAdes) (version 2) | ecosystem: Host-associated > Plants > Peat moss >... | reverse complement strand
CATTAATAAAATAGCCACCAATAGCTATTAACAAAATAGCCACCAATAACCATTAATAAAATAGCCACCAATAGCCATTAATAAAATAGCCACCAATAGCTATTAACAAAATAGCCACCAATAGCCATTAATAGAATACGCACCAATAGCGATTAACAAAATAGCCACCAATAGCTATTAACAAAATAGCCACCAATAGTCATTAATAGAATACGCACCAATAGCCATTAATAAAATAGCCACCAATAGCTATTAACAAAATAACCACCAATAACCATTAATAGAATACGCACCAATAGCCATTAATAAAATAGCCACCAATAGCTATTAACAAAATAGCCACCAATAGCCATTAATAAAATAGCCACCAATAGCCATTAATAAAATAGCCACCAATAGCCATTAATAAAATAGCCACCAATAGCTATTAACAAAATAGCCACCAATAGCCATTAACAAAATAGCCACCAATAGCCATTAATAAAATAGCCACCAATAGCCACCAATAGCTATTAACAAAATAGCCACCAATAGCCATTAATAAAATAGCCACCAATAACCATTAATAAAATAGCCACCAATAGCTATTAACAAAATAGCCACCAATAGCCATTAATAGAATAACCACCAATAACACTAATAAAAGAACAACCATTAGCCATATATTAGAATTACTTAGGATTGCCAAAAATAATTTAAGGTGAAATATCCTATAATAACTTAAAATTGCCAATAATAATATAAGGTGAAATAACCTTTAATAGCCAAAAGTAACTTATAATAGCTACAAGTAGTCTAAATTGAAATAATTTACACTAGCTAATAATAACATAGATTAGCCAAAAAAACTTACAATATTTGAAAATAGCCTAAGGTGAAATAAGTTAAAATAGGCAAAAATAACTTAGAATAACCAAAAGTAGCTTAGGGTGAAATAACAAAAAACAACCAAAAGTAATTGAAAATAAACATAAATAGCTATAAATAATGTAGGGTGAAATAATTTAAATTAATGAAAAATAGTCATATAATAATTGAAAATAGCTTAACATAGGAAATATTATTATATTAACAAAAACATTATTCATTTATTAAATGTTTTTTTTCAAAAGAACGATCATTGAAATGTTATTGAATAATGATGTTCAACTTTTTTTTTGTTCAAATGATTTTAAATTTTCAAAAAAAAATCAATGTAATTATGTACATTATTGAATTAAAAAAAGAAGTAAACTCAAATCATTTCATTTGAACAAAATCTGAATAAGATATGAATTTTCAAAATTTATGTTTTTGTAATGTTTAAAATGAAGTATTTGATAAATAGAATGTAATGTAACATATTATCACAACAAGTAGGGTGGCTTGATAGTAAGGGTGTTTGCCTCCATTCTAAAGGTCAGGGGATCAAACCTCATGGGTGGTGTTGTGTGTGGTCAACAATGGTATGTTGATCAAATATTTTCCTTTCGAATTCTTAGAATAGGTGCCTAGGTTGATTACGTGGCCTACCTACCTAGGCTAGGCTTTTAATCTAGCGTACATAGTGACAGGTGTCAATAAATAATAGGTTTTAAAAATCATGAAATTATCAATAATATTATATATTAAATAATTAAAATTTAATTGATTTCCATATTGGTTAGTTAATTAACTAGCAAGTGAATGGTTTGGTACATTTGTATTTCACTTGAGAATAACCTTGTTTCTAGGTATTAGTGAAACAAGTCATTGTCCGTAACAATTGGTCCCTGTTCACTAAAGGGTCAAATAATTTCACTAGGTAAAAATGTCCAAATTCACTCAAAATCTAATGAAACCTAGAATTAACTAGGATGCATTTCCTAGTAGTGATAATATATCACAAAAACAAATTGTGGTACTTTAATAACAAAAGTGTTATATCCATCATGATGGCTATCAAAGGAAAATATGTACATTGGGCATATATAATGTTTAAATTTTATAGAAATTAACATTATATCTATATAATTTCTATAATTCTTTCTACAAAATTGGTTAAATGGACAACATTTTAAACAAAAATGATAAGAATATAATCAAAGCTAATCCTAAACGCCCTCTTGCATCATCTAGTAGATCCCCAAGATAAAAGCCATAATTGGAAAAGAAGGGACAAAACATGGGGCAACAAAGTATGGTGGACTTTGAGGACAAAAAAGAAGAGGAAAAACCTTTGCAAATAAATAGGATAATGCAAATGAGAGAAATAATTTCAATTTCGAATGTATTGGCATTTCATGTTATTTCAAGACAATAACATCCTCATGAAGAAGTACATATACCTGCATCATTTGCAATTGTTTGCTAAACAGAACAAATGGCTAAATAAGGACCACAAGTTGAACATATGCATGAACAACAAGCTCCATAGCTTGAAATCCTAGCACAAGCATAATAAAAGCAAAGATAAAGGTCTATGTCTCCAAAACCATAAATGATTAGATGGTCTTCACCACATTTGCCATCTCCATAGTAACAAGCACATGTGCAAACTACATCTCAAATTCTACAATAGGATGATTGTCGCAACCCTAGTTTTGGGTTCGCGACTAAGGCAAAGGGGTTGAAAGGGTGCGGGCTAAGAGGAAGCCCAGGAGTCACATCACATACTCCTAAGAATGTAAGAAAGTGTGAGGGAGTGAACCCTCACACTCCCAAGGCAACTCCCACTTTGGGAGATGGAGTTCCAGTAGACTTCCAAAACTTTAGAGAGCGATTTCAGAGGTCAAAACTCAATGTCTTATGACATTCTTTATATCATTGGAAAGCTCTTAGAACGTAAATGTCTAAAATGGGCTTGAATAGCTCATATGGACATCTGAAACACAAGTTATGGCCAAAAGAAAGGCCGGAAGTCAAACTGCAAGTTTGACTCCCGACCAGAAAAAGTCAAGAATCGACTCGATTTACTTAGCTACAGACAACGTGCGACATACCAGTGGAAAGCTCTTGACAAGAGCTATAACTTTACTTTAGATCGCACTTCGATCTAAGGTTTATTCGCAAAGTTATGGGGCTCCAAAGTTGCAGGAGTCCTAGCTGGCGCGATTTCAGGACTCCCACTTGAGAGTCCCGAGAGAGAAAACCATTTGGATGTAGGCCCCATGGAAAGGTGTAGAGTATACTATAAGGCGGAAGGTGTTGGCTTCCCCCAAGTCCGGGCTGTGGTGAGTCTTGTGTGTCCGTGTTGCCCGTGGTTCGTCCTAGCACCAAAGGTGTTCTAACTATGCATTAACCACCTTGTGTGGATTGTGTGCAGGCCTATGTGAATGAGTAAAGCTTGTCAACTCTTTCTAGTCCCATCCCAGAGCTCCAACATGCCCTTCTACCCCTCAAAGTGTTGTGAGCTAAGGAGTGTGCCCCGACTTTTTCACCTTTCGCTGTCTTGTATTTGAACTCACTTTTGAGTCTTTCAAGGAGTTGGGAGTGCGTCAATGATAGGCCATCATCCTGAACAAGATTGTATGATTTAGGAGAGTTAGGTTTGGAACCTGTAAGAGTGCAAAGCCATTTGCAAAACATCTAGGGAGGACTCTAATGTTTTAAGTCACTAGGCATACAAGTGAATTTTTGAATTAGGAAGTAGAAGGGGTCAATATTCAATGATGGATGAATTAAATCATATTAAGATTTTGAGCTTAAAATCTTGGATCATCACATCTTTGCTTCTAAAATACAAAGAAGTTTTGTAAAGCCCTAGTTGGTGCATTCGTCAAGTTTTAAATCATTCAAAACAAACTAAAAATGAAAAAGTTATAGGGCTGGAACTAGAGAGAGGTCTTGAATTATTTTTTCAAAATTTTTGAAGTAAATTATGATTTATCCTTTTCATGTGTTTTTTGTGTTGTTTTTTTATTTCTGACGCTTTAAGAACATTTTTGGCCTTTAAGTTTGCTTATCCAATGACACAAAAATTGTTCAATTTGGTTAAAGAATGAAAAAAATATTGAAAAATGTTTGGTGATAGGTACATGTTTGTTGATGGGCAATTTTACTTCACTTCCTTGAGAATGGGATTCTGGTTCTTTCATGGAATCAACTTGATTCTCCAAAAGAATAATTAAAAAAAATGTAATTGATTTTCAATGACCTAGTTCTCAATTGGTGAGAACCATCAATTTGGTTTATAAACTAATTATCAGCAAATGTGATACCATTTGGTTTTCATTATGAGAACTGGTTTGAGATTGATCTAAGAATTGGGACTGGTGAGAACTACCCAACATTGATCCAAACATAATCATGTAATCAAAAATGTAACATGCCTCTATGCCATTAGTCTAGTCTAGGTAGATATGTAAGGTAGCTAGCCAAGAAGTATGTTGGGCAACACCGAGAAGCAAGCCCAGGATTCTGGGAAGCACATCACAAAAGGAAGTTATATTTTTGTATCAATTTTGTGCGTCATGGGGTACCCAATAAACAAAACAAAGCTGATAAAGTCTTGCTCATCAAGTGTGGTGATATTACAAGCTGGAGGTTCTTCAATTTGATCACAACAACAGATCATCAATTTTTTTGGAATGAAAACTAACAATTGATCAAATGAGTTGCATCAATAGACCCCCAAATTTGGATGCTCAGATTCAGAACATCTGCTAGGTCGACGTTTCATCCTGATGTCCTTGGGACGTCCTATCGGGAGGTGAGGTTGCCAACCCTGAGACAGAACCGAGCCTACTGTAATGGAAAGTTGAGGGAGCGACGTGTTGGGCCCCCTGAACAATCCACTAGACCGCCTAAAAAATCAGGGTTAGTTACGAAACAAATCAGGAATTTTGCAGAAGCAAGTGTGCTGGCCATGAGACTCACAAGCCAGGTGTGGGGATTGCGGTCTAGGTGTGCGCTGGAACCGGGATGTAAGTAAGTAGTAAGTACGTGTGGACCCGAGGCAAGGAAATACTTACAAGAGCCGGCTGGCGGTCTCTGCGGGTGTCAGCGAGGGTGCAACCTCAGCGGGGAACTGAGCTGGACAGCAGCAAAGCCGGCCGCGATAGCTTGTTTCTCGATTTTCTCTCTTGCAGTCCTGCCACTAGTTCAGGGCTAGTTGCCCTCCTGCGTTAAAACTGTATCCGACCGCACCCCGCGTGTGTACCTTCAATAACATTCGAAACACGCAGCCTCATAAAACCACGTGGGGTGGAATGAAGAAGGGCTATCCCATTAGCTTTTGACTGAAATTCCCCTCTCACTTTGCATATGTTGGAAGTTTCTTCTCTGGACTCTAGCCTCTACCATTAACAGATAGGTAGGTTTGAGGTCCCTAGTCCCTACCTAGTGTGGCCAGAATGAACTAGCACCCACCAACTGGCACACCATGCAAGATGGATGATATGTGAACATGAAACACTTTTTCATTGTGTTCCTGTCCTGTAATCAACCATAGCGGTTAACTGTGTATCAACCATCCACATATCTCTACCTAGAAGCAATCAAGTATCTCACCTACTTACCTACTACCTTGATAGTAATAATCAATTACATTTCTTACCTACTTGCCTATGGTACTTATCAAACTACATAACTAATTAATTAGGTAGTGTGAGGTGGAAGTAAGCCTTGGGTGAACCAGCACCCATGATTGTGCCATGATAAAAATCCCAAAATTCATATAAATTGTTTCTAAATAATACAAATAACCCAATCTTACACTAAATCAAGGTCTCTGAGTTCAAATCTAAAAATTTGTGTGCTTAATATGGCCACTACAAGGCTCACTCAAAAAGGCAAAAGGTACCATGTGGGTGCTGGTTCACCCTGGCCATGGAGGTAGGAGGGTTTACAAGATAGGTACCCAAGGTGGATTCCACCATGGTTAACACAGGTGTGGATGAACTGCGGTTCATCCACAACTGGGTCCCTGGAGCTTTCCAATGGATGGTGCACTGATACGGGTGCTGGGTCACATGATCCTCTACTTAGATCTGGTAGTTAAATCAGGTACCATGTAAGGATAAGCCTTCTTGGCCCAGTGGGCACCGTCAGATTGCAAAGTTCTGGGCACTTTTCCTATGTACAGATTCTCTCCTTGCATCTGTGCAGGTATGCCTGCAAGTTACTATTTCTATAGTAGAGTATTCTGTAAAGTCACCCTCTGTTTCACCCCCAATCTCCTCTGCTTTCGCCCCCTATCCCCTCTTTCGATGGTATCCGCAGAGTAAAGAAAATTTATTAAATCTGGATATGAAATGTTGAAACTCAGCATTGCATGCACAAGGTTCAAGACTGATTAGAGTAGTTGTACAGGTACCAGCAGTGAAAATATATGTAGCAGCAGTGCAGGCGCTGAGGAAAAAGGAATCACAGGATGAAACTCAATTTACCACAAAAATTGGTGGAAAGACTAGTTTGGGTCACGGTTATTTCCTTTCATAAAATTTTCATTCCCAATTCCGCATTTGATGCCCTATTATGCCAAAACTGGCCGTTCTTCCCCCCTAATCGCCTGACTTTCCGGCTGACTCTAATATGTTATCCCAGTTTTGCAAGATGGGATATACTGATAGTCAAAAGATTTGTATAGTGATGTCCCTCGTGATTTATTCTACTTTTGGTTTTTGTTGGTAGATTTTATGGAAGTACATATTTCTACACAATTATTTTATCCCACTTTTGCTAGATAGCTATATAAACTTTGCAAATTTCAAAGTGGAGTCCCTTGAGATATACTGTACCCATAACTCATGTTCAACCCGCATTATTCTTAAAAGATCCACCCCCCACCCCCAAAACTAAGAGAAGCAGTTTGATGAATTCTAAAAAATTACACAAAGTTCAAAATACAAGATAACTTTGAAACCTATTATCGGACTTAGCACAGAGACTATTGTTGAAATTCTGAAGTATTCAGACTGAGGCTGCAGTGCCCTTTATTCAAAAAGATAAAATAAAATTCAGCAAGATTTGTTGGCCAGGCAAGGATATTGTGTTTACATTCATTATAGAGTATAGTAGCTTAAGGGATTTTGGCCCCTAAGTAGTAGATCTATTTTTATACGAGGATTTCTGAAATATGATATTTTGGCTTTTGTTGAAACTTGAGATTAGTTATAGAGTTATGATATCCTGAAGGATTTTGGTTTCTTTTAGAGGATTTTCTTAAGATTTTATTTTTGCATGGTTAAATATTTGAATTTCTACAATTCTTCTTTTGCCTTAAGATACTTTTTAATGTAAATGACAAGGCCACAGTGTGACAAACCCCTTGTTGAACACGAGTTGTAGCTATGCTATTCCAGCTTCAGTTTATAGTGCAGACTCACATTATACAACATTTGGTCCAATTTAGGCCATGTATGTAAGAAATTCCTAATCTGGTTCCTAATCCTATGTATAATTTTATACCACGTCTGTAAAGTGGATGGGTGGAGTTGTAAGCCTCGGTATTGAACTTGACATCCATTAAACTTCAAGAGTCCAAAGATTCTAACAAACTACCAGGCATCAATGAATCCCCCCCTCCAGCCACCTCACAATGAACATTTCCCATATCTGTGGCCAGAAACATTGTCAGCTTGCAACATATATTATTGCCCCTATTGTCTTTCATAAAACTATCACTACTCTCTTGCTTGTTCTAAATGATATATAAGCCTCCAATAACCCATTCTTGACCCCATTATTCAGTGAGGGGAAAACAAACTTTAAAAATGACAAGGTATCGAAATTTGGGTTGGCTAAATGACTTTTAATCGCATTATGTGTAGATCCATGTTGGGATTTACTTTTTGGATGGTTGGAACTTGGATGATGGCAGATGATCTTGTTACATTCATCGTAGATCTTTATTGGATCAAAAGTATTTTCCAACTGATTTCATCCTCAATTTGACCTGATTTGACCATATAGATAATAGTACTCAATTGAGGTTTTTAAGAATCTACATGTTTAAGATTGCATGGCCAAATCGTAACCGTTGGAATGCCTCATCACTACAAAACTTTTTGATGTAGGTTAATGACAGACTGTTCAAAGTAGATAGTGGAATAAACAAGACATACTTAAATAGTTGAAATTTGTCATGTTGGGTTTTGCAATGATCAAGTAAGATCAAATCTTCCAACTTCAACACCCCGTTATTTACAATGTTGGTGTTGGATCAAGTAGTTCCACATGAAATTGGTGTGTCATCCACAAATTATGCTTGAATTGAATTGTGACATTCCACTTGGCTCTTTTTAATTTATGGTGAATTTTCGCAATGTGGTGATAAAATGTTTTTGTGAAAGTTTTCATTTTTTTAGTGTAAATGTGAAAAAATTGCTATATACATGAAATTTTTTGCCAAACTCTCAAAACCATAAAATTGAAAAAAAAAAACCATTGATTACATTGAGTTAATAAACAATTTTGAGTGCCATTTTAAATTAGTGACCCATTGCAAATTGGAGTGTTTCAAGATGTTTTGCAATATTTCCAGACATGAAACAAAAAAAATTGGGCTTATATTGATAAAATGTTTTTTCTGCTTTCATTCTTATATTCACAAGTTCAATTTGAGGATCAGTGTTGATGTCGGTGTTGTTTAAGATAGTTGGAAGTGAACTAATTACCAAAGGATTAAACTTCAAAATACAAATGCTTTAATGTTACTAAAAAGTATTAATAAATTTTCAACACTAACTTAAATTCCCTAACTTTTCCAAATGCTCAATTTTCTTTTGAAATATAGCCAAATTGCTTGAATGATTTGGATGCATTGAAGTAGATGATTGAACATTGAATAATCAGGATTATTAAGAATGTCATGAAATTCACACAATTAATTGTAGATGTAACCAACAATAATTACTTCTATGCATAGTTTAGCTTGAATTTAATTGATTTAAATTAATGTAACTTTTCTATGAACTTTGGAAAAATGAACTTGACAATAATGTCATCTTAGACAAATTAAAAGCCTTTTACAAGGTAAAGATTTAGAATAAAATGTACTTTTTTTTGGTAATGTTATGAGCAAAGTTAACAATTGAAGACCTAATTTCTACTAGTGTAAATTTGAAGAAGGTGAGTTTTAACTAATACAAATGAGAAAAGTTTGAAATGGAAAACACATAGTCACATCCATAATATGCTTGAGGGGTGGATGGAAGCTATCAACTAGCTTATCAAGGATTGTGGATTGTGATGTTCATTAGATCATCATATCACTCAACAAATTTGTGTTTCTAAAGCATTTGCTATAATCAAAATGCCCAACTTTGTGAAATTTTATGGTCAAAGTCCCCATAACACCATTAAATCTAAAAGCCAATTAGGCCTATTTATCATATCATATATAATTAGATTAAAGAACACTTTAATATTACAAGAATGTAAGAAAATGGGCCAATTGATTACAAATCATTCTTTTGATTTTAAGGTAAAAAACACATAACTTTGACAAGAATTGTACGCCCAATATCAAGATTTTGTGCATGCAACATGCTTTTGTGCTAATGTTTTTCATATTTTATGCCTAAATGGACATGTTAGAACCAAAAGTTGAAAAATTGAAGGTTAAAAATATTCAAAATGTATGTTGAAAAAACAATTATCCAAAATAATTTTCTTACAATTTAATAAATTTCATGGATATTTGTTTTCAATGTAATTATAACCTCGGAGCAACCAATGCCATAACCCAAATTCAAATTGGGGAAGGCAAAAACATGGCCTATGACGCGCTCCCAAGTTCCTAGTTAGACCCAAAATGGGTTTGAGTTACTCAAACATCGGAATTGTGAGGAACTTGGGGCACGCTCCCAACTCTCAGCACTAAAAGGGGTAGAGAGGCATGCTGAAGCTTCGGGATGGGACTAAGGAAAGTGACAAGCTTTATTTACTTACTCGAACTTGCATCAAACCAACCAACAAGTTGGTTAATACCATTTCTGGAGCACCTTTAATGCTAGGACAAGCCACTGGCAACTTTGGACTCACAAGATTCACCACGGCTTGGACTCAGGGGAAGCCACCACCTTCCCCCATATAGTATTCTTTGTGCCTCCCCACAACACCCACATCTGAATGGTTTTTTGTCTTGGGATTCCCAAAGAGGAGTCTCAAAATTGCCATGGTTTAGACTCCGGCAACTTTGCGAGACTATAAATTTTTGCTCAGACCTCTAATTGTGACAAGGTCTAAAGCAAAGGTGTAGCTCTTGTCAAGAGCTTTCCAACAATGTGTCGCACTCCACTTGCACGCATCAGGGTCGGGTCGATTTTCGACTTTTAATGGTTGGGAATCAAATTGCCAGTTTGACTTTCGACCTTTCTTTTTGCCATAACTTGTGCTGCAGATGTCCAAATGGCTCATGCAAGTTCATTTTTGATATCTACACTTCAATAGCTTTCCAATGATATAAAGAACGCCATAATGCGAGATGTTTTGACCCCTGCAATCGAACTCTGAAGTTTTGGGAGTCCTGGAGGACTCCCAAGTCCCCATTTCGGGAGTGTGAGTCTCATCCTCACACTCTCTCAAAGTAGGGTTGCGACAGCCTAGAACTCACTAGAAGAAATTCGGTTTAATTAAAGTATGCAATTGAAAATTAGTTGCATGTGACACATGCAACTAGATTTTTTTTTAGTTGTG
>Ga0209208_10012746_pt1 | contig 10599 bp, 14 predicted proteins | sample S1TSphfallax_3_FD_187694 | JGI IMG/M metagenome (GOLD analysis project Ga0209208, IMG submission 187694) | Host-associated microbial communities from peat moss isolated from Minnesota, USA - S1T2_Fd - Sphagnum fallax MG (SPAdes) (version 2) | ecosystem: Host-associated > Plants > Peat moss >... | reverse complement strand
CATGATGAAAAGATTGCTTGTTGGCTTGATATGTGCATGTTTAACTACAATTTGAATATAATCCCATTCAATTGTTATGTAGTAAGCTTTCCAACTCCCTTTGAATCAACCAAACATATAGTTATATGATAGGGGTTTTTGAGTTTGATAAGGAATGGAAGCTTGTAACATGAAACTTAAACCTTGTACTTCTTATGACTAAACACATGACACTTTCAATGTATAACATTTATCAATATTCTAGGTTTAGTTTTGCATGCATGCTATTTATGACAAATGTGCCTTGACATTCAATGAAAAAAATCATTTTGGATCATGGTTCAATGCATAGAATTTTATTTGTAGACTTGTTTAGAATCAAGGTCCTTTCCATTTCTTTGGATTGGTCATGTGTGGTTGGGTTGAGATGAAAAATGAAAGGTATTATATTGTTGTAGCTAAGGGAATTTGTTATGGTGGTCATGTGAAATGAAACAGTGTCAGAAAATGAGGAATGGTCAATGAAGTGAATAAATGACCTAAAGACTCCAAAACAATGATTCCAATAGCAATGGTTGCGCATTTCACCCAAGAGTATTGCATGTTGGTGGCTCAAATGTTAGCACAAGTTGTGCATCGTTCTCCAGTCCCAAGGCGTCTTCAACAAATTATAGTTCAAAGACTTGTTCCAAGCCAAGTGGCAATGGGGAGTTGAAATACCTACCTACTCCCACTTTTCTCATAAACTTTCCAACAAACTTCATTTTGTACATATACAAAAGGAAATATGTTGATCCTACATGTGGGGGGAGAGTTGTTGTTTAGAGGTTGTTTATTCAATCATTATGATACTTCTTTTCAATGTCCTATAAGTCACCAAAGAGAAATTTTACAGTTCAAGAGAAAAATGAATAGAAGTGACTAATTGTACCAACTAATATAATCCAAATCACCATCTTTTGTTGCACAATCACTTGGGCAAAGGACTTACGAAATTGACTTTAAATGTAAAAAGAAAAATATAGATTAGATTGCATCGAATCTAGAAAACATTTTCGAAATGATTGCATGGGCAAACCAAAACAAACACCAAAATGATCATGGTCATAACCTTAAGTGTTCATTTTTAAGTATAAATGATTAACTTCATGAATAAAGGTGATTAGGTGTCATTTCACTTGATGATGGGTGTAAACAAGTTCATAGTGATATGCACAAAACTTAGGACAAATAATGTAAAAACTCAACTGTGATGTTGTGTGACAATTCATTCCATAGCATAAGCTACAATAAAAAAAAAAGGTAGAATTGAAAGAGAAAGAGTCAAAATTTTACAAAATTGAGGACAATTTGTGATGTAATTTTTTTGGATTTAGTTACAAGAAAATGAAAAAAGGAAATGTAAAAGGGAAGGACATAGTAAAAATTGTAACCACTTTATTTGTGACTACCTTTGAACATTTTTCCACCTATTTCTTGTCTAGGTCATATTTGCGATTACGATGCATTAGTTTGTGACTATTGCGGTTTTCTTCTTTCCATGTGAACAATTTTTAGTTTGGTTTCATTCAAAAAGAACAATTTATGTCTCATTAGTTGCAAATGTGACTGATTTAGTCGCAACTTGAATATAGAAAAGTGTATTTTGTGTATCCAAAGGGTATATAATTGGGTATATTAGGAATTACAAATGTATGTTTTGATGTATATGAATGGCCATGTTCGATGTGTATTCAAGGTTTATTATTATCATTAAATGGTCTTCATATTATGGTTACACTTGGTATATATTTTGAATATATTAAATTTTTATGTAAGATATTTAATAAATTTATTGATTACCTTATAATAATAAAAATTATTTTTAATATTATCTTTGACTGAAATGAAGTAATAATATTATTTTATTACATCATGATGTTGATGATAGTTAGCCTAGGCTAACTATTAGTTATATTATTGGATTTTAAAGAATTAATACTTAGTATTGATAATTAATAGTTAAAATTCATTAATTAGTCAAATTTCCAATCATTAATTTTTTATTATCAAATATTAATTAATAAATAATTCATAATAAGTTATTTATTTCAATATTAGCCAATTATTAGTTATTTTAATTGATTAATTGATCATTATATTTAATATCTAATTTTAAAAAGGTATTTATTACTTTCTAATTAACTAAGTATTTATTATTTTGGGTTAAACCTTCTTAATTGGTTCCTCCCATATGCCCACTTTTTAAATATGAAAATGTAAAACAAAACACCTTACTTAAATATTTTCCAAGTTGAGAATCAAAGACAAAATATATGGGATAATTTTTTAGTTGTTAGTAGTTTATGACTAAAAATGTTTAATCACAAACTAATCGGAACTAAAAAATTTATCCCATGTTTTTATCCTCATTATTATTTTTGTAAAGTGTATAATTAAGTAGCTAAGTGACTAACTAACTAGTTAACTAATAAATTAACTAACTAACTAACTAACTAATATTATTATTAGTTAAAAATGAATAAATTATACAATAAATAAATGAATACTAAATTGGACAATTAATTAGTTTTTTAAAAAATAAAAACTAAAAATAAAATAATAAACTAGCCAATTAATTTATTACTTATATTATTAGTAGGTAAGTCTTACCTAGTAATCTAAGTAGATGGGGTATGTAGATCCTACCTACCTACTTATCTACCTACGTAGGTAGGTAAGCTTAGGTGGGTACCTAATTTGACTTACATACTTAAATATTGATTTAAATTTGTTTTGAAATTTTTTAATCAATATACCATGTGGCAAATTTTCATTGCACCATGTCACAATTAAAACCATCCAAACATAAAAATTAAACATCTTAGATTATTTGAAAATTATAATTAAAAAATTATGAAGTTATTAAAAGCTAGGACATATGGTAACACATCACATTCCCATTGTTCACAAAAAAGACACATTTTAGTTGCAAGCAACAATACATATATGGCCAATCAATGGATGAGAATGTATTTCACTGACTTTTTGTTCATCCAAAATTCCTTGTCGTTTGCAACTAGTGTCACATGCAACTTGTCCAACATGACTACTAAGATTTTTGTCATAAATGCTGCCTAACTAAAAATTAGTTGTAGAGACCAATTGCAAAATGGTCATTTTCTACTAGTATGAATCGGGCTTAATTCTATTTAGTTTTGCAATGTAGGTGGTTTACTTTTGCACTTTGAAATGCTTGAACACAAGTCATGTGCAAGAAGACTTAACCAAATTTCATTACATATTAAAGAGGAAATTCAAAAAAATTAGAAATCTTGATATATTTTGGTGACATGTTGGAAGTTGGAACTTAGTGTCTAAATTTGGCAATTTTAGATCTATTTCTTGATAACATTGGGTGGTTTTTCTCCAAAAAAAACCTTCATATATTGCCATTTGTTGGCATGTTTAATTTGAAGTACCAACTTGTTTTTGCAAGCAATTGAAATTTTCTATGATTGGAAAGAGGAACTAACATCATGAATGTTAATCTCATAACTCTTTTCTTTCATTTGCACCACCTCAAAAGTTGCAAAACCTAATGTAGATCATGATGTTGGAAGGTGATTATCTTGTGTGGGATTAACAATGATCATGTTTACTAGGTTGTAGAATGTGTTTTTGTGAAAGAATAATATTGAAATGCTAATGAATATAATGAAATATGGAGAAAGAAGCATGTGCATGGACTCATATGCCACATGGGATTGAACAATGGATGCAAAAAAATCATGCATTACATTATACATTCCAATGCGAAATTATGACAATGAGTGTGCTTGACCATTTTCTATGAACTTGTTACCTTAAGAAAAAAAAAATCGAACAATTATAAGAAATAGTGATGGTCTTGAAGCATTTCAAAACGCAAAAGTAAGCCAATCAAACATTGCATGACAAACAACCAACTTATAAAATAACCGAGGTCCTACTGCAAAAGAGGCATTGATAGAATGCAAATTACACCTAACTAAAAAACTTATGTATTTTATGATTAACAATAGGTTTAATATATTGTAAGAAACAAATCATGCACAATCCAAACATATTCATTCAAAAGATTTTCTATACAAACAAGGTACTCAAAATTATTACATTATATTCATAGTACCACGAAATTTATACAACATAATCATCATAGGTTATTATAACCAAAATGTGATAGATATGTTTATACTAAAAAATAAATCACATGATGTGTTTATATTTGTTAAAACACCATTCATTGGAAGAACCAATGATGATTTTGTTAAATAGTAAATTAGTATAAGTTTAATTGATATGAAAAGACACTTAAAAAAATACTAGTGCCCAAGAGTTATGACTCTTAAACACTTTTAAAAGGCATGGTGGGTGAAAGTCCAAAAGGTTGTTTTCTAGGTTTCTTGGTTGGGAAAAACGTGTTAATAAAAGATTTAAGTTTGTTTTCATAAATAATAATTTTTTCTTTACATGGTATGAAAACATGGTAAGTGTTAAAAAATCATAAAGAAATTTTCCTAACACTCATTAACCATGGCCAATATTGGGCTTGATTGCTTGATTGATAGATTTGATGGAAATAATTTCCAAACATTGTCTACTTGCATGGAGATGTTTTTCCATCAAGAAGAACAATGGAACCATGTTAATGGTTTTATGATTAGATATGTGGATCTTATTTATTAGGGTTTGGGGACATGAAAGATGCAAAAGCAAAAGCAAATCTTCTTTTGTGTTTGAAAAATAATCAATTGGTCCATGTTAAATCTTTAAAAACATCACAAGAAATATGGGATCAAATTAAAACTAATTTCAAACAACCAATGTTGTAAATAAAATTTAATTCACAAGAAAATTTTATACATTAACAATGGATAAACGAGATATAATTCAAGCCCATTTTGATAAATTAAGCCATGTGCTAAATGAGTTGATTACAACAAAAGGGAAAATGTCTAATATTGAAGAAGCAACAACATTTTTGGGTTCAATGCCCAAGTATACAAGAATTTCATACTGGCCCAATCAAGTCAAGTGGGTACTCTTCATAAGACATTAAGTCTTTTGTTGGAAGAAGAAGTTAGAAGAAATGTAAAATTGTATGGAGGGGATAATGAAAATTGTGCTTTATATGGTGGTTCAAGGTGAGTTGGACAAAATCCAAATAGGCCAAGAAGGCCTAATACCTTCCAATTTAAAAACTCAAATTGGAAAGGAAATAATAACAATTCAAACAATGGATTGAAGAAACCTTTAGTAAATTGTTTTTATTACAAACTTCTAGGGCACAAAATTTAAAATTGTTGAAAAAGAATTGTGGACAAGAGAGGTCAGTATGAGGTTCACAATCTTGTCTCTATTGATGCTTACCCTTGTATCAAAATAATCCAGCATAAGAAATCATGATTTATTGCATTGGAGATTGGGCCATATTAATGTGCAAAAAATGAAACTAATGCAAGTGAAAAATTATGTCAAAATGTGAAAATTTAAATCTTCTCCTAAAAGTACATTTTGTCCAAGTTGTGCATATGGTAAATAAACCAGAGGTAAATTTCCAATATTTGGAGGACAAAGAGCAAATTTCATGCTAGACCTTGTGCATTTGAATGTTTGTGGAGTGATACAAATTGAATTGCATAGTGGCTTCAAGTACTTTCTTACCTTTATTAATGACAAATCAATAAAGTTTTATGTATATTTTATGAAAAATAAATATGAATTATTTAAATATTTCAAAATATGGAAAGATCAAGAAAAAACCTTTTTGGAGGAAAAATTAAAATATTATAAAATGATAGTGGGGGTGAATATTTTTCAAATCAATTTTGTAAAGAAAATGAAATTATCAAACAAATGACAACACCCTATATTCTAGAACAAAATGGAGGGGTTAAACGCAAAAATAGAACTTTGGTCAAAAGTGCAAGATGCATGATAAGCTTTGTTAAACTTCCAAATTCTGTTTAGGTAAAAGTTGTGTCTACAACAAATTATACCCAAAACAAGGTACCAACAAGTGCTTTAGTTGGAATGATCATTTTAGAAGAATAATGGATAAGGAGAAAACCCTCCATGTCTCATTTAAAAACCATTGGGTGTGACACATATGTGCACATACCCAAAAAGAATAGAAGTAAATTGGATGTGAAAAATCAAAAATGCACTCAATGGGATATAATGATAATGCTAAGGCTTATAGATTCTATAACCTTTCTTCAAAAACTATAATTATTAGTAGGGATGTAAAATTTCATGAGGAATCTCAACTGCAAAATTTAAGGGAAAGAGAATCAAATAATAAAGGCCAATTCACTTCAACAAGAATTACCCATTACACCCCTTCAACATACTAATCTAGTAATTAATGTTTTTCAAACAAATCAAGATGATGAACCATTTGACAAATGGATGAAACTAGCATTTTTGACCATGGTGATACAACATTACACATACCATTAGTTCAATGATTGACTAGAATTTGGAACCCATCTCAATGGTTCATGGATTTAATAAGTTATCCACAAGTATCAACAATAGTCAACTTAAACTAGGTACTATTGGAAACCTTAAGTGAGGCTTTGGAATGAGATGATGATAATCAATGGGATGATGCAATACAAAATGAATATAATTCATTAAATAAAAATAATACTTGGACCTTAACCAAATTACCTCTCAAGAGACATGCTATTGGTTGTAAGTGGGTCTTTTGTATAAATATAAAGTAGATGCTCAAGTTGACAAATACAAGGCTTGCTTGGTAGCAAAAAACTACTCCCAAGTTCTAGGTATTGATTACACGGAAACCTTTTCATCGATAGTAAAATTAAGTTCTATAAGAATTATTATGCCCTTGTGGTTGAATATAATTATGAGGTCCATCATATGGACATAAAAATTGCTTTCTTAAATGGTGAACTTGGACAAGAAATTTATATGAGACAACCTAAGGGCTTTGCACAAGCCAACAAGAATAACATTGTTTGTAAATTAAATAAAAAACTATATGGCCTAAACAAAGTCCATAAGCTTGGTATGCTCGAATAGACATGTATTTATTGCAAAATGATTTTACACCAAATTTGGTAGACATAAATGTGTATGTCAAAAGAGTGGAAACATTGTTTGTGGCAATAACTTTATATATACATTATTGTATTATTGTCACAAATGATCATAAAACATTATTACCACAAAAAATATCATTAATCCATGTAGAATTTGACGTCTCTAAAATGTGGGAAATTGAAACATTGTTTTGGTATTCATAGTAAAAGAAATTGAGAATCTCATATCTTGGAACTTAATCAATTTAGATACATAAATGGGTTCAAGCATGGTAAATTAGACTGCTAAAGTTCCTTGTAGCATAAATGAAAGGTAACCATCAAATAGGCTTTGATATATTGAATTTAAATATATTATTTAGTTCAATGATTAATATGAACATTTTTTTCAACTTTGTTAAAACTTTTAATAAAGACTGCATGTTTAAAGTAGGTTCAAGTATATTCATTTAAAACAAGTTCACAATCTACTCTTCAACTTTTAAATAGGTTGTAAGCAGATGAAATATTAGATTTTTAATTTTTTTGAATCAATGGGGTCTTAAAATGTACTTGTGGCTTGTCACATTTTCCACATTTTAATCAAAATATGTTTGGCTTCAAGGGTAAAAGTAGGTTTGAAAAAAATATTTGTCAATAACTTTTGAATATATTTGTTACATACTTTTATTATATTAAAGTTTTTCAACTTTTATACTCAACTTACTATAAACCCAATTCCAAGCATAAATGTTCTCAAAATGAAACATAAAAAAATTCCTAATCTACTTTCTTGTATTTATGTAAAAAACTATTATATTTTAAAATGAGATTTTAAGCAGACATACTTTTTGGTCTAATTTACCATGCTTGGACCCAAATGATGTATTAAAAATATATGGGATGGAATTAAGTTGCAAATTGGTTTCAACTCCGCTTGAATTAAGTTTAAAAGTAATTAAATATCAATTTTTCTAGCTCAAAAGAACAAAGGAGAAAGATGGTTGAAATTTCTTATAAATAAGTAGTGAGGAATTTAATGTATGTAATGGTTTGCACACAACTATACATTGTATTTGCTATGGGAGTTGTATCCCAACATTTGGTTAACTCTAGAAATGTCCATTGGTCTATAGTAGAGAGGATCATGCAATCCAATCATGGGTTGTTGTACAAGGGAGGATCAATTCAAAATCTTTTACCCAAAACTAATGTAATATGTCATGGGTAGATAAATGGAGATTGGGTTGCTGACATAGACATAAGAAAATCCACATATGGATATGCGTTTATTTTATTTTTAGCAACTATAAGTTGGACCAATAAAAGACAAATAACCATTGCTCATTCTTCCATTAAGGCGAAATACATGGTTTATACATTGGATGCAAAAGAAACCATTTGGCTTTGTTTGTTCCTATGCAACCTAGGTGAAGAACAAGTTGAGTTTACTATCATTCATGGGGATAATCCAAGTGTCATTGTATTAGTTGAAAATCCCAAGTTTCATTCATGCTCTAAGCACATTGAGCTACAATTTTACTTTATTTAGGCCAAAGTTTATTCTGGTAAAATCTAGTTGAAATATTGTTCTACTAAAGCCATGGTTACTAATATTTTAACTAAAAGTTTGCCTAAAGAAAAACATGATTTTTGTACTTAGAATGCTAACATTGTTTCCTTTTCACATAATAACATAGAATCATTTACTTATCCCAACTTAGTGGGAGTGTTAAATAGTAAATTAGTATAAATTTAGTTGATATGAAATAACACTTAAAAACATACTGGTTTTTCAAGAGTTATGAGTTTAAACATTTTCAAAAGGCACGACTAGTGAAACTACATAAGGTTGTTTTTTTGGGTGTCTTGTTTGGGAAGAACGTGTTAATAAAAACTCTAAGTTTGCTTTTATACATAATATCTACAAATTTACCATAAAAACATTCATCAAATAATTAATCTTGCCATTTTACACTCATAATGTAAAACTATCTAGAACCATCTGGAATTAATCTATCTAGTAATAATGTAAAACTATCTAGAACTAATCTATGAGTGTAAAATGACAAGAATGTGTAACAAATTTATGTGTAAAATGAACTCCACTGTATGGCCGTTTCATGAAATTGCCGTCCTTGCAATTTAAAAAAAATCATCAAGCTTTTTTATATTGACATAAATTCCTCCTCTTTTTGGTGCATATGATCTTGAACCTAAACACATAATAACAATCCAATTTAAACATAACTAGTAAAAAGCCCACCCTAAAAATCCAAATCATCTTTCTTTATAGCTTCTAAAAAACCTAGCTTTTATAATGGAAAACATGCCAAAGTTTTGAATCTAGGAAATTAGTTTTTTACATACTTTGAAAAGTTACAAATGAAACTCATGAACTCAATTTGATCATTTATTTTGTGGATATTACAAAGCCATTACTAAACATAACTTGTGCATAATTTCATAATAAATCAAGAATCCAAACACCAATGTCACATAACCCCATTGAGAAAAACCAAAGAAAACCTTTCACAATGTGAGATCATCTAAATGGAATTCGAGAACTTGACTTCACTAATCTAAAACCATGGAATTCAAATTTAACATGCGCCAAGAAACATACAAAATAAACTAAGAAAAATAATATACCACAAAAGCAAATGAACACTTGTGAACCACAAAAATTAAGAGTTTCTCACTTGTCCAAACTTCACCTACCATGATGGGCCATGCCTTAAGGCAAAGGACTATGCATTGAACATTCACTTGGGTCACTTTAAAACACCTTGTCATTAGAAGACCTAATGGGGAGGAATTGGTGATCTTCAAGCACATTTATAGAAAGCATTAAAATGCTAGAACTTAAAGCTCTAGAAGGAGGTGTGTGGAGGCAAATGATATTTCATTTATTTCAAAGATTTAATCTAATTAATTTGTTAGATATTCCATTTAATCTCATTCTTTTGCAATTATTGGGTTACTTGCAATTTTACTGCTTTCTAAAGTAATATAAGTTGCTATGCATATGACAAATAATGAAATCCAAAATGTAATTATAGTAAATAAATAAATAAAAATTACGAAAATACCACGACAAATTCACCAAAGAAAGGTGTAAAAATACACTAGACAGTTATCACTTTGAAAATGCAATATCAAGTAAAATGACTGGTGAATGATGAGTCTTTCTTTTTCCACCAGTTTGTGTCAATGCAGATGGGCTTTGTGGGTTGCATCATCATGTGCACCAACATTACCTTATCTCTTTTAGACTTTTGCCTTGATCAGGATTCATAAGTCAGACAATTATAAGCACCCATTCATGGTGCTAGTGGTGGCACTGAAATATTGACTATAAGTTGGTCATTGTGGTAGTCCAACAAGAGGAGCTTGTATATGAAAGGTTGACAAAAAAAATCCTCGTACTTCAGCCAACTGGAATCTGGCTGTTTTGGTCTTCAACAAGCTTGCCAAAGAGGCAAGAGCTTTGCAGACATGCATTGTAACTATGTAACTGACAATCTGCACCCCTTTGTTGAATATTTAT
>Ga0209208_10012745_pt1 | contig 10600 bp, 11 predicted proteins | sample S1TSphfallax_3_FD_187694 | JGI IMG/M metagenome (GOLD analysis project Ga0209208, IMG submission 187694) | Host-associated microbial communities from peat moss isolated from Minnesota, USA - S1T2_Fd - Sphagnum fallax MG (SPAdes) (version 2) | ecosystem: Host-associated > Plants > Peat moss >... | reverse complement strand
ATTGTTGAAGCTGCTGCAAATACTGTTGCCATTGTTCATACTGAGCTGGAGATGGTGGAATCCATGACCCTGCATTGAACTGGGCATTCATGATCGCCTGCTGTTGTGCACTCCATTGTTGAGGTTGATTTATTCCCATCCATTGAGCTGGAACTTGGTAGCCCCCTTGCAACTGCTGCTGTCGTTCCATCTCTGAACCATCTTGCCATGGTGGTGGTGTTCTCACAGCTGGTTGTTGCTGCTGCTGCTGCTGCACTGGAGAGTATGTATTCTGTGTCTGCTGAGTGTGAGGCTGATGACCCAATGGTGACTGTGGTAACTGTGGTGACTGAGGTTGCACATCACCATAGATCATAGATCGCTGCTGAGCTGTGAGGGTGTGTCCAGCTGCCAAAGCAGCCATGGACCATGGAGCAGCATAGTCATTTTGTACCATGTCAGGGAGCTGCTGGTGGAATGCCTGGAAGGGTGGCACCGTATTGCCATTTGAAGCCTGTGGCTGCGAAGAAGGCTGGGACAAGGAGCCATTGACAGATTGTTGTAGGTTCGGGGCTGCATGGTATGCCATTGATCCAAATGCATTCAGGGACCCTTCTGGAGCTGGTAAAGCCAGTAATGACAACTGCCCAACATATTGCTCAGTTGGTGCAGGAGGTGCAGCTGTTGAATTGAATGGATCCACAGGCTCACCACTGAGGAGATCAAGCAGGGGCCCACGAGAGTCATTTGTGGCACTTGAACTCACTGCAACAGGTTTCTTTGCAATTTCTTGTGTAGGACGGGCAAGTGCAGGCTTGCTTGTGCTCAGCTTCAAGTTTACAGGCATGATACGAGATGCTTCCTCACCTTGTGCTGATGCAGGCCTGTGAAGTATAAACAACACCTTCACTAATTAGACAATTCTGCTCATAGAGCAATCCCTGAAGGTCTCTGCAGTGGCCATCTGGTGGTATACATACAATCCCTCTACAAGAAATCATGGTCCAACAGGGTGCAAACCTTAACTAAACAAATCTTGTACAGTTCAGGATCTGCAGGCACACCTTTCAGGTTCTGCAGGAATCGGAGCTCCAGAAATAAGGGCATCATGTTTGGCAAGCACATGCAGCAGATCATCATGTAGGGATAGGCCCTCCCGCAACTCCTCCTCATTCCTGTCCACCCAAAATCAAGGAATAAGCAGTCTAGACTTTCAAGCAAAACCCATGTCAGAACTGAAAACCAACACCCACCACAGTGTGGAAAGCACCACACCTGTTTTCTTGCATCATGATTCAAAAACTCTATTTTATCTAAGAAAAGCACACAGCTGCCATGTCCATGGCCTGTTGTCCAGGTTACAAGTCCATACAATCCTGCCAATGTTCTATTATCTGCATCCTATATTGCTGCAGGGGATATTGACACCACACACAAACATTAACAACCACATACATCAAGGGAGATAAATTACGAGGTGGTATTGACAAGGTGCATGATAGCACGCTGGGTTGTACGGCACTGCTCCACTAGATCCACTATCACTTCTCCTCTTATAGCCTGCATGCCAGTAACAATCTGTGGTTACTTAATATCCATAACAAACAAAAACATCCCAATATCTTAGGTCCATATCATTCACAAATGGTACAATGCATACCACCAGATGATTGGCCATGCATTCTCAAACAATCCAGGTCAAAGGAAATAGTCACAGAAGAAAAGATGGTCACCACTACAAAGACATACCATTCTGTCTCGAGGGGGCACAGCACTCAGCATCTCTGAGAGAACTTCGATGACACCACGAGTATTTCGAATGTCTGTCAAGCTGCATCAAATGCAAGACCACAAGGCAAACCATCAGAATATTTCAAAAAGGAGATGTAACATCATGTGCTAGGGCCAAGCCAGCTTATAAGTTGATGCTGATTCTTCTGTTCTTTTATAGGACAAACCATCTAGCTCCCTGTTGATCAATTGATGCACTTTGGTTTGGTGCAGAGTAAATGATCCATACCTCATAGTTGGAATATGGATGTTGGCCTCAGATCTTGGGGTAACCATCCCTGAAGGCTGCAACCCTGAAGAAAGAGACTGGTAAGGAGAAGCAATGGACTGTGATTGAGGTGGAATGAGGGTAGGCACTCTGTGCACGTCCCTGTGCCGAGGGAATTGTACACCTAAACTCTGCAAAGATACAAAATGAACTGGCTTCAGCAACTGCCAAAAAAATAACATTATGCAAGACTTGCCACAAACATTTTGTTAAAGAGGATCACTGTGATGGACCACAGCTCCTGGTATAATCCCAGAGGACCCATGAAACTCCTAGAGTGGCAGCTACAAATAAATGACCCCTGTGCCATGACCTTGCAACAGAACAGACATCTAGTCAGAAAAGATTCGTGATTCACACCTGCAATTGACTATAAGCCATGTAATACTGGGGGTAGGGCGCCCCATGACCCCCAAAAGTCTCTTTCCATGAATCCACCAATACAATTATCTTGTCCCTCACTCGTGTGTCCACCTGCCAAAACTCAAATGGAGCGAGGCAACCATCACTGCCTTATTCATCAATACAACAGCTGCCCCAAAACAAAGCCTTATGAGATGACAAAACCAGGTAGAACCACTAGTGCCATTGGAGATTGGTATGAGGTCATTTGTCCCACAAATCTTGATGATAATCATGAGACCAGTTCCTCCTCACAAAAAATCACCACATCAGCAACTGGGACTCAAATCTTTTTCAAAAGCAATCCAGGACCAAAGCTAGAACTGAGGTTGCAGTGAAGCTTATCAGGAGCTTGACTGCAATCCCACAAATGTGATGCCAACCAAGATACATCTATCCAGGACCAGAGAGGGGCAACAACTCTGTACATGCTTACAACAAAAAGACATACATTCAAGCAAAGAGGGACCAAATTGAGAAACCAAAACTTGACACACTTACTTTCTTCTTCATGATTTTCACCATTTCTTGCAGCACCTCTCGGTCCTGGATGTGTTGATGGACATTATCTCCACAATTCCTTATCAATGTTTCCAGAAGCTGCACAGAAAGTTCAGATAGCCATCTTACTCAAAAGGACTTCCAAATACAGGAATCTTATGCAAACAAATTCCAACCAGAAACCCAAACATAAAAGTAAGTAGCTCAAGCCCCTGGGAAACAAGCAAGGATGCATACCGTCAGGGCAAGAAGCTGGACCATTGGATTACGATTTGTAAGCCGTCGCTTGATTGTCTTGATGGCATCCTTTGCTTGCCTGATTCATTGCAAAACCCATGACTCCCAGATTACAACCATCACAAACCAAATAGGCAACCTGATCCATGAAAAGCTTGGATCACTTCATAATGTCAATACTGAACATGATGTTGAGTTCATGTTATCTACATAAACTCAGAGTCCCTGGTCAAACACCAAGGTAAGGCCTCAGAAGGTGCCAATCAAACATGTACATGATGCCTCCACTACCCCCAACAAGCAGAAAGGGCACACTACCAACATAAGCACATAAGCACACATCAGACTAAGACAAACCTCGAGGATGAAATGGATCAAACCAACAGATCTTCCACCACACAACTTCAGGAAAACAAGAAGTTTTTTCTTGACCCTAAGAAATGAAGCTTGAAACCAAAGGAATCAGGAATTAATTCCCACAACTTGAACTCTGATCTGAGACCCAAAACCCTAACCAGTCAGGAAAAACCTCCTGGACATCAAGCTCCAAAAAGCCTAATTCGCTACCCAAGCCTCAGAAGACTGAGCTCATAATGCCAAAGGATATTCAGAAAACAAAGCTGACCTAGACTCTCAAGAACTGTCATACACCATATAACATCAACAGACACAAAAATTCTGGAAAGCATAATTCAGCATTTTTATCTCAACAAACTCACAAAAACCCATCTGTTCCAAGCTCAAAAAAACAACCTAAGCATGCATCAAAAAAACTTTCAAAAATCAATTTACTGGACTTGTCACAAGAAGTTGCAAACAAATAAATGTGTGCTAGAGACTTCAGAGAAAACCAAGTTCGAAATGCCTGAGAATAGGCATTAAAGAGAAATAAAGACAACCCAATTCAGCCCCCAATTTTCTCCAAGAAAACCAGTCTCGAATGCTTATGTAGGCACAAGAATCTACTTAACACAAAACTCCAAAAGAATCCAATTCAGCTAAAACACTCCCAAAAAAATCTAACTACAAAATTCAAGCAAGTTTCATGTGGAACCGACGAGTCCAATTTGAGAAAGAAAAAAGCCTCGAGAAACCAACAAACCCATGCCGAGATTGGGCACCAAAGACCTTCTTCAAGAGACCAACAACCTCACACAACCCAGATCGCCAAGCACCAGAAAAGGCCTACCCCAAAACACACATCTCACCACAACCCAAAGCTCCAAATCACTCTATAGTCTACACCTTAGAAGAATTAGCAAAACGGAGAACAAAGCGATAAACCAAGAAAAGGGAAAATAAAAGAAAACAAACTCACGAAGGGTCGTTGTTGATAACATCGCAAAGGTCGACGTTGATCGCCCAGTCCGGTCCGGCCAGCAACTCGCTCGTCGCTCTCTCCACGATCCCACTAACCGTCATTTTTTTTCTCCACTTTATCAAACCAAAAATGGAATGAAATCCCAAAACTCTCCCAAATTTCACCCAAATTACACCCAAAGTCCCTTCCAAAATCGGCCTAAGAAACACCGCCTAAGAAAAAGCCTTAGTACTCTACAAATCGTTGGAAGCCGCAGAACAAAATCACAACCCCGATGGAATGCAAAAAACCAGAATCCGAAGCAATTGTCGAACAGGGTACTCGATCTGAAAGAAACGAAGAATTATGAATGCGTGTAACTTAGATGCGAAATTGGGTAGTTGCGGGGACAAGCAAAAAGATCACCAAGAACACAGCGCACTACGCAGAAAAAGACAGGAACAAGACGGCGTGTTGACAACACATGGAGAAGTGTGAGTAGGGGAAGAAGAGAAAGAATTGTGAGCGGAAGCGAGTTGTAAGCTGCTTTCCAAGTTGCCAACTGCGAAAGATCCCGGCATTATTAAGTAGGTGGCGTTTTGGCAAGGCAATCTACTCCATCTATTTTTGCTTCACCAATAATTCATTTAACTTCATCCCAAATCTCATCTTGTACATTAACATTCCCTGCAGTTTTCAATTCAAATTTATTTTTCTCATTCGTCAATCATCCTCTTTCCATCCAATAATTCATTACACATCCAAGTCCCATTTTGTACTATGGAATGGGCACCCACTCGCCTGTTCCATTACATTACCCAGCCTTGGTGAATGATTATGACACGCCATGAAATGATTAGGGAACAACATGAGAACTCATGTGCACATTTTTGGGAAAATCATGGGAACATGAAAACCAAGAATAGGAACATTCTTTGTAATAATGTAATCTTCTGGTTTGGAAGATTAAAAGCAGAATCTTCAACTATGGAAGATTAGTTTTCTACAGACGGTTACGAAGTGTCATCCAAGTGACATGTGGCAGGTTGAAGGGCACCAATGCTATTCAGCCTACTACGCTCGTCAATGTGAACAAAAAAAATGGCACAATTGTCAGGCCAACCTGCATTACATTCTCTGCAGCTTCCAATTCAATTGCTTTTGCTCATCTGTCAATCATCCTCTTTCCATCCAAATTTCATTTTGTACATTCTCTGCAGTTTTCAATTCAGTTGCTTTGCTCATCTGTCAATCATCTCTTTCCATCCATTTGGTGCAGTAGTTTTACACATGGAAATGTCAGTTTTTAAGTCTTTCTTGCAGCGTTCCAACACATATGCTTTGCTCATTTGGCACTCATCCTCTTTCCATCCATCTGCTGCAGTACTTTTTTCACAGATCAAAGCCTCAGTCTTCAATTCTTCTCAGCTTTCCAACTGAATTGCTTTGCTCCTTTGGCACTCTTCCTCTTTCCATAAAGTTGCTGCAATGTTTTTTTTTTTCATTTGGAATTTTGTTGCACAGAAAGTCTTTGCAGTTTTGGGACTCAATTGCTTTGCTCACTTATCAAGTTTGTATGTAAGTAACTAGTGGACTTCACATTTATATTGGAGCTCATTTTTCTCAAGTTAGGAATAAATATGCTTGAACAAAACTTAACATTTTTTCAGCCCTTATTTTCTCAAGTTGACTTGAGATTTGTAATGGGCTCATGATGTCAGGGGGCTTGTGTCCCTCCATGCGCCACTTGCCACATAGGAAAAGAGAGTGGGATCATCACCTCATTCCCTATAGTTTATGTGGTATTGTATTGCTCTTTCTATTAACCCTTAATAGACATTTGACCAAGACAGTCCCAATACAAAAGTTGTACCAGCCTTCACAAATGTGCCCAAAGGTCAAGAATTTTCAGAGAATTTTTAAAATCCTCAACATCAAATCCTTCAAAAAAAACAAAAACAAAAACAAAAAGGATTTGATTCAGAAATGGAAAATCCCCAACATTGAAAGTTTATTTTTTTAAGTTTTGGGTAGCTGTTAAAATTACAAGTTTTTGGAGGATTGCACAAGATACCATGCTTTATTGACAGTAGAAATTTTTAAGTAGATAGAAGGCATCTATATGAATGATGTGGAAAAAATACTGTGCAAAATCAACTTGAGATGAGCAAGAAATGGATGGTCAAAGTTGGCCATCCAATGGAACTCTACACAAAATCATACAAAATTCGTTTTTTGGGGCAGAAAAAAATCACCAATGTTTGGGACGGTTCTTGTGCTGCAAACACACCTGGTGGTAAGTCAGTGGTAACTTAATGTTATCAAGCACCAATTTATTGTGACATTCACAAATGGAGAGTTAATTCCTGGCAAATCTTATGTGGCATCCTAGGTGGCATGCAGTGTTGAGTGAGTGATAGGGAAGTGGTAAGTAAACACCAAATCTTCAGAAAATGAAGATTTTTCATTAGGGTTTCAGTGTTATGGAGCAGCCCCCAAAAGGGGCTTTAAATCAATATTACCTAACACTAAGGATCTACCTCGTTCCCCACTATGTTCCTTTCACGTTCCCCTCCACTCAAACACATCTACCGCCCTTCCCTATCTCTTCCTTTCTTTGCTTGCTTGTTGGATCCCTCTTTTTTGCTGTGATTTGAAGAACTCTGCCTGCACAAGAACAAAAACTTGTTGAAGACCTTTGCCTTGTGGAACTTTGCTTGCTCAAGAAGAAGAGTGCATCCACAAAGAATCTTGATAAAAAAGCCATGGACTTCTACAAGACTGTAGTCTCCAACACCCATGAAGATGAAACTAAGGATTGTATGCATGTTTCAGACCTTTTAATGTCTTCAATTTGCTTTCAGTCTTCTTGCTTGTCTTCTTCAAAATCCTTTACTACTTCAAAACCATGTTGCTTTGAATCTTGATCAATAGAACTTGCAAAAACATAGAAAATTCCACAATATGTAAAAATATACAAAACAAACAAATCATACAACAATGATTCTTGAACATTTAATTTGAACGGAAAAATCATAACATAACCATATTTTTTATCATTCATAGTTGTTATCTTTAGCATTGGATCTACCAACGATGGAACGACAAGTGGACCAACAAAGAAGAAAGACTAAGGTAAAGGCAAGAAGGTTTAAAATTTAAATTCAATGGAATTGCAATCCATAAAGCCACAATAGCCAAATTGGAAGCATGCCAAAGTTTTGGTTCTTGTTAAAACCAAGAAAGAAAAACACCTTGCAAACCTTGACAAACTAGATGCACAAGATCAATTTGAAATTACAATTATCAAGTGGAAGAAAATGTCAGAATATGTGATGAATTTAGGTTCCACAATTCACCTTAAGAATGGGCCAATGTGCAAGGATAAATGGTGCTCCATATTTGGAGACTCCAAGAGAATCTACAATTACATGGCAAGTACTAGACATAACGAAAAATATTGGGCCATGAACATTGCAAATAAAACTTCTTTCAACCTCTCGAGGACCTTCAAGTGAAGCTTGTATGACATGATCACAAGATTCCTTAATTCAAGACCAATCTTCAACCCACCCCATACAAGAGACCTCATGATGGACAATGCTAATCAAGTTAACAAGCCATCTAGTCTCACCCCACACAAAGCCATCAACATAAACAACAATTCAAAATTTGCAGATGAAAATACCAATACCAACAAAACATGGATGTTTGAATAGATGTCAACTACACCAATTACACCTCATGGCGTTATTAAAAGCTTCACAAAGTTTATTCAAGAACCAATAGACACTGCCACAATTTTGATTCAACCAACAAGAATTGAAATGCCCATCTAACTTAATCCCATCCCACATACTAACCCCACCACATCAAATTATGTTAACAAAGTAGTTCAAATTGAAAAAATGACAACTACTAAAAAAATTACAATTGTTTGATTTGTTGGAGGTACTAAGGTTAAAAAAACATATTCTTCTATTCATAAAGCATGGTAGAAGTCACAAAGAAGGGGAGTAGAATGTTGGTGGAGTCCATTGATCGTGTCAACACCACAAGTTTGGCTTTGGAGGAAAAACAAGCCCATACCCAAAAAAATTATGCTAGAAAAATAACTAGAGTATTTCAAAACACAAGACCACGCAATCAACCACACACACGTATGGATGTGATGCAAGCTCTCAACAACATCAATGTTCCTATTGAATCAAATTGCAAAAGGAAGTGCATGCAAAGTCACAAACTACAATTTCAAAAACGGAACTTCAAATGATAGTGTGATAGAACTTCATGCAATAAGAAAACGTGAGTATCAACAAAAGAATGTGTGAGAAAAAAGGAGCTTCGAGCTTTGAAATGAGAATGCAAGACAACAAGATTTGATGGAAAATTCAAATGCAACAAAGGAGCTTGGACCAAACAAAAAGAAAAAGTTGAGAATGCACATAAAGCCTCCACACAAAAGAACCCACAATAGCATATCATCATTTGCATGTGTGAATGATGATTCACAAAAGAGTACATTGTACATTTCTTGATGTTTGGAAACACTAAGATAAGCATTAAGTGTGAATAGGTTGTCTTTAAAGCTGCCTAACTCTAGTGTTAGGACATGTCTTTATACAGAGTTTTTAAAATGTTAGGAATCTTAACATTAGACCCTCTAACACCAAATGTGTTTGTAGCATTACCCTTGTTGTGTTTTGCACACTTTACATAAGCTAACCCCTCTCAAATGTTCCTTAGTTTTGTAACATGGGTGTTAATAGGATTTTTGTTAATTCCCATCAAATTATGTGAAATTTCTACTCTCAGCAAATAGTTCAGTTATATAGCAATAGATACATTCTTAAGAAAAATTCAGAATTATATGTATGAATCAGAGCTTCAAACAAAATGTAGTAACCAGTTGCAAAATCAAAAAACAAATCTAAAATGTAAAAATTCTAATTTTCTTTTGTTGGCCCTCTTCATCTATATATATGTTAATTTTAATTCAAACAATCTGAATAAGATCATTTAACTAATAACTAACTAGTTTAGACATAATCACTCAAAAATCATTAAAAAATAATTATCTATTCACAACTATTTATTCTGTCAACAACCTATTCTACCAACCACCTCTTGACCTGTCAAATATTGTCACCACTTCCCAAAGAAAATCTCAAAATCTGAGTAACAATTAGCAAAGAGCAAAATTTAGAAATAGAGACTTTAGATGTTGCCCAAGCTTGGAAAGACCTGCCAACATGACTCAAGAAATCCAAATGGACATCTTAAATGTGAAGAAGATGGTATGGCATGTCCCCTATACCATAGGGGCATCAATTTTTAGCCTCCTCCATTCTAGGTAGGAGAAACAGTGAGGTGACGGGTTCAGGGTTAATTAGTTCATGGGTGCACCCATGATAGATTTTATTGTTTGAAATGTAACCACTTTGGTTGGCCAATCACAATTATCTGAAACTACAGGGAGTCTCCAATAGAAAATCCCATTTGGAGAAAAATATGTTATTTATGTTTCTAGCATATACATCTATCCATTATGATAGAAATTATTATGTTTTCCAAATTGTAAGAACTACAATTTGATGAATAGGTAATCACGACTTTGATGGTTCATAGCCTACTCCTCATTTTTAAAATGATTACCACCTCATTGTATGCCCCTTATAAAGCATGAGGAAAACATTATTACAAACCTTTTTTTACATATATCACAAGGCATAAGAAGGGGATGATAAAATGGATTAAATTTTTTTTTTGAATACTGATAATTTTATCTTATGAAATAACCCAAAAATGCATTGACAACTAATGTGTCCATGGGATTCACATAGAGTAAATATCAATATATTTTATCCTTAGGAATGAATATCTTTCAATTTTCTTATATTTAGCTTCAAGTTAAGGTGGAATAATAAGGTTGCTTTGACCCCTTGGTTTCAAAGGTCCACAATATCCCTATGAACTTCAGAGGCAAAAAAGTATAAACAAGATGAATTGTCCAAATCATGCAAAAAGTTCAAAAGAAAAAGCAATAAATCCCCTTACTTTCAAAACTCATAGCTTTCTCATTTCTTATTCATTTTAAGTAATCTAAAAATCTATGGGTGCAT
>Ga0209208_10012743_pt1 | contig 10601 bp, 5 predicted proteins | sample S1TSphfallax_3_FD_187694 | JGI IMG/M metagenome (GOLD analysis project Ga0209208, IMG submission 187694) | Host-associated microbial communities from peat moss isolated from Minnesota, USA - S1T2_Fd - Sphagnum fallax MG (SPAdes) (version 2) | ecosystem: Host-associated > Plants > Peat moss >... | reverse complement strand
AGACGTCATTGGCGGGTACAGCATACTCTGTGCGTCGATTAAGTACGAGAACTTGAAATTGGTTTCTTCCAAGACGTTCTTCTGTAGCATGGGCCGCCCAAGGTTGTTGCCGTAGATCTTCTTGGGCTGATGAAGCGCCAATATCGAATGGTACCGTTTGAAGTAGTGTTCAGACATTGCCTTGCCAAGAAACTTTCGTGCTTCACGAGTGGCCGGTTGCAGTATGTCATGTGATCGCGACATTAGATAAGGGTCTTCAGAGCCGAATTGACGATGTACTGGTATTATCAACTCGAGCGGCTTGCTTATAGAGAGGACAGTTGTGTACAAAGAGTATAACATGACGTACACATCGACAATGACAAATGTTTGCATAACTTGTGCCTTGATCTGAACAGCCTGAACTGGCTCAATCAGTGAATAAAACTTGATGCACAGTGTGCGGTCCATGTCGACCAGTGGAATTGGTCGATTGAGTTTGCGGTACGCCTGCAAGAGAGGTTCCCAAGCTATTAGAATTCGTTCCAATACAAGCGCTGTGGATGACCATCGGTGCTGCGGCGAGTTAAGTAGTTTAAGGTACGTCTCCAAGAGTTCAAGCATGGCTTCTTCGAAAGCTCCCTGCAGGTACTCAGACTTGTTCATAGCTTCAATGACCTTCTTGATCCTCTGGAAGAAGTAGCGTGCGTCCACATTCTTACTATTGTTAGGGTCGATCGAGGTGCTAAACGTTTCCGTGAGTGCGAGGTGGATTAGATGTGATATACACCATTCCCACCAAGCATCGATCAGAATGTCTAAGGTACGCTTTACATCGGATCCCGAATCTGAAGTGCTTGTCAGCACATCGAGCATCACCTTAATGTTGAACTCCTCGAGGACGCCTGAAGACCATTCGTGCAAGATTGTAGACAACTGTTCCGCTTGACGCTCATCGGTAGTCGGTGCAAATCGGCGGACGGCAAGATTATAACCAATATTGAACCTGGTCAACATATTGAAGCACACTCGCAATGCCAGGTACTTCTGGTTGCTCATCTTGCTCTTTATCAAGTCTAGGTACAATGACAGGTACTTGATCGTAAAGAATGAGCGTGTCTCAGCTAGTGACATAATGATGATCTTCTTGCACGTGGTGTACAGCTCGACGTGAAGCTTGCGGATGTTGATTGACTTCATTCCACCTTCCTCGACAGGTAGCTGATGATCAATCAGTTGCCATCTACAGGTCGTGAATGCGTTGTACGAGATCGAGTGCTTGGCGGACCAGGCTCCCAACTGCACTTCAAACTAGCGCTTTGGGTCTTTTTTGAAAGCCGGGTCGGATAGATCGAGCTGCTTCTTGATATGTGCTAGCTTCTTGTTAGTTGCCATGGTCTTGGATGAGGTTATGCAGTGTTTCTTGTCGAGGTGGGTGCAAGCGTTTGATGCTCTCGTCTTTGTGCACTTAATGACAACTGGCTTCTTGACATTGAAGCACGGGTCTAGCAAGCAGATGAACCACTCGACTGTATCCTTGTCAATCAGGTGCACGCCACATTGATTAAGGAAAGACGTCGTCTTTTTGAGATCCTTAATCGCGGCGCCCTTGATGATAGCTAGGAAAATGCCAGTGTTGATGAAGTTTTTGATCCGAGCTGCCACAATGTCTCCACGCTCAGCATCGTCAACCTCAAGTTGCGTCTCTTCGTCAACCTCAAGTTGCGCCTCTTCGTCATCGATCTCGACAAGTACGGAAGATGCCACTTCACCTTCAACAGTGATGCTTCCGGATTCGACGACATGATCTTCGGACCAAGCCATGATGTGCATTCTAGCACTAACTTCTGTTGCGACACTATTGAGCCCAAGATTCCTCATAGAATTTTCCAACAAAATGGAGGGCTACACAGACTAAAAGAAGTTCAGAACAGAATTCCATACAGATAAAAAGGTATTCAGTAGTTGAGAATTTCAGGAAGGTGAATATCTTGACAGAAGACAATCAAAGATGAGACTTGGAGAATCCTGTTACATACAAATCTAAAGCCCATTGGCTTCAAGACTCCTAGAGTCTACATCAATGTCTCTATTAGGAATGAGCTTTGAGTACTCGATACAAGTTTTCAAACCTTCTACCACTAAAAAATTCAAGTAGATTCGAAGCAGCCTAACTAAATTGTTAGGTAGTAGTAAATGGTGTGCTTACTTCAAGTGGTGATTTTCATGTGAGCTCAAAGATTTCTTCGCCGCCGACGGCTGTTGTGTAGTAATCCATGAAATTAAATGTATAAACAGCTCGATTCACGATGCGTCTGTGAGTGTGGTACTGTGAGGGATATGGATGTGGATGAACTGCAAACCTTCTACCACTAAGTTAACTATTTTTTTTCATCCTCGGGTTGTGACAACCTCTAAGTTAACTATTTTTTTTCATCCTCGGGTTGTGACAACTTCTAAGTTAACTATTTTTTTTCATCCTCGGGTTGTGACAACCTTAGGTCACCACTTAGTGTAGTTAGAGGCGTTTTAGTGGGTTTAGATTTTTAGTGGTAGAAGGTCTGAAAGTATGTTCAAACTTAATAGGGTTTCAATTGGTGGCCAAATATTCCTCCTGGTGGCTATATTCATCCTATGGAACAAAAGGGTTTTAAATTTTCAACCACTATTTTTTTAAAAGTAACCACCCATTAGTTTATATACTACCCCTCAGTTCACTCTTTGAAAAAAAGAGAATCCCACCATACATGTAAAAACCAGTGTTATGCAGGTTTTTGATTCTGCACCCCAATAGTGAATGGACCCATTTACACAACTTAAGAGATAATCAAGCATTGATAGAATTCTATGGTAGGACATAATACCAAAGTTCAAAAGGCAGACTTGCAACTTGATGTGCAGAAATCTAAACTTGGAATAATTGGCAGAAAAGAAGTGAAATCATGTTGATGTGAATTTGGAGAAGCTAGAAGACCAAAAACCGTATTTATACTTTAGAACACATTTGAAGATGTTTGTTGGGTGTAAACTGCTAATTAATGTGCTTAAAACTTTCACCAAGATGCATGACTCTGTATTACCGCACCCCACCCCCTACCCCCAATGTTTTCAGCTTGGTAACTATCTCTATGAGTATGGGGTCTGTTTGTTATCATGCCCCCCATGTTGGGTTGGCTGAATGTAGTATTCTCCTGATGACTTTTCAGTGTAAAATTTCTTGGCCGAGTTCCTTTTGTAGTTCCTAACCTTGAACTAGGAGGGTAATGATATTATAGAGAATAGGTAAATAGACAGAAGTTCCTAACATGAAAAAAATTATGATTTTAAAAAAAAATCTATTGAAACCAAAAATCAGAATTTAAACATGTATAATACTCTTGAGGTTCATGTCAAAAATGATGGTTTCATTTCGTTTAATAGTTTGCATTTAAGTCTTCTCTGACTCCTTCCTAGAGCTAAAACAATTGTCAAAAAAATCCTTTCAAGCATTAAACTTGCGAATGTTTTTGACAAAACTTTAAGAGGACACTCTTAAAGCATTTACTGTAACAAAAGAACTGCACTATAACCGATGCGAAGTGTGCACATTAGAAAAAATAACAATCAAAAGAAGTGGATTAATCTTCAATAAATTTGCAACTAAAATCAAATTTAAATGCAAATAAGAATAACTTGAACAAATACTGTGCTTGCTCTTAAATTACAGTTTGAAAAACCCAGGGATCTTAGACCCAGATCTCTTAACTAATTTTGGGTACAAGGTTCTGACAAAATAAGCTTCAAGATGTAATTGTAAAAAAGCTTAAACACGACTTAAAATTACACCATTGAATATGGGATTTGGGGCTCTATACAAAGTGGGATTAATATTGATCATCATTTGATATATTCAAACCTCCCTTTTCTCTATAATGTGACCTTGGAAACATGAAGCTGGCTAAATTCCAATTACTAGTCAGGTGTGGAGATCAGGTAAGTTTCTAGCTCACCCATGTTCAACAGTTGAGAAGATAGTTCTAGTACTAATCAGGTAGTTCAGTTCTAGCATCCTTGTTCCAACAGTAGAAGAGCTAAATATGATCAGGTAGTTCTAGCACCCATGTTTCAACAGGTGAACAGGTGTGAAGATCAGGTAGCTCGGAGAACTAATAATCAGGTAGTTCTAGCACCCATGTTCAACAGGCGAGAGCTTCAGTACTGCAGCAGCTGATCTGCAGACCTGAAAACCCTGCAACTAGTAAGCATACACGGAACTAGCTAGTGCCTTGGTTTGCAGCTGTACTAGTTTTCTTCTACACTGTACATTCTCGGGCTGGGGAGCTGCATATACTCCAGCTAAAGAGCTAGGTCAAATAGGAAAGGCTCACCTTTGATGCCCACAAAGCCAGCTTCTAGAACGTCAGCTTGGTTGAAGAGTTCGTTGCAGAATCTAAAAGAACCAGAATTACAGCTTGTTGTCTCACCCACTGACGGCCATAATTCGGAATTGGGTGTCTGCAAGCAGCTTGACGAAGATACGGACTCGATGCTATCAGTTAATGTTTCAAGGGCTTCCACTACTTTAGTCATTGAAGGTCTGTCTTGTGGTAAGAGTGAGACACACTGGCATGCCACTTCTAGTAGCAGGCGGAGCGCTTCGTATGGTGTTCGGTCCTTCAGATATGTATCTACCACATCGGATTCATGTCCTTCTTTACATAAGTTTCGCACCTGCAGTACACCAGTACCAAATTAAGCTAGCTGTTAAAACAACATTGATCAGATCAGGTGCAAAGCAAGTAGATCATCTTCAACCCAGAAACTGCACTCCACTAATTAATCACCATCCATACATGTGCAATATGCATGTTGAGAAAAATTCTGGTCATGCAGATCATGTTGACAATGGCAACACATAATTCATAATTTTAGACTGTAACCCTACAAAGATGGATGTGCTATCAGAACGTCACAAAAGAGGTTGTTATATGCCAATAATATACATGCCTAATAAAAATTGTGTTCAATTTTGTGTAGGGTATGATTGAAGAAAAAGCAAAAGTTAGTACCCAGCCAGCGAGATTGACATGATCCTCAGTCACCGTGAAGAAATCATCAGTTGGCCTGCGTCCACTAAGAATTTCCAGTAAAAGCACACCATAACTATAAACATCCACTTTCTCTGTAGCTTGTCCTGTCTTTGCATATTCTGCAAGGCACAATGACAAGAATTCTTAGCAGCTGAAAAAAAATTAATAACAATATTATTTCATCTGATTTTCAACAAAGAATATATTGGTCCAGTCATACCAGTTCTGACCAGATCCCAAGACCAAACACGAAAAAGAACCCATATTAGATTAGAGATCAAAACCAGGGTTTTAGGGTTTTTTAGGGTTTGGGTTTAGAGTTTAGGTTTTAGTGTTACTGCATCCAAAACCATTTAGCAGCTCCAGTTTGCATGAAGACTTCAGCAACCAAAGTTTTCAAAAAGATGATTCATACTTTGTGATCATTTCAAAGCTATGATTACCAATAAGTCTAGAAGACAATTTTTGTTTAAATAATTAGAGATCTGTCAGAGACAACTGGTACCTGGTGCAATATAACCAAATGTTCCTCCAACAGTTGCAGTGATATGAGTGTCACTGGAATCCAGGAGTTTGGCCAATCCGAAATCAGAAATATGAGGCTCAAAATGGTGGTCCAGGAGAATATTGGTAGAGCTTATATCCCCATGTATAATGGAAGGATCACAACCATGGTGCAAATAAGCCAAGCCTCGTGCCACACCAATTGCGACTCGGTACCGTATCACCCAATTCACCACCTTCAATTCTGTCGATTTCTCTGTGAAAAAAAATCGGAAAGTCCCAAATCACACCAATATTAATATAACAGTGAACGTGCAATACATGATTCTAAGTCGGCATATCACTCATTATAAGTATGAACAGAAAAAAGATTAGACGTTGCAGTACTAGTGCAAGGTGTTTGTTGAGCACCTGCACGTCCATAGCTGCACAGACCCTCATACAAAATCCTTTTTAGATCATGTAGAGTACTGGTCTTGGGGTTTAGGGTTTAAATCTAGATCGATCAGTTGACATTCATACAATATTGACTTGAATATTATATAATCTCATGAAGAATCAATGTATGTAGAGTTGATGAATATTTACCATGCAATAGTTCATCGACTGAGCCATTGGGAAGGAAGTCGTAGATGAGGAGTTTTGATTGAGGAGCAGTGCAAAAGCCTCTTAATCTGACTAGATTCCGGTGCTTGACTGTAGCCAAGGTGTTGAGCTCGTTTTCAAAGCTGCGCTGATTTTCTAAGCACTGCTTTAGTTTTTTCACCGCAAACACGGAGTCGTCTTTAAGTACCAACTTGTACACCACCCCATATGCACCCTCACCAACAATATGTCTTTTGCGTACTCTGCTTATGGCTCGAAACATCTCTCTTGATGATGGAACTATTACTCCACTTTGGAACATGACTAGCTTGCCACCTGCATGCAGCAGTAAATAAGTCCCCACAAAACTATGATCAAAATTGGCATATCCGGATCAGCTTGTTTAGACTGATGGGTAGCATTTCTAAGCTCCATTTCTATGACCAATTTCATAGATCAGGCCGTGAGCTATTATCTCCACAACAGGGAACTCTTATGGAGTGCAGATCATTACTACATAATTCCTAATTATAATGTTTACGTGCAGATTAATCAGTAGTGCACCATTTACAGGAAAATGCAAGCTGCTACAATGAGCTGCACTGGCATTGAATGATGAAGAAAATAAATGAATTACCCGTTCCAACATTTATTTCCAGCTTAGTATCTGTTTTCATCCAGTGTCGCAGAAGAAGGAGGCCCAAGACAAGCTTCAACAGCAGAAAGACTCCCACTGACAATAACACTATTTGCAGGAGGCTTAAACCAGCTGAGCCTGTCTTTTGATGTCCTGCAATATTCATCAGAACGACCGTTACCTTGCTTGGTTTGTCAACTTTTCAGCAATTTGGACTCTTATAAGATTTATCCTTATATAAGGTCGATCTGATTCTCAGAGATCAGAGTATATTCTCATGGATGACCATGGAATGTAATTCTAATGTGCATTTGAAGATTCAAGTATTGAGAAGTCAGCAAGGAAGTATAGTTTATCACAAGACTGGCCCCCTGAAGAATTATAGGAAAATGGCTTCGATTTGAATACCGCATACATGCAAAATGGGATGAAGATCAGATGCCAAAAAGAAAGTCATAGCCTACCAGCTATTGAAGCTCACCTAGTGTAGTCGCAGCAGGAGGACTTATTGCGGGACTTGGACCAGTCGTACTAGTGGCAGGACAAATGGGGACTTCTTGCTGCTGTTCTTTAATGCTCACGCACAAGTTTGGGTTTCCTGAAAACCTAGCCAAACAGGAGCATGAGGACAACGGTTGAATATTAGATGGTGAGCCCGTGCAGCCTGATCATCCCATAATGCTGATTAGCAAAACAACCCGCGAAGTTGTTTGATGGCAGTGTGGCAACATATATGTGATCAATCTCAAAAGCTCCATATTGAATGAATTGAATAAACAGATCACAACTCTAAGTTGATCAAATGATGACTGTGTAAGATTAGGCTTAACAAGCACTTGATCATTGGAGCCCTCTTTTTAGTCAACTTACAGTTTTATATTAAACTGTGAACAACTAGCTAGACAATGGACATGCACAAGGCGCTGGTACCAAACTATGTAACATCACTCACGAGGATGAATTGAACCGCAGCAAAATTGCTGTTGGGATTGGTCCAGAAAGCTCATTATTTGACAAGTCCCTGCAATGGACATCACAAAAGCAAAATATATGGACTTAACTTCAATGACAAAACCTTAGAATGTGCAATGTTTTCATTTCCACTAGAGTTGGGAAAATGGCTGCATATAGAGAGTATTCCATACATGACTAATCCTACAAAGCAAGTCAATGAACTTCGTTCTGGAGCACCAAGTGTGAGCGCCCAGTCTGATCTACATACATAAATCTTTTAAATTCCTGTTGAAATACAGCAGCAGGAGACAACATAACTGGTTTTCAATTTTGTACTAAAACTAAAGAAATTGAGTCCTGAGGACATATGCAAGTGAAGAAGAAATCTAGATTTGATGATGCTCATGAGTAGTAAACAATTTGAATTTGCCTGCTCTAGTGCATCTTGAACACAAATATGTGCAGAGGGCTCCACATGCATAATCTAGGTCAATTAAAGAATATCATCAACTAATTGAAATAGATAGCAACTCAAGAGTAAAGAGCTTATGAAAAAGGCTTACAGTCTTTGGAGGCTTATCATTTTGGCTAAACCATCTGGAATACTCCCAGAAAGATTATTATTATGCAAATACCTGAAAAGAATAGGACTCACCAAAAAGGCTGTGAGAACTTCAAGGGTTAACATGTTGCATAGCTGCATAAGCTGGACATGTAGGTGAGGGATTTTTTTTGAGCAGCTTACATCTGGAAAAGAGAATATAAAATATGGAAAATGATTGTACATTGGTGAGATAGTGTCTAGTCTAGCACACTTACATTGCTCGTGTTCGTGTTAAGTTTCCAAAAGATGTGGGTATGCTCCCATTCAAGTTGTTATAGTGTAGGGCTCTGGCAAAACACAGTTGAATATCATTAGCTTACAGTAATGATCCTGAATGCAAAAATTCTAGAAATTTTGTTTCTCTCCAAAAGTCCATCTCTAGAGTTATCCTGTGAAGTTCCAATTTCTTGAAGACTCCTGAATATATCCAGGCACAAGCTGGAAGGTTCAAAATAGTCCGAACTGAAGATCTGGATTACATGATATAAAGTTTCCTATGTTGCCCTGATATCTAATTCTACAATACTGTGGTCTATCTAGAGTTAGAAGGAGGAGGGAGGCTTACAATCTCCTTAAATTAGTGAGCTCTCCCAATTCAGGAGCTATTGGACCGTGCAAATGATGTCTTCCCAGATTTCTGCATACACCATCCAGACCACCAATATATATTATAACTATATGTGAATTTTATTGTTGATGTTTTATTGTTGTTCATCAGCCAACAGTAAACAAACCCAGCTTCCCCAAATTTCATAAATTGATGTAGCAACAATTCAGAACTTATAATGACATGCTACTAGTTTTCTGTGCCATCAATTTCACCGACTTAGACTGCAGTATCTTGAGTCTTCAAGAACTTAAATCTTGCTCAGCTTGCAAGAGATGAACTTTAATTACAGTACATAGATGTGACGACATTGGTGACAGTGTTGCACTGGATTCCTTCCCAGCTGCATGGGTTTGTACTAACTGCAGCATCCCAGCTCTTCAGACTCCCATCTGGATCTTGAACACTGTTTTTGAAGGCCAACAAGGCCATACCTGTATACATATTGCAGAAAAACCCAGCATACCATTAAACTTATACTCAAAATGTTTTGTGCCGATCATTTATCATATCAAGTGAAAGCCATACACATGTAGACCACCATATAAGTGCATAAATACACAAACATTCATCAGGAGCTGAATGTACATACAGCAGGCTATCTGGAACCAGGATTGTACAAACCAAAACCCTAGTATGCTCATGGTTCCAGACCACCCTTGGCACCAGTCACACAGTGGTAGCTGGTTGCACATGATGATGGTCCTAACTGAGCAAGACTTCTAGTCTCTAGAAATTGGATTTTTTAGCAAGACTGTTCCCATGATCATACATACAAAAGCTTGGAGATTTCATGTTCAGGGACTTGCCCCCTGGATCCTAGTCCACGCGCTCGGAAAATATTCATGGATTCCCATGTTTCACACTACTAGAGCTGCTTGCAGACCTGGAAGGCAAGCACCTACGGTTCTAGGGATCAAGATTGCGAAAACTGCAGCAGCTGGTTGTAACTGGATCGAAGAACATTCGGAAGGAATAGTTTTGCTCTTGAAGCTCAAACTCTAGGGATCATGAAGACGATTGAAAGACTTGCCTTCCGAGTTGAGAGCTTCAATTGCTGTTGAAAGCAATTCCAACAGTAACAATATGCATTGAATCCGTTTCAGAACGTAACTCCAGGCCTTCCCTCTCTGTCGATCCCGCGACGACATTGTCAGCTTATTTAGTGTGCTGCAGAGTTGACCTCTGAGCTGCTCTGCTTCAAATCCCCAGGCACCCTGCCTTGAATCCTAGCTAGTTGGCGCACATGAAACCGCGTGCCAAAATGGCTGAGGTTTTGAACCGGTTCTGATCTCGACGAGGACCTGAATTTCTCGATAAGTATCGCAAGAACGTTAGCTGAAAAATTCAAGTCTTTGTGGACTAGGTTTCGAGTCTAGAAAACCTGACAAGCAGCTTCTTATCAACCCCATTGCAGCACTTCCTCTTGCCGCAAGTTCCGACCGTCCAGTCGAAAGGAACGCATACCGAACCAGCTAAAGACTGAAGAAGACACTACCAGCAAAGAACTTTAAAACACCTCAGTAATACATCGATCTATAGTACACGATTTGTATGTGTAAAACTTTTGCTCAAAGAAACAGCAACCTGATTCAACAAGTCTACTACAAAAAAGCTTGGCTTGATTCGAGAATACAATAAACTCATCATCAGCTAGCGGCA
>Ga0209208_10012741_pt1 | contig 10602 bp, 6 predicted proteins | sample S1TSphfallax_3_FD_187694 | JGI IMG/M metagenome (GOLD analysis project Ga0209208, IMG submission 187694) | Host-associated microbial communities from peat moss isolated from Minnesota, USA - S1T2_Fd - Sphagnum fallax MG (SPAdes) (version 2) | ecosystem: Host-associated > Plants > Peat moss >... | reverse complement strand
ATTCTGACAAGTCACCTTAAGGGTGACATTTGTGTTTCAACAAATAACCAAATCACACGCTCACTCACTTGTATCAAGGCCTATAGGTGGACTCTCTCATTTATGTTAAAATGATATGAATTCAAAATAATGTACATTTGTTTATTTCTTTAAAGAGAAATTTACTAAATATTCATAAAATAAACTAGGAAAAGTTTATTTTAATGTTTTACCATTAATTTTTTTTTATAAAACATGCAATTAGATGTTACATTAAACATTTACATACATGTTCCACATCTATTAATTTCTTTATTTTTCCTTTTAAATACCCTAAACCCTAAACCTTTGACATAGTTTGTGAAATTCCAAAAGTTAAAGTTGATGTTGAAATAATTTTATATTGTGGTTTTTCTTTGTGATTATTTCAACTTGTTTTCATGTTTTAGGTCATGTAATAGAACATATTATGTTTGAACACATGAACACGATCATGAACATTCATTTGACAATTTAATATATGGGCAAGCCTTTAGATGGCCACACCATTTATAAGAGTTATTGTTCTACAAAGGAACCAATGATAGTGTTTTATGTACATACATTTTGATGAACATTATACATTTGATTTTTATAAACATTCATTAAGACAATAATGGGTCCAATTAAAGATGTTTTTACATTTATCCATATCATTAATTAGTTATTAATTTCGAATTTTTACCATATTTGTCAATAAACAAGGTAGATAATTGCACTAATTTCATTTATAGAAACTAACAAAGTAATACCCTTCGGGGACACCAAATAAATACAAAGTGACCCCTTTCCCCCTAGCCCCCAACATCAAGGCCTAAACACATAAAATAATGTTAATTATATTGTGACTTTAGCAAAAGAGAAGTCAATTTTGAAAATTATGTAACCATTTGCTAGCTTCAAAACAACCCCGGAATTTTAGGATAATGGTAGCCAAACCCAAATTCAACTTGAAATCTAATGATATTTTGACATCGATTTAAAAAAAAAAAAAAAACCCTTTGAAGTAACCAAAGAAACCTTGACATGGCAATCTTTCAATAGGCGGGCTATATTTAGATGTTTCTTGCAAGGGCTACACTAGAAAAAACCACACTACATTACTCAAAAGTGTTGTCACACATGCACTATTGAATTGCAACATTGGGTATTTTTGTTGAAATGTGTACATCACATTTGAAGTTATTCTTGTTCCAATTTTTGTTACATTTATTAGTTTGAAAGTCAAACATCTCATTAAAATATATATATATATATATCTCAAATAATGTAGATGTAAATTTTAAGTGTATAACAAAATAATCCACGTCATAGCAAAAAGTTCATTGATATTGAAAAGTTTGTTAAATTTGCTTAGATTTTAATCAAGAAATGTGTGGTTTTTCACTTGTAAACCATAAGGGTACTATGAAATTTATTTTAGTCAAATATACATTTTCATACGGAAAAATGTTTTTTGAGGTGGGCTTGTATTAGTTTTGCATTTCACTTCTTTTGTTGATGTTTGATGAACTATAAACATGAAGCTTTGTTGCTATCAAATTCAAAATCGAAATGTATTTTATATACTATGTGAACATTGAATTTACCAATCTTATTTGGATCAACATTTGTCTTTGTTCAACTTTTAAAATGAATATTTAGTTTCAAAAAGTTATCATGCACATTCCAAATCTTTTTGTTTGAATTTAAGATTTTTCAAAAGGTTGCTACCAAGATGCAAGCTTATTACACAAATTTTCATACTCATTATACATGAATATTTTATTGAAAGTGGTGCACTTGTAATGTGCTTTCACCACAACTTGGAGACATTGGAAAATATTTACTTAATAGGATGGTATAATATATCATTATGTAAATATTTGTTTCAACAACCTCCCTCAAAATATGTCATGTCTAAAAACTCTCCCCAAAAATAAGAGTCCTTACAATGCTTAAAATGAGTGTTTTTGACTAGTTTATCCTCATTTGTGGGATCCCAATTACAAGTAATTGCATGCATCAATTTAAATGGAAGAAATGGAGTATTGTGAATACCTTGCCCATGATTTGGCCTTTGTTTGATCTATTTCTACCTATATTCAATCAAGTTGTTATTCATTTTGAAAAAATCATCATCTTTTGGTACATTTTGGTTGCATGGTCTACAAATTGAACTATTGTTCATAATTGATGTTCACCAAGGGTGAAATAAGATGTTATAAATACATGATCTATATATTCACAAAAAATATTCATGACAAAAAGATGTGAGATTACATTCATATGTAGAGGTGTGGATCATTATTATTCATGATTATGTCAATTTTAATGTATTTCAAGTTATTCAAAAAATGGAAAAAAAAGAGAAAACACTAGTTAAAGTGTTTTAGAATGAACTAAAATTACGGATTAAAAACATGTGAATTTTAATTGTATAATTCTAGAAGTGATTTCATAATGAAATTTCTAAAACTAAACTTTAATATAATTACTAATACTTGAATTTTTTCCCAAATCAATACATTGAAATTAATGTAATGTTTTAACATTTGGAAATTATTATTTTTGAATTAAATTAACTTATTTTTAGTAAATTAATTAAAAAATTTAGTGGTTATTAAATATGTACAAGTGTTATCAATTTCATTATGAAAATACCTAATTATGTAATTAGGTTAAAATCTAAAATATTAAAAAATATACGTGGTTATGACAACAATGTTTTGCCACCGCATGATGTGGTGGTCAAATGGTAAAAGCCTTGGGTGTACTAAGAAGGTAAAGGTTCAAATTTCAAGCCTCGTATTGGACATGTCATGATCAATGTTTTTTTTGTTGGTAATTTTTCCAACTTGGTGAAAAGAAAAGGAATTGTGAAAGGTACAACGATTTTTCTTGGAAAAATGGGCCCAAGTTGCCACATTATGATGGAAAAAAAAAAAATCTAAGGTCATCACATAATTTAAATGTTGTGATCATGGATTTTAAATGTCCATTTTAATGAATATCATTAATTTTAATTCATGAATGTATCATGAATTTTGGCAAACTATCGATAGTTAGCCCCCAAAATTGGAGTCATGGGTCCAACATGATTACACTTTGGATTCATCCATAATTGAATCCCAAAAATAGAAAATAAAAATTTTACTTTATTATTATTCTAGATTTTTTTATTAAATAATTTATTTCAAAAAAATTTAAATATTTAAACTAGTACTATCACATCAACTAGAAGTTTTCAATCTTCTAGGTCAAATAGATTGAGTTACAATTTTATCATAAATGATTGATTTATTTTGATTGAGGACATTTTTGTCCAATGTAAGTTTAGCCATAAAAACCATGTTATGTAATAATGTTTGAGTTAAAAAATGTGGTGGAAGGTTGATTGTTAAAAACAACAAAAAAAGGATAATGAACCTTTAACTATGGGACCTTTTAATACCCTTCCAACATGGAAATGTGTTCTTTACTTAAAAATCCTTGATTTTGTTTCACAATCATTTTACTTATAGTTAAGAGGTGATGATGCCTTTGATGCTTTTTTACATCGGTTTTTTTTTCGGTGTGAAATTTTGCTTCCAATGCCAATTGTTTTAAAAAAATGCCACAAAATGTATTTTGGTGGGTTTCTAATCATCAAATTTGGACCTTTTTTTTTTGGGGAACAATCCCTCACATTCTACATTAAGTTTTGATAGGTAGTCATAAATTGGAAGGATGCTTAAATGTTATTTTCATATTTTATTTTTATCAAAATTTAGCAAAATCATGTTACGAATTATCACTAGGAGCCACTAGGAACCTCTACAATTCAAAACTTATTGCCCAATTTACACTTTTGTCATTGTAATATAGCCACCTATATCAACTATTTTTTTTTTTCCAAATAGCCATAAAAGTTTACCTTCTTAGTGTAACCTTGCCACTCATGCTACAAAATTCCAAACATAAGGCAAAACCCCGGTGGACATCATGGAAACATAACCTAAAGTGGGTATGGTAGAAAGGGCTAATGAAGAAGAGCAAGGACCAAAGGTTCGGTAAATAACCTAGAGAAAAGTATATTGCTAACATTTGGTGACTATACTTGTGGGGATGCAATTTTGAAGGATTAACTCGTTGTGAACATGGTTTTCATTTCAAATTCCTCAAGTAGGTGTACTAACAAGGATACTCAACATTAATTAACAATAAATGGCGATCATCCTGGTGGACTAGTAGATTTTTTTGGAACATACTTGTTTTGTGATTGATTGAGTAGAGTGTCAAGAATATGATCTTACACTTTTCTTTTGCTTCATGTAACACTATCTATATCACATGGGTAGTAGACAAGGTCTCTCGTGTACACATTTTTTTTTCCTTTCCTTTATCACAAGGTAGAATTTCAAATTGCTTGTAGCAAGTGCCAAAATGTTTCTTGAAAAATTGTCAAAGATGTTGTTGTGCATAGAGTTGGGTGCAAATTGTCAAACTTTGTGAGAGCTATGTGAGATCTCTTTACCCATAAGAATAAGCATTGCCGTTTATCACTTTCTCTTTAATCTTTGGACTATAGTGAAAGAGCCAAACATATCACCAATATAACGAAGACTCAGCACGCCACATGTGCTAGATTATAGATGGCCCGCCTGAAGCTAAATTTCTCACTACCACTGCACTTCATAGCTATGAGAATTGAAGAGCTGGCCCAAGGGAAAAGGGTTATTCTGCAATATTAACTTGCCCTTGAGAATTGTTAATAATAAAATATATGGTTAGAATGACAAAATTCCTTCTCAGTTGTTTGTTTGGGTACTCTCATCAAGGTGGCTAATCCCTACGGAGGAGGAGGAGGAGGAATGCGGGGTGCATTAGGAATAAATTTGTATGCAACTCATGTTCTGCAAATATTAACACTGACTTGGTCTGCTCTGCTTCGCAGAAGGACAAAATGTTCTGAATCCTTGCGTCCAGAAGATTTCCTGGATCCATCTAAAAGTGGCTAAAAGATGCCAAACTACAAGAAGCCTAGATCCAGTTGCTTTTGGAGAGTACTGGTCTTAGTAGTTTGCTTTTATTTGTTTTTCCACCCAACATCAGTGAATCCCTTAGAATAGAATCTTACAGTTGTTGCCTAAGTCGTCACAAAGTTCATAAAGGAGTTTTTGGTGTTTTGCAAAATTCCTTGGCTTACCAAATCCAACCAGAGAAGGTGAAAGCCCTCTGTGTCTCTGTGTGTTTGTGTGTGTGCTGAGCACACAGCCAACTATTCTTTTGCCTTTTACTAAAGAATACAGCGTGCAATCGGCAGCATATCCAACCAGAGAAGGCAGCAAATTCTGAGGAGTCCATCTAGAATTCTCAAAAGTCTTCCTATGGATGATTGCCATTTTGGCTACATCAGCAACTTGATGAAGAAAGAAACACTGGAATGCTGGGAGCTGGATTTTTTTTTATGTTATCTAGCTACACAAACCCATGCTTTCATACTATTGGACTCTGCTGTGCACACTTCTTACTGTACACTCTTTCACAAGGTTGAGTTGATAGCTCTCATGATAACTCAGTTGCAATTGCACTCCTTCAGTATCTCCCCATATTCATCATTCTCATGCACTTAATTTGCATTCAAGTTTCTCCTTAATGATCATGTCATCCTCCATTGATAATTTTTTCAACAAACAAAAAAAAAGGTTGAGAAAAAATTTTGGGACTTTTTTCTAATGTTAAATTCAACTTATTTTGCTAAATCTTTAGGAAAAAATTAAGCTAAATTATTCATATGAATTTTTTTATTAATATAGAAGAACCCTCATTGTCTTTATACATTATTTATCACCGTGTACTTCGGCTTCAAATTTTCAGAAAAAGTTTAAATGATGAAACTGATAAATAGAAAACAAAAAAAAAGAATCGATTTTTTCTCAAATTTAATGAGGATTATTTCCTGTAAGGTCAATGACTAATATGATCCCCATGTCATACATTGCAAAATTACTTGATATTTTTTTTTTCTCAACTCAATTGTAGGAATTTCAAAAGATTTTTGTATTTTTACTGCCAAAATGAAAGAACAGAATTTTTAAAATATATAAATAAATAAATAAATAAATAAATAATTTAGAGGAAAAAGGCCAACCAGACCCAATTCCTTAGTACTTAAAGTGGTGCAACAAAGGGAAGGAATCAGTTTGAGAAGTTTCTGAAGCAGCAAAGGAACAAGAGCAACAAGAGCTAGTAGCTGGTGCTGTTAGACTGTAAGCATCCATCCATCTGGCCTCTAAGTGCACTTTGCATGCTCATCATGTTGTAAAGCAAGCTCCAGAAGTAGAACTTGTAAGCCTGGAGGTTGTGAAGCAGAGCTTTGGGTTGTTGATTTTCAGCCAGGTTTGAACTTTGAACAAACCTTTCTCACAGTTCCTTCTTTTGTTCAATTTTAAGCTTAAAAATTCTTTGTATTTTCTTTGTTGGTAAAAACTTAGCTCAAGTTTTAATCGGACTGGCAATAGAAATGTATGATTTTTTAAAATTTTCTTTTTCCCAATATAGCTCTTGGACTCGGAGGAGCTGAGACACAACTCTTGGGAAGTGTTTTTTCTTTTCTTTTAGAAATTTTTTTTGCTGTTTTTGTTTGTTATTTTTTATTTTTTATTTTTTATTTCCAAAACTGTTTTTATTTCTTGGGGTTTAAATCTGTTCTTCTGATCTCTCTTCAAATGGTTTTTGACATTCTCTGACTTGGGGTTGTCATCTATCTTTGAATTCAATTTGAGACCAGATCAAAGATTTCTTACAAGTAAATTGTTTGCAATTGTGTGCACATTTTTGGCAAGTTTTTTGTGTGTTTGTTTGGTTTTGTTGTGGAGTTTAACTGGTTGCTGGATTCATTTGATTCTCGAAGCTGGAAGTACTTACTTTTGGTGTGAATGGGTTGGAACTTGGGTTGAGTTTCATGTTGTAGATTGGTCAGTACTGATCTTCTTTTTGCTGCAGAGAAAAAAAAAATCCTATTTGGTGCACTTGGGTTTGATGAAGACTGTGTGCATTGTTGTTGGTGCCTGCAGTCTGGTTTATTATCGACCTGCAGCAGCACTAGAGTATTACCGACTATTGAGCTTTTGGATCTGATGTTCTTCAGCTGCTAGTCTTGGAAATCCTAGACCATGGATCATGTTTTCATGGCTGCTTCTCCCATGTCTTTGAACATTACTTCAGCAACGATTAGGACCCTGAGCAACGCTCCAGTAGCATACAAGAATTTCAAGGGCTCACAACTCCGAGCTCTAACTGGTCTGGAATTCAGCTCCTCTACAGCAGATCAAGAAGCTAGTGGCCGATTGGGTGGTTCTTTAAGCAAGCTGCAACAGCTAGTTGCAACTGCAGCAGCAGCAGCAAAGCCGCCATCAGAATCTTATAGCACTACTGTAGCAGGCGTCAGCTTCCCAAGCAATACAACTCGCTCCAGCAGCAGCAACAGCAACAGCAGCTCATCATCGCAATATTCAGCATCGATGAAGACAAACGCTGCAAGCGTTGAAATTCGCGCGCCAACTAGTAGTGCACCATCTGTATCTGAGAGTGAACCTATTAGCCCAGGTGTTGCCACTAGATGGCGTGAGCTTCATGGTTCCAACTACTGGAAGGGTCTTCTTGATCCTCTGGATGCAGATCTCCGAAGTGAGCTGATCAGATATGGCGAATTCTCGCAAGTCACATATGATTCCTTCGACCATGACAACCATTCCATGTTCTATGGAAGCAACAGGTATATAAATTTATTGAAAAGAAAAAACAAATCGCCTTGCAAACCCTAGATTGAGATTCAAGCATAGTTGTCAACCAAACAACAAATCTCTCTATTGTACCGTGGCAGGTACCGCAAGGACAAGCTGTTTGAGAAAGTGAAGCATCTGAATACAGGCTACGAAGTGACGCACTACATATACGCGACGGCAGATTTGAGTATGCCAAAGTTGCTGAACCTGTGCACGGCACCGGAGGCATGGTCCAGAAACTCCAACTGGATGGGCTATGTGGCAGTGTGCACAGACGAGGAGAAAATCAAGCAATTGGGGCGTCGAGATATTCTGATCGCTTGGAGAGGTACCATCATGGGCACGGAGTGGGCTGCCAATGTCCAGATCAAGCTGATTCCTTCCGGTATCGATTCCAGACCCTCTTACAACTTGACCACTGCTGCTCTCCGAGTGGAGATGGGGTTCTTGAATCTCTACACTAGCAAAAACTCCGAGACTCGCTACAACAAGACCAGCGCACGACAACAGGTGAATGCATTACTAGTATATATACATGTAGACCTAGCTCCAATCTAGTGTTCTGTAGCTACAAACTTACTTGTAAGCACATGTTGTTACGATCTTCTTTCTTCTTTCAAAGAAGATGCCTGTACATATTCGGGAGCAATTTGGACAGATGACAGCAGATTGCAGCATTAATGGTGATTTTGAATTCTTAGAATTCCTTGTTTGCTAATGGGTTCGACGTGATCTGCTGCTGCTGCTGCTGCAGGTCTTGACAGAGCTCAAGCGGTTGATTCAAAAATACAAAGGAGAAGAGCTGAGCATCACAATCACAGGTCATAGCTTGGGTTCAGCATTGGCGACTTTGAATGCTTACGACATAGCCCAATCTGGATTCAACCGGATCACTGATCCTGCTGCAGCTGGTGCTGAAAACAACAACAGCGACGAGGATTGGAATGACGGTTGCCCCATTCCGGAAAATTGGGGTGACAAAACAGCAGATCCAGTACGACCGGACAAAGAAGCGACAATTCCGATTGCAGTGATGTCATTTGCAGGTCCAAGAGTGGGGAACAATGCCTTCTGCGATCAGTTGAATGCATTGGGAGTGAAGGTACTACGAGTGGTGAATGAGAACAACATCGTACCTCGAGTCCCCGGGATTCTGTTCCCTCCACAACTGAGCTTCATTAACAAGATCATTGACTTTCTCCCTTTCACTTACAGCCATGCCGGTGTACAATTGTTGGTGAACAATTTCGATTCTCCTTACTTGGATCCCAAGCGCTGTAACATCTTGAATTGTCATAACCTTGAAGGCTATTTGCATGTGGTGAGCGGGCATCAAGGCTCAGATGGGCTGGGGAAGAAGAAGAAGCAGAAGAACTCGTCGCCTTCTTTCACGTCACCGCCTTCTCGCGACATCGCGCTCGTCAACAAGAGCTCCAACTTCCTCAAGGACGGCCACTTCGTCCCGGATAGCTGGTGGCAGATCGAGAACAAGGGACTGGTTTACCAGGTTTCTGACGGTAAGTGGATCCAGCAAACCCGCGATGCGGAAGATGTACCGGTTCCCCCAGTTAGCCACAAGGATTCCACTTAAGGGACCGTTTAACAGGGTGACTGTCCAGATTGCTCATCATCCCTTAAGTGGATAGTTCAGCAAATGCGGGATCCGGAAACTTTACCGGGTTTCCCCTGAACCGGTTCTCCCACTTAGGCCAAACCTAACCATGCATATAGTAGGTAGGTTTGTTTCAAGTGTTCCCCAAACTAACTAACTAACTAACTAACTAACTAACTAACTACTAGAGCTTTTTTTTTGGGTCATCAAATGCCCTCTCAAAAAACCAAAAAGAATTTAAAAAGAAAAAAATGTTTCCCTCTTATTATTATTAGCTTATATATATATATATAATTTATTATTTTTTAAATTTTTTTTAAAGATCCGAAAAATAGGTAGGTATCAACTGTAGTTTTTTTATGAAATTTTTTTTTGTTTTATTTTTAATAAATTTTTTTTGAATTGAGTGTGGGATTTGGACCTAGAGCACCCTATCAGGTATAATCAATGTTTTTTTTTTTATTCAGGTCTCAAAATACAAGCCTGAAAAATCCCTTGTATGAAACAACATTGCAAAATGGGAAAACCAACAACAACAACATGCAAAGTTTAAATTTTTTCATTGTACCTAAACTTAAAATTACAATAGATTTGTCATTTTCTCAACTTTTAAACTATAAACCAATTGAAAAAAGCTAATGCTAATATGAGATAAATTGATAGGTTTTTTTTTTGTTATAGCGGTTCCATTGCAGGCCACTCTTCCATGTTTCATATGTAGTTTCAAATGGGCCCTCAAAGAATATTCACATATTCCTAACTCCCTTGAAAGATGGATATACATCTTACAAACTAAAAACCTGAAAAGACAAACAAACCTTAAAGACAAATAGACCTAAACAATAAATAAAATTTAAAAATCTAAACAAACTTCAAAAACAAATACACCTAAACAATAAATAAAAATTAAAAATCTAGACAAACTTCAAAAACTAACAAACCTCAAAAATACAAACCTACAAAGTAGACAAACTTCAAAAATAAAAACAAACCTTCATAATAAAAGGATATACACTCAAAAATGTTAAAAAAAACAAAAGACTTCATAATCAAAAGGACAAACACTTGTGAAGTTTTGAAAAGCACTTGCTTGTGTAATATTTTTTTGTGAAGTGGGACAAAGATTTGAAAAACAAAAAAACCTTCAAAAAAACCTCCTCAAAGGCAAACCATCAAAATCTTAGACTTCCCACCAATCTCTAGCTCCCTTCAAAATAGATACAT
>Ga0209208_10012740_pt1 | contig 10602 bp, 10 predicted proteins | sample S1TSphfallax_3_FD_187694 | JGI IMG/M metagenome (GOLD analysis project Ga0209208, IMG submission 187694) | Host-associated microbial communities from peat moss isolated from Minnesota, USA - S1T2_Fd - Sphagnum fallax MG (SPAdes) (version 2) | ecosystem: Host-associated > Plants > Peat moss >... | reverse complement strand
TACCAAAATGAGAAATTTAAAAAAAAAAAAAAATTTTGATTTTGCATATTTGCAGTAGCCAGAATTGAAATAAATAAATAAATTTTCCAGATTCCAATATGTGCTTATTATTGTGTACCCAAACATAGAAAAGGAGGATTAATTTTTTTTAAAAAAATTTACGGTTTATAGTCAGATTTGGCTAAATCGTCCTTGGGATGATTGCCACTTTTTCTGCATCTTCAATGAATGATCACCACTTTCGCAACAAACATAAGGGATTCCTTTAAAAACAGTGACCTCCACACTATGTTTGCCATAAGATTGGACACATGGCCCCGCTAGTTGTGTACATTACTTGTAACAAAAATTTCAGTATCTACTTATGGTTGCCATTTTCTCACACCAAATTGTTGAAAGTAAAGAAGAAGAATTTCACCTCCATATTAAAGCCATAAAACGAAAGGAAGGATCATCACACCCCATGTCACAATCACATAAAATCTAGCAAATGATGTACCATAAATATGAAAAATCATGTAAGTTCTAACCAGCAGCTGTGTGGGTATCAGAAATGGAACCAAAACCCTGGTGGTTATCAGGACAGCACTTGCTTGGATCTCACAACTGGATCCTCACAAAATTAGAGAACCAGTTCTCATATATAACCACCATTTTATTTTTTTTAAATAAAAATAATCAAAGAACAGTCAAGAACCTACTATTCTTTGCTGGTTCTTTCACGGAATCTGCAGTGTCTTTGAGTTTTGAAAATAACCAAAATCTCAAGTTCTTTGATTCTTCAACTGGCAATTCTTAGGTTTTAACATTTTCAAAAACTGAAACCAGGGAAAATCAAATGTCATGCAACATTAGTTGTAGAATATTTGATTTTTACAAGTCATCCTTCAAAATTTTGTGTGGCGTAATGCCTGAGGCCAGGGGCATTACTACAACAGTGGGTAGTGGGCATTTCTGAAATTGAGCCCTTATTCAACTACACAAAATTTCAAAGAGTGACTTGTTAGATATAACTAGTATTTAATTAATTGTGAACTTTACAACTGTCCAAAAATAACCATAAACAGTTTCAGCACATAAAAAAACTATTTGAAATGGTTTTCACTAGAACCGGGGGGCCACCCCATCCTTTCCAATGCAAATACTAATCAAACAACTGTTTGGTTTAAACCCGCGTGGTTATATGTTCTTTAGCAACCTACTTAATAAAGGCCAATGAATGATTAGAATCGGGTGACAACCATTATGACAACATTATTTAAGGCCCAAATGTTCCAATTAGGATCAGGTGGCCACTTGGTCCTTTGAAATCCAATTAACAAAGAACAAATGCCCACATTTTAACTGGGTGAGCCCATTCTTTACAAACTAAGTTTTAACAATTTACAATATGTATCACATTATCCAACATTGAATATGAAATACTCAAGCTCCAGAAATTTTTTTACATGTACATAAACCAAACATAGATAATGTCATGTGTTCAAAGTGTCATTTGATTTCCAAAAAACCAACTTCTAAATGACTAAATTTCAAGCCTTCAAACACTAGGAAATTTTTATCAATGTAGAGCAATAAGATACAAAATAACATCATTGCCATCTCAAAAATAGGATCCATTTGGATAACACTGCTTTTTGCCAATCAAATCTGCAAACAAAATTTCGAACCCACTCTAAACAAAACTCAGTAGTTGAACTCTTGATCTACATAAAGTGTCAAAGTAAAATTTGAAAAGTCTTTTAAAAATGAGAATATTGGAAATAGACTACACCTAAAGGAATTTGAGAAATTCTGCAATCCCCGTTTTTGTTTTTCATGTATTGCATGAACCAAGAATAATGAGGGGAACGGGAATTCAAACGTGGCTTAGAAAACTTGATGATAGTCTAAAAATGCATTTGAACTGTACTTGCAAAAAGTAATCCAATCAACATTGGCCACAACCGCGAAGTAAGGTCCAACCATTGCACCTTATTCTTGGACAACTTATGTCCTCTATAACACTTTTAAAAAAAAACACTTTTCTTGAAATTTCAAAGAGTTTTGTCCACTCATCATTAATGAATAGGGTTTGGTCTTCTTTCCCATAGGGTAGTCCTTAACAAGTAGAATACACATGATTTAAATCCTTGAGACAATAATAACTTCCAACTATGAATTGACTTAATGTCATTAAATATTGTTCATGCCCTCAAATGAAAACAAATTGGTCAATAAAGTCTTGCAACAATAACAAAGTAAGAACTTCCATAACATCCTCAATCAACATACAAGACCAAATTCCAATATAAAACCTCTTCAATGCATAAATAAGAAAATGTTGAATTCTAGCTCTTGATTCCACTTTAGTGCGATCAATATTACTTCCCCTCATATGTTGCTTCCCTTGTAAAATAGCACAAAACACCATTCATGTTAAGAATTTTTTTTATTTTTTTTAAGAAGGATGTGAACGAAATCGCCAACATACTTGTGTAACTAATGCAAATGGAGAGAGAGGAATGGACTACATAACCAACAAAAGTTAGCATAATCAAACATATAAATAATAATGAAATTAGATTTTTTTCAAATAATATTATAATACATTGTCTTCTATATTATCCAACAAATTAGAAGTAGGGCTGAAAAGTTCAATTTAAATACAATTAAACAATCCCTATTACAAGTGTAGGGTAATCCCTATTTTGACATCGAGAAGATTCAATCAACTCTCATTCTTGTTTATTATCTTTACATAAATTAAAAAACCCCAACATCCTATCTTTTGAAAATTATAACTTTGTGTATCATATAAACATGCCTAACAAAATACTTGAATTTAGGAATTGGGTGGGCATCCAACACTATATTCATATTTCCTTTCTTATAAAACCAATACTCAACCCAACAACCTACAATGTTCTCAAATTTTCAATCCATTTTTATAAAATTACTTGAGCTTTAAAATAATATTAAAAAACCAATTACATCTTATTTTTCATTTTCATTTTTTCCTTCATACAATATGAAACATCACAATTATCACCACAATCATCAAATAACATTCTATATTTGGGATCCTTCGAACTAATATGTTTAATACTACTGAAAGGGATGTTTTCTACAAATGTGGGGACATTAATCTTGAAGATTGAAAAGCCTCTAAGTAAGGTAGAACATCTCCCAACAAATAATTATTGTTGTTTCCAATAGAGTTTATCAAATGTCTCAACAAAAATAATATTATATGGCCCATTGGAAAGAATTGTATACGAGGTATCATGAACAAGCAAGGTATTCCCAACATGCGCATCTGAATATTTTTTTAAAAAACACCCAAATTCTTGTGAAAAACAGTCTTTTCAAGATCTAAAGACAAAAAATGAGCATTTTTTGTGCAAGATTCCTACTTAAATATCTTGGACGGATCGATAACAATGTCAATTTCACATTTGATTTGATCCACATAATTATTGATGTTGTGGTCTTGGTTGCAAACCATATGTACACAGTATGACATATACCTTTCAAGGAATTCTTTCAATCCAAGTTTCAAAACAATAATTAAATTCAAAACAAATTCAAATAATTTACATTTTAACTCCTACAAAGTAACAACACATAATGGAAATTTAAAAACTTTTGAGAAAGATAACGAGAATAGAAATCTACACATAAAGTAAAAGAATTAACTTACCAATGCAAGAAGGGAAAATGCACCACCACCATAAATACTAATGATGGAGACCTTGTTCGAAAGCAACGAAAGAAGAATAACATGGAAAGCCTTTGGGCAAACCTTTTGCTTATAAACTTAGCATACATCTATGTGCGTGGATGTCGTAACCCTAGCCTTGGGCTTGCGACGAAGGCAAGGGTTTGCGAAGGTGCGAACCAACAGTGAAGCCTGAAAGTCACATTTCATTTTCCGGGGAGTGTGGGAGAGTGTGAGGGAATGAACCTCGACACTCCCAAGTGAACTCCCACTTTGGGAGTTAGAGTTTCGATGGAATCCCAAATCTTCATAAAGTAATTGTAGGGATCAAAACCAATTGAATTAAAAAAAAATTATATCATTGACAATCTCTTGGAACGTAGATGTCTAAAATGGGGTTGCATGACCTATTTGGGTGCTTAAAACACAAGTTATGGCCCAAAAAAAGGTCGGGAATCAAATTGGCAATTTGACTCCGAACCATTAAAAGTCGAGAATTGCCCCGATTTCATTACGTGCAGGTGGTGTGTCACATACCATTGGAAAGAAATTGATGAAGGCTACAACTTTACTTTAGACCTCACCTTAATTAAAGGTCTGCACACAAAGCTATAGGCCACCAAAATTGCGAGAGTCCCAATTTTGAAAATTTCGGGACTTCCACTTGGGAGTTTTGGGACAAAATGACATTTTGGTGATGGCCCCATGGCCAGTCACAAAGAATAGTATAAGGGGAGAAGGTGGTGGCTTCCCCTAAGTCCAGGCCATGGTGAGTCTTGTGAGTTTTTGTTTATTCGTGGCTTGTCCGTGCACCCAAAAATGTTCTAGCTACGCACTAACTAATTTATTGTTTGGTTTGTGTAGGTTGGTGTGAATATTACCTTGCGTGTTAATCTTCCTAGTCCTCATCCCAGAGCTCCAACACGCCCTTGTACCCTTAAAGTGCTGCAAGTCAGGGAGCACGCCCTAACTCCTTCTCCTTTCATTGTCTTCACCTTTGGACTCGCAATTGAGTCCATCTAGGAGGTTGGGGGTGTGTCAGTGGAGTCCTTCTTAGCAATCACACATGGAGGTCGATTGTTTCCTAGGGCCTTCTTAACAATATCCTCTCCAACATTCCTTCTAAACAAATAAACAAAGAAAAAAAGAAGGTTTTCAATAATTATATTATGTTTGCTAGTGAATTCCTCCGGCTATGGAGATGAAGTCCCATTCTTGCACTCTATGTATGGACTAATTATAATTTTATGAACTTTAGACATCAAATATTTGAAAAACTACTTTTCACATATACACACCCACGAACTGATGTGCATAGTGTAATCCTTTAGTCCGCCAATAACATTTTCCCATTTGTCCCCTTTCCAAATTATTGCAACCCTAACTTTGGGCTCGCAACCAAAGCAAAAAAGGTTACAAGAGCTTGGGCCAAGAGGAGTGTGAAAGAGTGTGAGGATGAAGACTCACACTCCCAAGCGAGCTTCCATTTTGGGAATTAGAGTCCCGGTGGACTTCCGAACCTTCAAAGAGCAATTTCAAGGGTCAAAACACCTTGCATTGAAGAGTTCTTTATATCATTGAAAAGCTATTGAAGTGTAGATGTCTAAAATGGGCTTGCATGACCCATTTGGACATCTACAATATAAGTTATGGCAAAAAGAAAAGTCGAAAGTCAAACTAGTAGTTTGCCTCTTGACCACAAAAAATCAGGAATCGACCTAAATCTTTGTGTGAAGGTAGCGTGCAACACACCGTTGGAAAGCTCTTGACAAGAACTATAACTTTGGTTTAGACTTCATCTTGATTAGAGGTCTGTGCACGAAGTTATGGCCCTACAAAGTTGTAGGAGTTCCAACCTTGGTAGTTTCGAGACTCCCCTTTGGGAGTCCCGAGACAAAAAGCCATTTGGATGTGGCCCTTGCAAAGAGGTGCAAAGTACACTATATGGGGGAAGGTGGTCGCTTCCCCCGAATCCAAGCCATGGTGAGTCTTGTGAACCCGAGGTCACCCGTGGCTTATCCTAGCACCAAGGGTGCTCCAACATTGTATTGACCAACTTGTCAATTGGTTTGATGCAGGTTTGTGTGAGTGAATAGATTACTTGTCACTCTTCATAATCTCATCCTAGAGCTCCAACACGCCCCCCTACCCTTTAAAATGCTGAGAGCTGGGGAGCGTGCCTTGAGCTCTTAACCTTTTCGCTATTTTTACCTTAAACTCATCTTTGAGTCTAACAAGGGGCTTGGGAGCATGTCACAAATAGTGAACTCTTCTGAGTTATTAATGGTGCAAATCACAACAATGGTACCATTAACACCTCGGTGAAGGAAATTGATAGTTTTTCAAAATCAAACATTTCTTTCAATGTAAACATGTCTATGATTTCTTAGCACCTATAGGAGTTCTTGAAGACAAGTGCATTTGCTAACATGCCTTCATGATTCTTGCTTGATTTTCACCTTTTTAAGGTTTCAACGAATGACAATGGGGGAGGATCCTTGGATGGATTCAGCTTCAATTTGTTATTGAAAAATTTCTTTGTTTATTGTCATTCCAAAATATTGAATAACTAATCGTTATAATCATTAACAGATTCCCACCTCCTTCCACTCCTTCATGGTGTAGATGTTTTTGAATGAAGTTTGTTTCCAGAGGCCATGGTGCACCATGATTGATGCACTCCCAAGCTCCTTGATAGACTCAAATGTGAATCTGAAGTGAAAACAATGGAAAAGTAAAAAGTTGGGGCACATTCCTTGGTTTGTAGCACTTTGAGGGTAAAAGGGTGTGTTGGAGGTCCCGGATGGGACTAGGAAACATGACAAGCAATCACCCACTCACATCAACTTGCACAAAACCAAATAACAACTTGATTAGTGTAAAGCTAAAACACTTTTGGTGCTAAGATGAGCCACACGTAAACTCGAACTCACAAAACTCACCATGGCCCGAACTTGAAGAAGCCATCACCTTCCCCTTATAATATACTTTGTGCTTGGCCACGGGACCAACACCTAAATGTCATTTTGTATCGAGACTCCCAAGTGGGAGTCTCGAAATTCCCACAATTGGGACTCTTGTAACTTTGGAGGCCCATACCTTGCATGCAGACCTTCAATTGAGATAAGGTTTGAATAAAAGTTATAGCCCTTGTTAATAGCTTTCCAACGGTATGTCGCACGTCACCTGCAAGTGAGGAAATCGAGGCGATTCTAAACTTTTAATGGTCGATAGTCAAATTGCCAATTTGACTCCCGGCCGTTCTTTTGGCCATAACTTGTGTTTGAAGTGTTCAAATGGGTCATGCTAACCATTTTAGACATCTAAATTCCAAGAACTTTCCAATGATATAAGGAATTCTTCAATCCATTGAGTTTTGACCCTTGCAATTGTTCTCGGAAAATTCAAGAGTCCACTAGGACTCCAACTCCCAAAGTGGAAGCTCCCTTGGAAGTGTGACGGTTCATTCCCTCACACTCCCCTACACTCTTGGGAGCATGCAACGTGATTCTCGAGCTTCCCTTTTGGCCTGCAACCTTACAAGCTTTTGCTGTGGTCGTGAGCCTAAGGCTAAGGTTGCCACAATGATTTCATGTTTGATCGCCTTCTTATGCTTTTAGACAAGGGACCATTCTAGCATTGTTTTAATGTGAGGATCACTTCCTCCCATTGGTCGATTCCCCAATGTCACCTTCTGAGCCAGAAGTTCATTTGCAAAATTAATAAATTAGGAGTCATCCAATTCCACAAGTGGAAATAACGTAAATTTCCTTATAGGAGGAAGATTCGATTGTAGAGAATCAATACCATCAAGGATTCCTCCTTCCTACCATGCAAGGAGAATAATTGACCATAGGTCAAATATTAATTACACTATGAAAACAACCAAGAATGAACCCTCAAAAATCTACATCATTTATGAAATGATTAGATTTTGATACTTTATAAATTTTAAAACATTACAACGAATGACTCGAAATCTCAATACAATATGTTAAAGTCCTTGGATTGTTGATTTGAACTTAACGTTGTGGTTAGACTTTCAAGTTTTATTCAAATGCATTGAACATGAGAAAGGTTCTCTCTATACATCGACAAACACTTCTACATGTGGTTAGGGTTGTTTAATGTTGATGAGAGTTTCTGCATTTAAAGAATCTTCACATGCCATACGATAACGAGCTGGAAACTTGAAAATCTTTCCTACAATTTTGAATAGACATTATCTAGTGCAAGAATTTCTTACAAAAAAAAAATCAATTAGAATAGTTATTTAGTTTACAAAGATAAATAAGATTGTCATGCATATGACAAAATGGGATACATGTAGTGCCAAAGTTGTATGCTAGCGCCTTCAAAACAGAAAACATGCATTTTGAAATCTCATTCCAACTAATGGGCTTAGTTGGAAGACTTCCTTTGAATCTGTTAGACTCCTCGAACACGCATACATCAACATCTTCCACTGAGTCTTGTGTTGGGTCATAAACTTAATCTTTATTTCATTCTTGTGTTTCATGCATAATGGGCGACAACAAATTTGTGATGGTGTTTCAGCAAAATGTTGAACATCTATTTCAACATTAGGAATCACTTGAGAACATAGTGCAAAACAATCATCAAACTCTGGAAACATAGCATGGTTGATTATTTTACATTATGCCTCATCGAAATCCTTGGGTTTTTCATGTTTCACAACATTGTCAACATTTTTTTTCCTTTTTTCAGTTTTAGTCTTCTCCTTCTTTGCCCTCTTTGGCTTCTTTTGTGTTATAGAGCTTTCAATGCTCGTAACCAATGTCGATTATGGTTGCACCATCTTTCCTTTCTTCACCTTTAGCTTTAACTCGCTTTGCACAATAGTGAACTACATGCAAATGTTTTCCCCATTCAACACACCAATGCTCAAAACGTTGACCTTTGCCTTAATGCTTGGAGGGAAATTCAACTTGTTACTCAACTTCTCTTCATTGCAAAGTAGCCCTACACAAGCATGAAGATCACTATTTGGATCGTCAAGGAGCAAAAACACAAGAGACTCATCCTCACCAAACTGAAGGATTTTGTACACAAATTTTTTTGACATAGTCATTTGTCCCCAACTTCATATTACAAACCATGAACTTTGGGTCCTCATCCTCATCCTTTAATGATACACCTTGGGATGATATTTTGTGGTGGAGCTCCCAAATTTCTAGAGAAGCTTTGTTGTAGTCTTCATTGATTCCTAGAAAGGGCTCGACGACTTTTCGCATTAATCCAAGAGTGTAGGTAGCTTAGAGTTTTTTCAAAAAAAATTTCAACACAAAACGAACAAAATTACCGAAAAGGACATTTTCTATGGACATTAATGAAGAATTTGATGGCCCCCCAATTCTCGTCTACAATTTTTTTGGTGGGGGAAAAGCATGTTGTTACAAGATGTTCCCCATTCAAATTTTTGAACTGGACAATCGAGTGACCACTTGATTTTCCCCCTTGAGTTTTGGAAGGGGGAACATTGGGTTGACTCTTGATTCTCCCCCTTGGAGACTCTCCGAAAGGGAGAATTGGGTGGCCACTTGATACTCCCCTTATGGGTTTTTAGGATGACAATTGGGTGGCCACCCAATTCTCCTCTTTCAAAATTTCAAATGGGAAACTCGTGTGACCTCCTCATTCTCCCCCTTCGAATATTTCAAGTTGAGGATTAGGTGGCTTCCTAATTATCCGCCTTTGATTTTCGGATGGGGACTATCGATTTTCTTTAGAGGGGAGCATGGAGGCACCGCCCAATTCTCCTCTTTGAATTTCTAAAAAGAAAATAGGGCAACTACCCCATTTTCCCCCTGCAAGTTTTTGATGATGAAAATCAAGCTATCATTCAATTCTCCGATTCAAAAAAAAATTAATCCCTAAGGGCGAAAATTGGGTGATTACCCGATTCTTCCCCTTCTAGTTCTTGAGGGGGAGGATCAAGAGGCCGCTCGATGCTCACACTTCTAGTTCCTAATGAGGAGAGCCGGGAGGCCACCCGATTATTCCTTTCTAGTTTTTAAGTTCCTGATGGGGAGAATACTGCAGATTGGAATCAAATTTTGGAATTGAATTGTAGAAATTAAAAAAGGAAAGAAAATTTTGAATTGAAGAAACATGAGAATGCACCAATTTATGGGTAGTGAAATGATGAAGATGGAAAGATGTAGAGATGCAGAAATGGAAAAAAGAATTTGAGCATCTTCAATGGAGATTTAGAGATGAAGAGATACAAAAGTGGAGAAAAAAATTTAAGTATCTTCAATGGAGATTCTGAGATGCAGAGATTGAATTCATAAACAAATTGCAATGGAAAGATATAAAGATGCAGAAAACTAATTTAATTTGAATGATTTCACAATTAAAATAAATGGACACAAGAACAAAAGAGGATATGGTATGCTTGCTCGTTGGAATGAAAAATACAATAAAAATGTAGAGAAACAAAAAAGACAAGACATTTTCTAATGAAGATGAAAACATGATTTAAGGTGATTATAAATTCAAATGAAAAGAAAAGAAGAAAATCAAGCAATGAAAGAATGAGAAATAAAAAACCAAGGAGGGGCCTGCCAAAAAAGAAACGAGCAAATCTTGTTTGTGAATTGCATTAATGAAAACAACATTTTGTCAAAATCGAAGGAATGAAAGAAAAAAAACACTTAAAACAAATTTGGTTGAAAATAGATTTGGGTGTTCATCCCACGCATTTCCATTTATGGAGATTTCATCTGTTGGGTTTTCTTTTGCATGTCTTTATCTCAAGTATTATAAATATGTATAATATAATATTAAATAATGATAACATATTATTAAATATGAATATGAGGAATAATAGGTTGAATAGGAATCATGCATATCAATAGGAAAAATATAATATTTCGAAG
>Ga0209208_10012739_pt1 | contig 10602 bp, 7 predicted proteins | sample S1TSphfallax_3_FD_187694 | JGI IMG/M metagenome (GOLD analysis project Ga0209208, IMG submission 187694) | Host-associated microbial communities from peat moss isolated from Minnesota, USA - S1T2_Fd - Sphagnum fallax MG (SPAdes) (version 2) | ecosystem: Host-associated > Plants > Peat moss >... | reverse complement strand
GTTTGAAACATCTCAAATTAATATTTGCCTTACCATGTCGACATATCATTGTGCATTTATATCCAAGGATGAAAGGTTGGAGGATCCTATAGTAAACAAGTTATAGGGCAGTGAAGGACTTGGGTGATTAGGCCCTAGGAAAAGGAGGCAATTTCATAATCACTCAATCAAAACAAGATGTCAATGTGGGTTTAGAGTTGACGAGAGCTATGTCACGCCTAATCTTGCATTAATCCATTATTATTATATGGAACATGTGGACAACCAATGACATCCTTGTCATGGGCAACGTTCAACCTAATTTAAGGGCACATGTTTACAATTTGCACAACATTTGGGTAAAGTAGTGAAACATTAGATTATGAACAACATTAAGCTTGGGCTATCGACCGTGTAAATCATGGCAAAACATGAGCAACATTGTTATGAGCAGGATCCCTCTAAAGAATTATGGAAACATAATCATTTTGTCCTCCCCCATGACATACACAATGCCATGGATAATTATGTTAGATTGGAATACAAACACCATTAGGATGCAGTAACCAATGTTAGACTATGGGTTGATGCAAATCTTGACAAAGTGTTTTTCTTTCAATAAGAAGCAATAACTTGATGTCAAACGAGCTGAAATTTTCTATTAGAGTTTAAATTGTTTCCTAAAGAAAACTAATGGTAGATATTGCCATCAAAGGGCCGTTGCATGTGATCCAACATTTGAGACAAATGACAAGAAGGTATTGTGAAATCTTTATCCTATTATTCCACCTCAAACATGCAATGTTTTTGTAGTCCATCCAAATAACAAGTGTTTTGTTTTTCACAATTCCTATTATTTACACTGATGATATTCAATGAATGGAAAAATGGAATTCCAATGGCTTGGATTCTGTCAACTCGGAACAAGAACACGAACCTCCAAACATGGTTGAATGTGTTAAAAAATGTGTTCAGGCACAATTTGTGTCACAATCTTAACGTTAGGTTCGCAACTAAATGTGGAATGCAAGGGCATATGAGGCCAAGAGAGTGTGTTTGGGAGTGAAACAAAGTCTTGCAAGTGGGGGAAAATGCAAGAGATTGAACCCAAGGACTCCCAAGTGCATTCATATTTTGGGAGTTACATTCATGCAAAAGTCCTGGATATTCAGAGTTTTGGTTGAAAGGGAAAACAAGCACCAATTTGAGTCCCCAAGATATCATTGAAAAATTCTTAAAATTTAGATATTTAAAGTGCCCTCGCATTGTTCGTTTCAACCTAAAATGCATGAATTATGATCAAATGAAAGGTTGAGAGTCCCCAATTGGGCTCTTGACCACAAATCCCTTCAGAACAAAGGTCAAATGGGCTCTAATTGGGGCGTGCAATACACCATTCAAAACATATTTTTGAAGGCTATAAGATATTTTCTTTTATGTTCTAAATAGGTTTGATTTGAAAAAAATATGAATGTTCAAATTTTTGGGACAACAAGAATCCTAATTTTGAGACTTCCACTTGGGAGTCTTGGGAAAATATGTCATTTGGATGTAACCCCTGTGAAGAGTCACAAAGCATATTATGGGGGGGAAGTGGTGTTTCCTCCCAAAGGTTGCAAATTGTGTAAAGCTTGAGGTTATCCCTATTAAATCCACTGCACCACTTGCTTCCAACTTGCGTTAACTACCCTCTTTGTTTGGTTTTGTAGGTTGATTTTATGTTGAACTTTTATTTGTGAATTCAGTCTAGTCCCATTTCAAAACTCTAACACACTCTCCTACCCCACAAATGTTGTGAGCGAAAGAGCGTGCCTAGACTTTTTTTTTTTTCAATGTTTCATTCTAGGACACACATTTGGGCCTCCCAAGGAGTTTGGCGAAGCATCAATTTGCCTAAATGGAATCCAAATGCTTTGATAATGGATGATGCCAATGTGAATATCAACGCCATCAAGTAAGTGGAATTCATGGTTAATTTATCTATGAATGTTGCGTGGGTATGGTAAACTTCCCCAAGGAACAAATCCAAAAATTCATGGCATATGTTATTTCCTTAAGGAAAATGGATTTCTCGAAGATGATAGGGGTTGGTTGACTCTCGTGGGGAGAAAATGGATTCACTGACATCTCAAAACAAGAGCCCCTGAGTGAGCAAAATGAAAGGTCTCCCTATGAGAATAATGAGGGTGGAATTACCAGGGATGCATATTGGGGAAATGATTTCCCCAAAATGACATTTTTCCAAGAAACATATTTTTTTATAATGATGTTTCCCTAGGAAAACATTTCCCGCTTCTCCAGGAAAGCACGTCCTAACTTCCCTGAAAAGACATTTCCAAGTTTCATTGGAAAAATAGTTCTTAGCTTCCCTGAAAATATGCTTCCAAGTTTCCTTTGGAATTTGCTTCCTTGAGAGGATGCCTCCTTAAAAAAACAGTTCTTCGAAAAGGACATGAATTAGTATGACAATATTTACACCTACTATTGGCGCATTTCAATGTTCATAAGTTTTTCTTTTTTAATATTGTTTTCATGTTCAAGGCTTGCTTTCCCAAGTTTGCCAATCTCTAGCACGTTTGCCAAACATGGCTCAAACACTCTTTCAAGAAAATTCTAGACCCCTTAGTTTGCCCCCATGTTTTCAAAGGAATGGGAAATATCATGTATTTTTGAAGGGTTTCCAAGCATGTCCTTAAAGGCTACAACTAAGAGAAAGGCTTTGATTCAACTTTCCAACCTTTGAATGACATCCATCGGTGAAATCATTTTTTGATTACATTGATGTATACTAGGTGTCGAAGATCATAATAGCGATGGGTCGATTCAAGGCATTAAATGACCTACCTTCCCCTCCTTCAAACGTGAAGGTTGCAATAACTTGTTTGTCGACCCCTAGATCAAGTAAGACATTAGGATTGACACTAGGACATTTGCTCCATCAACACCTTCGTATCCCTTGCAATCGCTTGTGGCTAAGATCTTACAGGTGATTGCTATTCACTTTAACGTTGTGGAATATAATGACTACTTGGAATCCCAAATTTTGGTAGAGTTCAAATCTATTCAAAGGAAATGGAATTTCTAAAGGCCTAGTTGGAGGCCGAATTATGTCACCCCATTGGCAACATATTTGTTGTTGTAATGGATGGCAATAACCTTAACATGAAGAGAAAGCTTGACTTTATTGATTGCATGAGAAAAAAATCCAAGTTTGATTCTACAAACCTAGGTGAGACCAAGAATCAATCGCCTGCAACACAAAGATATCATCCTGGATTATGGGTAGTTTGACGAATAGGTTTGATAAACAGTTACCCTAAAAAACCCAAAAATACATAAGGTTAAAGACCTTTTCCCTAGGAATATAAATAATAGGGTCTCAAGGGAGCTCAATAACATGTAAAATTGAAACCACATTTGTCCCTACCATAAGGTACTAGTAAATAACAATGTTCTTAACTAACTTGTAACCTACAATGTAACTTTTTGCTTATGAATAATATATACTTGGTCCTGATTTACACATATTAATTTCATCAAGTTTTAATAACAGAAGACCCAAGACATTAAGCTTTTCCCTTAAACGTTTGCAGACATATGCACATGTTTATGAACCAAGAACTTTACCCCAAGTGAAGTCAAACAACTCTAAGAACATCAAAAGCCACATTACTTCAAAGTTTTTAAATTTTGATCGGAACAAAATTCTTATGTTTATAAAATAATTATGAACTAATTTGAGGACATTTTGAGCCACCTTTCCGTGTCCACAAAATGAAATATAAACGTGACTCTCCTTGGAGGTGACTCTTTTGGGAAGACTCTCTCCTTGTGGAACTTCTTTCCTAGGGAGAGATTGTGTTCTTGGGAATGAAGTCCTTGGGACCTAAGGATAACCTCTCTGGGGAACACAACCTTCTCTTCAACGGGAAGTTCAAAACACTCTTGGGGATCTTCTCCTTCATTGGGGAGATGTTGTTACCTTCCCCATGCCATATTTTGAAATCAATTGAGTTTAAAGTATAATGACATCCCGACACCAAAAACTTGCCCCTATACATGTTATTCCAGAAAGCTCTTTGTTCCTATATAATCATACCTACTATTCAAATAACACCTTCGCCTTTGCAACATTATGTAGTCATTACGTGGCACAAATTGTCGAAAAATTATCATTTGCATATGTAACAATCATCTAATGTCTCATACCATAACACTTCAATAACCACTACCTGAGACATTATGTCTTGAAAGTACTTGACAAATATGATACAAAGAAGGTAATCAATTACAACAAGCAAACACTAAACATGTACAATGTTGTTTGGTGTCACAACGAATATGACATTTATAGATGGCAAAAGGACACCAATAGTGTAAAAATACAAAAAACCTAATGAAAAGTTCATGGCTATTATCTATAAATTTATATGCGCCTCAGATGAAGGGAATCCAATGCCACCTCTTTGCCCAAGTGCCATCTAATACCTAGGATGAAAGGAATCCTATGTTATTTATTAGCTTCATCTTGGGAGGATAGGAATCTAAGGAAAAACTAACTAATGCTTGGGGAGACAATTGCACTTGGGGACAACACGCCTCCCCGAATGTACTTAAATGGGGGAAAAACTATCTTGGACGAGGCTGAATGCCTTCTCCCGTCTAGAGGTGCTTATAGATCCACGATTAACACATTGGACAAATTGTCACTCCTCGGTTAAAACTTCCAAAATTGCTTTGGAGAAATGGTTGAATTAGCTATGATGCCCATCATGTTAGAATCCTTATGCATGTATTGTTTTTTTACCTTGTCATTACTTTCTTTGAAACCAAAATGTATTAAACAATGACTTTTAGTAAGAATCATTGATTATATTATTCAAATCATGCATATTTGTATATCTTAACAAGCCACACTTGCTTTTCATGTCCTCTTTTGATGTTGATCGAATTCACTACTATTCTCGATTCTGAAGTTGAAATTTGTGATGGTTCATTCATCAATTGTAGTTGATTAGCCTTTCATAAACATATGAAGGTTGATATAAACTCAGTATTTTGGCATTTAACACTTTATGCATTGTGTTCTCATGAACAAATAATAATATTTTTGAATGTCTTTTACCACAATTAGCTCATATGCAAGATTTAATTTCCTTGGAAATTAACTTTAATGGACTTGTTGGTGGCATGTAGAATTTGTTGTTGTCTGAGTTATACTCCTTTTCTTCTAACAAAGTAGCACATTGGTTTAACGTTTTCCATTTAACATTACTTGCCCTAGTCACCTCTTTTTAAGTGACAAACTTCCTTCTTTCAATTTCCATCACCTCATGTCGTGGAAATGCCACCAATGGCATATACAAGTTCAAAAGGTTGATTGTAAAACTACAACTTGTGTGCATAATTCAACTCCCTGGGGAATTAAGAAGGAATTCAAGTTCTGGAAGAACTAACATGTAATTTAGTTCCCCAATGCATCGATATGAAAATTAGCTCCTCAAGGAACCAACAAGGAATTTAGCTACCCCAGAAGCTTCAATATTTCAACTTCTCGAGGATCTACATGATTTTCCCTAGGGAAGAGAAATTGCCTTCCTTAGGGAAGTGAATAAGATAGTACATCAAACTGCGCTATAATTTACATGAGGTATTTCCTCAAAAAGGAATTTGGGGAGCCATTCCTTGGGAATTTTAGTATTTGAGCTCCCCAAAGGATGTGCTTGAATAAAGTCTCAAGGGAGCTTCCAGATTTTAGCTTCTTGGGGTAATGCTTGACAAATGCTCCCTAGAGAACTTTTGCATTTTAACTTCTCAAGGAATTGCCTAATCAAAGCTCCTCGAGGACCTACATATGTTCCCTTGGAGTAGAAAAAACTACCTTTAGGGACTATATATGGCAAAAAACATAACCATAATAAAGGTGACAATATTTTTATTGATTGAAAATTAATGTACATTATTTACATGCCAAGAAGTTTTGTAATCTCCATCCTATTTCTTTTACATTTCTTCATTTTTGTTTGGGAGTTCTTTCTTCCACTTTGTTGTCATTGCATATTCAATTATCTTATAAATTGTACTTCACATTTCCTTTAGTTTTTTTGGATTGAACCACTTGTCATAGTTTAAATTACGTTGAGGCCTTTTCATTGAACTGTAAGGTACTGAAACAAGTTCAACATCATGTAATACGTGCACTTCATACTCCCTTGTTCTTGAGGGACATGAGGCTTCTTCTTTGGTAGGCTATGATTAATGGCATTGCTTTCATCATCCCACATTTCCATGAGGTCAATTTCAAATCTTTTTTAAAAAAGGGCCATTTCTTGTTTCATGTGCAACAATTATGACAAGTTCAAGTGCACAAATCAGTTAGGTTTGTGATGAAAAAGACTCCAATGTCCACATAATCCCACCGATTGCCCAAGGCCTACTTATGGAATTAATTGACTACGGTTAAGTTGTTCATGCACTATGCCATATGCAAAGGGGAAGATGTGATGGGACTTTGTTTTTGCTAATTTCTAGTTCGGCCACTCCATAAACTCCAATATCCTCTCCAACCATTGTTTCACATCAATTGCCCACAACGTGTTCATCAGTTGTGTTTGGTGCAATCCATGTATCTTCTCATACATCCCTAAGGATGTGGTGAAAGAAAATGTTCATGATATTATTAATGGCATCACTACCTTTTAGCACATATTTGTGTCATTGAGATCAATCATAATTTTGTAATGGCCAAATGTAATCTTGACATTTGACCTCTAGTCCTTCCATTTTTACAATGTCCTTCTATTTTGGAATGACTTGAATAGAAAGTAAGTACATGCAATCAAAACAAAAAGCCCCCGAAAATCTATCGTGGAATGATGCACAATCCATCTTAGGTTAAAAGAATACAATGGAAAGTTTCCAAAAACCAAGGTCCCCAAGGAGCTCAACATTATAATTCTTTAAAGAAATGCTAAGATCAAGTCCCTACGAAGGAATGAGTTCATCTCCCCAATGATGAAACAAGTTAGGCTCCCTAGGCACTTGAAATCTCGAGGAGCTACCCAGTAATGTCCTTGAAGAGTTGAACATTTTAGCTCCCCATGGAAACACCAAGATAAGGTCCCTAGGAAGGTGATGAGTTCGAGTCCTCAGGGAGCATAACTTGTCTCCCTGGGGAGGTCATGAGCTAGGCTGCTTGGGGTCTTGAATTCTCGAGGAGCTAGCGAGGTGACATCCCCGAGGAGTTCAACATTGCAACTCCTTGGGGAAATGTCAACTTCAAGTCCTTGGGGAACATCCACAACTTAGCTCTTCAAAGAGTTTAGCTCCTTAGTCATGTACGCAATTTAGTGCATTGGGGAGTTGAAATCATAGGTCCCTAAGAAGTCTTGATGGAAATCTGAAACTCAATTGCCAAAACATTGGGTGGGTTACTTACTTGAATTTTTGCAAATCAAGATTGCAAGTTCAAGTTGAAATAATCAAGCCACATTTTCCACTGTAATGTTAAATTCTACACTTTCAAAATTGGCAAGGGTTTTTTTACCTCGAGGTTTTTCCTTATCTCCTTAGCAATAGGAGTAGGCCACTTATGGTTTGTTGTTGGGTACGACTGATATCTTGTCCCTTTCTTTCCCTTTGGGTCCTTGGAGGCCTTTGAAAGGCCTTGAGTTAACTGCCTTCCCTTCTTGGGTTAAAGTTTTTCCTTTGACACATGTTATTCTAGAGTAAACTTCATTCTTTCAAATGTTTGCATCTCATTGGCCCCTTCACCATCATTTGCAATCCTTGGCCATGGGGTTTTTCCATCTTGCTGCAAATAGGAGGTTGAGAGGGTGGCAACTTCATGGATGGTAACATTGGCATTGCGATTTCCCACAAAACCTACTATTGGGTGTACCAACACTTGGAACTCTGGACTTGCAATTATTAGCTTCTAGAATAGATAGGCTATCCTAGTTTGGTTGCTATTTTGTAGGGATGGTAAGCTTCAATACTCCTCCAAGTGTGTGCTAAGAAGTGGGCCCATCAATTTCCTTGGCATCAAACATGGGGACAATGGAGGATGACACATTTTGCAATGTCTACGCCAACCTAGTTTTAGAAACTTCCTTGATTAAACCCCCTTGGAACAAAGGTTTTATAGTGGTCTATGTAGAATGTTGAAGATCCCTTATTCCCCTAGCTATACCAAAAGAAGCCTCAATACCAACCACTTTTTCCCCACCTAAGGCCTTGTGGGTCTTTTGTTCAATGATGTTTTTGCCAACAATCTACCCCCTTTGCTTGGCTTACTTGACATTCTCCTTGGCTCTTTCAACCTCCTTGATCTTCTTTTTAGCTTGACCCGTGTTTATGCTTGTCATTGTCTCCTTGGCCCTACTAGCTTCCTTAGTTCGACTAATGTCCCTAGGAACCATCGTCTCCTTAACCTTCTAATGCTCTATGGTTTTTCTTTAGCCCAATCTGGCTCCCTTTAGATTGCATTTGCCAAGGCAAAGGAATAGATGTAGTTGATTCCTTAGGATGAACTTGTGATTGTATTCACAAATGTAGAGACGTTAGGCCTCCCCATTCGGTTTGGTAGCCCTAATTTTTGAAAGTTTGATTCCAGTGGGACTTTGTTAGCTATAACCATTGCTCAAATGGTCAACTCCATTAGGGCGATCGATCCTAGGTATTGCATTCATTGTGAAACTTGGCCAAGGTTTGCAAGTTGTTGTTGGGTGAAAATGTGTGCTAGAAGCGACTATCTAGTTCTTTGGGGTTGTTAGATTTTTCCGATTTGTTGGGTTTCTTGAGTTTTTATGCTTCCCCAGGTCAAGGTTGCTCCCGAGGATTTGGTGGGACAATAGCCACTACTTGACTGTTCCATGCGGCTAATGCATTCCTTGTTGTTAATGCATTGCTTGTTACAATCACACTTCTTGCATCCAACACACATGACTGTGAAATTTCCTTCATGACAGTTGCAATTACTAGTTAAAGTTTGCAATCTTCAATTGCTTTCATGCCATTGCAAGGTGTGTGTAACCAGTGATGATTGAATTTCACTTTGGATCCCCACAATTTATCACATTAACAAAAATCATGGTTTTTTTGACTGGGAATTTCAATAAAAAAAAAAATTCCTATGGTTTTTTTGCCCCCATGTCCAACTTGACCAAAATGCTATTTTGGACAAATCAATTTTGGACATGATCGTTTTGACTATGTGTTTTTGGTTGGTTTTTTTAACATAGGTTTTTTGATTTATTTTTTTTATTGAATATTGTGACAGTAATTTATTAAGTAGGTAGGTAGCCTAACCTATTAGGTATGTCACGGTGGTTAAATTACCCAGCTTTTAGGCCTAATTGGCTTAGGTTAAGCTACCTAGTAAACCTAGGTGGCTTAGGTTAAACTACTTTGCTTTTAAGCTTAAATGGTTTAGGTGAAACTACCTAGCTTTTAGGCCTAAGTGGCCTAAGTTAGGTTGCATACCTAGTAGGCTTAAATGGACTACATTAGGCTACCTACCTTGTAGGCCTAAGTGGCCTACACTATATATGTAGATCTAAGTAGATTTCGATAATTTAGGTTATGTTAGTTATGTTTTAGTAAGCCTAGGCTACTTACCTAGTTAATAGGATAGGCTACCTACTTATTAGGCCTAGGTGGCCTATGTTATTTTATACCTAGTACACTTAGGCTATGTACCTATAGTAGGCTTAAGCTAGTAGGTTTCTATTTGGCTAATAGGTCTACCTAATAAGCCTAAGTCAAGTAGGATTATTACTTGGAAGGCTTACGCTACTTAATTATAGGTTATTTAGTGGTCTTAGGCCACATCCTAGGTAATCTACTAGGTAGGTATAGGCTAGGCTACCTAGTGATGCTACTAGTTAGGTTATTACCTAACAAGTAGCCTATTAACCTATTAATTATGCTAGGCAAACTAAGTAGTCTAAGTTTAACCTAACCTACTAGTTGTGGTATGTTAGGTAGGTAGTTTAGGCTTAACAAGTAAATTAAGTCATCAAATGAGTATGGTTCATTTCATTAAATGTCAAATCATAATGGTCAATTTGATTAAACCATATCCATTCAATATGACCAATTTGACTAAACCATGGCCATTTTGATGGATATTTGTCCATTTTGACTAGATTTTGGGTTTGACATTTGGTCAAATAGTTCATTTTAATCGAATGTATTGGTAAAATGTAGCATGTGTTTTTCATGTCCCAAACCTTTAATCAAAATGGATGTACCCTTTGGTCAATGTCGACATTTTAACCAAGTTGACCTTTTGAAAAATTGTGATTTTTTATAGTGTTCCAACATGGGCATTTGCACTTTGATTGTTTCTTGCAATTGTTCGTTTTAGCTACTTCCTTCAATTTAATGTCAATTTCAACAACCTTTTGTCACCACTTCTCTAGGGTGTACCAAAAGAGTATGTATGTGTCGAAAAACACAATTTTTCTTTTCTCCTTTCCCCACTCCATCTATATTATAATTCCGCTCAGTCCTTAATGGTACTTTTGAATGGTCCTCCACTCAGTAACTTTGTGGACAGGGGCCTGGGAGAGTGGGAGTGGCTGGGGCCTGGGAGTACCAAAATCCGCTCATGGTCCTCCA
>Ga0209208_10012738_pt1 | contig 10603 bp, 9 predicted proteins | sample S1TSphfallax_3_FD_187694 | JGI IMG/M metagenome (GOLD analysis project Ga0209208, IMG submission 187694) | Host-associated microbial communities from peat moss isolated from Minnesota, USA - S1T2_Fd - Sphagnum fallax MG (SPAdes) (version 2) | ecosystem: Host-associated > Plants > Peat moss >... | reverse complement strand
AAAACCAAAAAAAAAAAAAAAAAACCTAATTAAAAAATCTTAGTGGCAGCCAAGCAAATGGGAAAAAAACCCAAACAAAGACGAGTCAGCCATTTACTAACTTATTAGTTAGTTACTAGTTAGTAGATAACTGACGGTTAGTTTGCTAGTTTGGGGTGTGTGGGTAGACACTTAAACCGCAGTTTATTAATGTTTACCTGCTCAGAAGCGGGCCCGGTCAGGGAAAGGAAAAGTAAAACAATGTGAGGTAAAAATCAAATATTTGGTGAAAGTGCTGTCATTTTTCATCCATGTGTTTTGCTCTCTGTTGGGCAGCTTGGGTTCGGGCTCCCATCCCCCCCTCACCCAAAGAAACTCCTCGGGGGGTCGGGGGCGGGGGAGGGACTTTTGTGTTTTTGTCACCTTCGCTTGTGGTGATGGCTCACAACGAAAAAAAAAAGCCGTGGGCCTCGCTGCTTCGCTGCCGCGTTGCTCGCAATAATGAGGACGAAGGAGGAGGGCCCCAAGGCTTTGTTCTTGTTCCGTTGCGATTTTTGCGCATGCTCCCTTGCATTGCGCTTGCGTGTACAGTCTTTTCGTTGAGCTGCTGTTAGTTGTGTGAAAGAGTAGTAATTATTACTATTGTCTCCTTCCTTTTGATGCGCTGAATTATTATTCTTGTCTTCTTTCTTGAATGCGCTCCTCTTCTGTTTAGTATTTACTGCTAAGTATTTAGCCAAGGATCTTGCTCCCGCTGCATTGTCGGTGCAGCTGCTCTCTTTCCCTACGTCTTCTGTGTCCATCATTTTTTCTTCTTCAACCTGATTTGCGTTTGTACTTAGTGTATTTTGTATTTTCCTTGATCCCTCTCTCCTTTTTTTCCCAGTCATCTTTCGTTCGTTTTTGTTGCGCTGGATTTGGTGGCGTGTTGTCAGGTGCTTCCTTTTTTTTTCCCTCCACTATCTGTCTTCTTCTCATCGCCATTGCCCGCCAACTTCCTTGTGGCCACATACATTTCTGGCATCTGGCAGGGCAGAGAGAAATTGTCGTAGTAGCTGGTGATGACAAACAAACCTGGAAGGGAGTGCCTGTGCGCGGCGACGTTGAAAGACTCTCTGCTTGATTAGGCACAAGCTGACAGAGAAACGAGGTGTGCCGGTGTCAGAGCTTTGTCTCTGTTCTGAAGCCTTTCTTTATTATTACCTATACCCTCGGCTTCTTTCCTAATGCTTGCACTCCATATACCTCGTGCGCTGCATCATATTTGCAATCGGATTTCAGAGGGATCTATCTGCCGGCAGCACACGCGTCTTTGAGTGATCAGGATTAGATCCTTCCTGCGCAGCTAGAGTGCCTCGGGTTCTTTTTGGGAAGGAGAAGCGAATTCTGAATCCTAGTCAATGTGTGTACATACGGATGGATGCCTATCCCTCTTGGAGATGTTAGACTCGGCATTTTGCGTTTTCTGGATGCCTTGATCTTTGCATCGTGAAGCCTATCTGTGCACTGGAGAATCAGATTTTGGAATGACGAGGAAGATGCTGATACGATGGTAATCGGTTTGTAGAGGACGCGCTCTGTACTTCCGGAGCTAAATCTAGCGCTGTTTGTTTTGTAAGTGCCTTCTTCTTGCTGCTGTCATCGTCCATGGAGAAAGGAGATATTGCCATTACCGTGGATATCGATGTCGAGCCCTGGGGAGGCCAGGTAAAATCTTAATCTTCTGAATGTTTGCCTACACATGCGTGGTTTTTCTTCCGCCTCTCTTTCTGTTTCTGCTTCTTCAGTCCCTCGCCCTTCTTCCTTCATTTGGATTGGTTGCACACGTCACGATTCCTGGAGATTTTTGACGAATTGCAGTCTGTGTCAAGTACTAGAGGGTGTGGTGCGGTTTGAACAATTCTCAGAAATAGAAGTAGTGCCGCTGTAGACCGGAAAAAACAGTATTCTAATGCGATTTCCAATATCGAACCAGGACCGGAACGCCTGACTGGGGGAGCCTTTGGTTCCATGGTACTGTTAGTCATTCAACCAGTTCGTCAATAGTTACAGACGCTTCTGCCCACTACCGACGACTCCTTCCGTGTCTTTTCTTCCTAGGTCGTCGTCGATAGCATAGGCGATGCCCTTCTCAGCTCCATTTTCTCGCCATCTTCAGTGCACAGGGTTTGAATGGCATGCACGCTCCCTGCTCGCTCTCTTTGAACCAGGGCAGAATTGCACGCTGTGTGCAATTGTATAGCAAAAGAAACAAGTCACAGGAACATGGAATCTTGCACTCTACCACAAAGATGTCCAATTAATGATGTAGCTGTACTGACTTTTTTCGTTGGTTCTCCAAACAGAGGTATTATGTCCCTACTGCCTCAGGGGCAATCTCAGTGGTCGTGTGTGGTGATCCAGACAAACCTGCCCTCCTCACTTACCCTGATGTTGGACTGAACTGTGAGAACCTAACCTACTCTTGTTACTCTTCCATAATTTCTCCATCCTTGGAAGCTAAGCTTCTTCTGCTCCCTCAAAGTAATGCAAGTATTTGGAGTCCCAATAGCCACTGGACACAAAGATCTGATGAGATTGTAGCAGCTTCCATTAACCTTTCTCTGCCGAGGCAGAGAATTCATGGTGCATGAGGAGTTGCATTGCTGAAAAAAGAAAATAAACACACCTACTGTTTAGAATCTGGCATTCACAACATTTGGAAGATAAATGGATTTTTTGGAAGTGTGTCCCTTGATTAATGGAGCAAGAGGTATGGGCTCAAGCACTTTGATATTTACCCTGGGTTTTGTGTTTTGTTGTTTGCAGATATCTCATGCTTTGAAGGGCTTTTTTCATGCCCTGAGGCATCATTGGTGCTGTACCATAATTTTTGCATTTACCATGTTGATGCACCAGGTCATGAGGTGAGCACCTCACATGATAGGTAGTAGGCAGCAGGCATCTGGAGTAGGACAAATTGATAGTTGCAACCAAAGCCAGTCTTCAGTCAGATTCAGATGTCCAGTCTTGCATACCTATTCTATTTTGGATCCAGGGACAAGGTTGCAGGTTGCCACTGGAATTTCCTAACCCGTGACTCTCTTGAAATGCTGTCAGACTGGGGCTGCTGAAATCCTGTCGGATCAAGCTCTGTTGAGTGTGGATGACCTGGCAGACCAAGTGGCTGAAGTCTTAGATTATTTTGGGTGAGTGTCAGCATCTGGACCCTGTCTTCAACACTCTATGTGAATTACGTTGTTGTCTTCTTAGCCCCTGAGGAGGAGCTAAATTTGTCCTGCTGCAAGCATAGTCTTCATACCAACACCTCTGTATTGGTAGTGCCAAAACATAACTGTACTACAGTTGGTTGAGAATCAGTAGTTTTGCCTGCCTGAATTTGATGGACTTGCTGAGCGTCCTTGTATTTTTGCAGGTTGGATGAAGTTATTGGCCTTGGTGTAACAGGTGGAGCTTATATCCTTGCTCATTTTGCGGTATGAATCTTGGATGAAGATCACTCACTGTCCAATTTTTGACATGTTGCAGTGTATTGAAAAGTCAGGATGGCAAGAGGGCAGGTTTGTTTCAGTTTTTGAGACTCTCATGCTGGAGATGATGTCATAGGTGCCATGGCATTCTAGATGTTGTAAGACTATTCCCTGTGAAGCTAATCAGAACTTGCCCATTCGTTATGCAGTTGAAGTATAGGGAACGAGCACTGGGACTGATACTGGTTTCACCACTCTGCCGAGCACCCTCGTGGACAGAATGGATTTATGATAAGGTATGATTTGGGATGGTTGGCTTTTTTGACTTTGCATCAATAACTTGGCCTCATAGACTGCAGTGTTGGTCTCTATTCATGATTTTTATTTGGGGTGTTACAGGCCATGATAAACCTGCTTTACTTCTGTGGAATGTCAAGCTTTGTAAAGGATACTCTCTTGCAACGCTACTTTAGTCAGGTACCAACAAGGCTTGATTGCAGTTTCAAACTACAAGTTTTGAGACATTCTAATTTCACCCATGCCAATCAATCTACTGAAGTCTGGAAGGACCAGGGATGTGTTGCACTTGAGTAGGAGTCTGATGTTTTTGTGGCTCAATTGTGACAGGAAGTGCGGAATGCTGCAGGTGTTGGGCCAGATGTTATTACAACTCATCGCAGAGTGAGTGAACCCAACTCTTTAAACCAAAGGATGATTGTATGTTCAGTTGAAAGATGCTCTGCTTCATGGATTTACTTTCTTTTGATGCCTTTGAAACTATTCTGTTCTGATGGAAGCTAAATGTCTATACTAATTTGTTCTATTTTTCATTGTCTGCAGCATTTGGATGACATGCAGAGCAGGAATGTAATGCGCTATATGCAGGCAATTCACCGGTATGTTTATCCAACAGTGAATTCCCAAATAGATTGCTAATTGCAGATGTCATGAATAGGCCTAACATCAGATGTGATAGTGTCCTGGAAAAGCGGTCTAGTCAAATGGCTGATTGAAAAACCAAGTCTGATTACTGTCATTTGTTCCTTGCAGGCGGATAGACTTAAGTGAGAGCTTGAAGAAGCTAAAATGTCGCACACTGATCATTGTTGGGGAACATTCTCCTTTTCATGACGAGGGTTTATACCTCAGCAAACAGATGATTAGACGATACAATGCATTAATTGAGGTAAAGCACAACCCCTTCATGAACTACATTTTCTGTGCAGGAGAAAAACTACAAATTCTGCAAATAACATTTCATGTTCTTGTGGGATATTGATTTAGTTTGCTAAACTTCTCTTCTGCACATGCAGGTGCAAGCTTGTGGCTCTTTGGTGACAGAAGAACAGCCCCTTTCCATGTTTGTTCCGATGGAGTTATTCTTCATGGGTTATAGCTTTTACCAACGACCTGTTTACTCTCTCTCCTCTTCACCCACCAGTCCACTGAGTCCACCCTGTGTTGCCCCGGAGCTTCTGTCACCTGAGAGTCTTGGGCTGAAATTAAAGCCCATTAAGACTCGTGTATCTGTACCTGAGGAATAGATCCTTAGCCCAATGTATTTTCAATACAACCTAGGTATATATAACTCCTTCCCATTGTCGGTACATTTGAGAGCTTCAAACTGAATGTTCTCTGTGACTAGTCTGTCCTGGTAACTAAGAGGGACCAAGAAAGACAGAGTTGGGTGTAGTACTGATGGTAATAATGTGTGGTGTGAGCATCTCTTCACTAGATCTGCGCATCCAGTGAAGTTGTGCCCACCCACACAGGGCTAGGAATTTGCCATTTTTGTTCAAGATTTGTTACACCTCTGCACACAATTGTGATGATACAGCCATTATCAATAAAAAGGGCGATGTATATTACTGCTTCTTTCCCAGTTTTGCTGACTTATGTGACAGGATCTTTGTCTATGTCTCTGTACTTTGCATTTTATTTCAATTACCTTATGTTGTTGTAGAGAACGTGTGGTCAACTGGTAATGAATGCTCAATGTCTGTCTATGAAGTTATTGATGATGTAGGGGATGCTGGGGTGTGGGAGCAATGAGTCCAGAAGGTCTTCCATAGATCCCCCCATCAACTATGGCAGCAGAAGACTGCTGCAGATCCATACAGCCTTGACATACAAGGTTTTCAGTAGCACCATTTGACAGTAATTATGCCTCTTTTATAGTCGTTAACTTCCTCACTCAAAATTTAGTTTGCAAGGGATTCACATAAAGTGCCTCTGTTATTTATGACAGGTTGGTTTTGTGAAAAACCAAGACCATCATCCTTCACACAAGAATACTGTGGTTTCTTTAGTTACCTTCACTGAAGTTTCTGTGGTAGAGGTGATTGGTGCAGGTGCTCCTGCGATCAATCCAGAGGCAGTAAAGCTTTGCCTTAGTTCAATGAAGGTACCAATGGCCCCACACTCAATTTATGTGTCCAAAGAGTCCACACTCAGTTTATGTGCATGAAGATTCAGTGTTTCTGTATTCTGTGACTATGGCAAGTTAAATAGTTGTTTCAGTTTACTGAAGCTCTTTGGATGTGGGTTCCAGTTGGCCTGGCCTGATGCAGGGCCATTTACAATGAGATTATCAAATCATGAGTTTTGTAATTTCCATTTTTAATGTAGACCTGGGTAATATATATCAACAGTAGTTCACTTCATACTTGTCATCCTTGTTTTGCTGCTAGAACAAAATGGCCATTATTGCTATCTTGACTTGTACTCTGGTTCAAAAATCTACACTTGGGACTGTGTTCTTCCCTATGCAATAAAAGTGCTAGTTGTAACTGACTTTTAATACTCAGAAACTGGGGTTGGATGTAAAGGTCTGTTGGCAGATCCAAATTACAATTCACAGGCCATTATGTGCACTGCTGCTGCTGCAGCTGCTGTGAGTGTCCCAATATTTGTTGTTTGCATGAGAAAGTTGGCATCCACCACTCAAAGTTGCAATTCATAATTGCTTTGCCCAAATAACGAAAGTTGAAGTGTACATAAATAGGCATGCCGAAAGCATGACCTTGGTGTGGTCCAGAGCCCTGTAGAACCACTCCTTTTACGAGCAACCCATGTGCCAAGGGAGTATTTGTGTTGTCTGTTCAGGGTGGGCTTGGTAAGCCACCACTACTTTACTGCTCTACAGTGCTAATTTTGTCTCATTTTGTGAGAAAATAATATTTTCCTATTCTGTTTAGATCTTGAGTTCACACCAAAAGGTTCCTATTGAGCTCTCCAAAACCATACTGTATAAACTTATATTTGCATTACAGTCTCATGTACACTTCAAGTTTCATTAAATGTTGGGGTTTCAAGTTGAAGGGCAGATTTTGACATTTGTTTTCACTGTGAGGTGGAAGTGAAAGTGTATGCTGCTAGTTTTCTTTATACTCTTCAGTGGATTTCTGAAGAAAGAAATCTGAAAATAATACTCACGTTCGACTTATATATCATATTCTACCATTTTGCATCAATGTCTTTAGGACTGAAGATTAGGTACAAAAATTATTGGTTCATCTCTTTGGAGACCAGTATCAATGCAGTTTCACATCTGAAGAGCAATTGACAGTCAAAAGTGAGGCCAGACCTCTCTCAGCACATGTCCATCCATCTTCCCCTCCTTCCATGGGCATTAGAAATTGTGGCTAACCACTTTAATGGCTTGTGAGCTGTGCATAAAGTGAAATGATTTTTATGCAAAAATTGACAAAAATGCATGAGTCCCCAAATCAAAGCATAACAATCACCTTCTATTAGGTGAGTTTTTTATTTTGGGCCTTAGAAAAACCTTTGCTTGCATAGGCTATGAAAACTTCCTTTCACTTTTATCATTGCAACAACATTGCACACACTCGGGTAGACTAGTCCACATCAAGTATGGAAGGTTTTTAGAAATTAGGTCTAGCCAAATTGGATTAGTTACCAATTTTTGCTTCAACTTTTCAAATCTTGTTGACACTTTGTATTCCAATCAAAAGGCACATCCTTCTTGGGAATCTTGAACAAAGGAGAAGCAAGTTTGGCATAACCCCTTCATAGAATTTCAATCATACATCATCTTGGTCCCATAATTTTTCTCGCATTGGTAGGGGTTGTAGACCTTGGAAATGCTTGAACAACCACCACTTTTCTAGGATTGAACCTATCAACATCAACATGCCCTAGAAACAAGATGTGTTTTTTTACACTAAATTAGCACTTGTTGGGATTCAATTTTAAATTTGGCTTTTTTAACTGCCTAAGCACTTGATGTAATGATTCAAATGCTCATTCTCACTCTTGCTTGCATATTCAAATCATCTACAACACCTTCATGAAATGCTCAAACTCCTCCTTGAAAATTTCATTCATAGTTTGAAAAATGTATTAGTGGCATTTTTTAGTCTAGACAACATGATAATTCACTCATCGAACCTTCCATTTGTAATCGCATTTATCAAAATACGCTAGAAACCTAACTATAGGTTTAAAACATTGAAAATGCATGAACACTCAATTGTGTTAACACATTGTCCATTTGTTGGTTCAAGGGACAATATTCTTCATAAAAATGCCTTGTATTATCATGCTTGGTGGGTGGAGTCACCTTGCATGCATGTTTAGAATGCAAACTATCGAGGCCATCATCCTCAACATTTAGATTTTCTCACTATTGAATATCATGTCTTATCCATTGTCTTTTATGATTGAATTTTAATATTAAAACAACACAAACAAGGTGATGAAATATCATTAAAAAAAAAAAGCAATATTTACAAAAGGTGACACAAAAATTTACTAGTAATTCAATCAAATCAAACATGAGAGAGTGTTTAGTTGTATCCATTGTGTAATGTATGTTTTAATCATGTATGTTTTAACTAAAATTAGAAAGTGTTATTAATGTAGCTTGTCTATTTTGACTAGAAATTAACATATAGGTATTAGTCAATTTAATTGATACGTAATGTATATGATGCCTAGGATTCTAAATTATTTATTAAAATTTTAAATTTATTAAAAATATTAAATAGGTATAAAATTTCAATGATGAAAAAAATTGAGGAATTGGTATATGGGTATTTTTTGGAATATATCACAAACAATTTTTATCTTATGGTCATCCTTGAAATTTTCCAAAGACAATTCCAAAAACAACTACTTCGTTTCCAAGCCTAATTAACTCAGTTTTTTCCTTAATAATTAACTTCTTTTGTTCTTAATAACTATTTTGATCCTTATAGTTACTTCATTCATTTTCCCTACCCACCAACATGGATATGTAAAAAAAATTAACGTGTGTATTTTCATGTCCATGATATTTATATTAATTCAAATTACAAATGACATTGATGTAAATAATGAGAAATTATTGGACACCATATGAAAACATTAAAAATTCAACAATAGTTGATCTTCATTGGTAGTGCACAACAACGTGGAGCCCAAATTATTATTTTAATTTTTAATTTATTATAACTATTAAATAGGTATGAATAATTAACCTATTTATCCTAGCCTACCTAGTTCAATTTAGTCTATCTATTCATGACAAATCTCATAACTTAATAATGGAAATTATGCAAAATTTGTTCATTCATAATTTGAACATTTCACACACTAATATCATGGATTGAAAACACATTTGACATGTGGATTTATAAGAAGATTTGAAATTCATTCATTCATATGTTCATACTTCATCAATCAACACATTTATCCATGTGTCAAATATGTTTTTAACACATGATATTCGTGCGAAAAATATATAAACCTCTGAATGAACAAATTTCACATAATTTTCATTATTAATTTGTCACATGTTAAATTTGTGATGTTTTACCCACTTAATTTACCTTGGTTAACCACTTTATAAGTTACAAGTATGAGGAATTGAAGCATTCACCTCCACAAGGAGAAACCAAGTTCTTAACCAATGCACCACACCATGTTGAAGGTGTTAATGTTTGTTGAAATATTATTATCAACATGTTTATTTCACGTCTTTTAAACTAAATTTATGTTGGTAGGTAAGAAGGTTACTAATAAATAAATAGGTTGTAAGTTGGTAGATGTTGAATATTTTGATACACCTACTAACCTACAATGTGTCCATATGTTACCTACCTACTTACCTAAGTCTCAAATTTTCAATGTCATTGCCTAATAAGTTTGTGATGTTCTCACCTACTTACCTATTTACCTACTTACTTACAACCTACTTACATACCTAGCTACAACCTATCTACCTCCATACTTATAACTTACCTACAACATACCTATCGACCTAGCTACAACCTACATACCTACCTACCTACTAATTGCATACATGACGATGAGATCAACCTAGGGGCGGCCTACATGCACCACAAGCCAATTAGAGACATCAAGTCTTCTAAATAACATTAAAAATTATTTAAATCTAGTAAATGTTACACATCACATGCCACATTGTATTTGGAATGACTAATATTAATCATTATATTGTATGCACCTACATCATATAGCACCACACATGCCATATGTGAATGGTAATGTCAAGTTAGTCATTTTAGACAAGAAGCTTAGCCATGTTTATCATTTCAATCACAATGTTAAGGGCATTTAAAACATGTTTTTTGTAAATAATGTTTTTTCAAATATTAGTTTGTAAAATTGTAAGAATCAAATATAAGATCCATTTGTTCATCCTCAACATTTTGCAAACCTTGATTTTCATGGGATCATTGAAATTCACATTTGATCATCATCAATCTTGATAATCTTGTCCTACTCAAACCTTAGTTCAAATGTTACTTGATCTAATTTTGATCCCTTTGGTAGGCATTCCCATTCCCCATTCTTTTCACCTTAGCTTAACCTTTGGGAAATTCATGATTGCACCCTTCCCAACATCCAAATAATTCACCACATTGATCACATTCAAAGGAAGAGTCTAAACATTTCAACTTGACCCACTATAGATTTCAACTAATCCATGTTTTACATTAACAAGAGCTCCCATGTTGAACAAGAAATCAAGCCCATCAACATATGGTAGCCACTTGTATCTATTATCATGAATTTCATATGACAATTTATCATGCACATTCAAATCAACAAGTTTTCATGCATCCCATCACATGTGTAACCATATCAAATACGGTCTAATAACTCTTCAAAACTTGTGGGGAGGG
>Ga0209208_10012737_pt1 | contig 10604 bp, 9 predicted proteins | sample S1TSphfallax_3_FD_187694 | JGI IMG/M metagenome (GOLD analysis project Ga0209208, IMG submission 187694) | Host-associated microbial communities from peat moss isolated from Minnesota, USA - S1T2_Fd - Sphagnum fallax MG (SPAdes) (version 2) | ecosystem: Host-associated > Plants > Peat moss >... | reverse complement strand
GGGGATATTTTCACATCTAGTATGTAGCCAAATCTGGCTAAATCATCTTATGCATGATTGCCATTTCATTTACATCACCAAATTGGAAAAACAAAAAAACCTCTGTTGGAGAGGAGGGATCTAGTAAATTGGCATACCTTAAATTAATTTGAAACTAAAAACTAATGCCCATTTTACATAAACCCTAAACCCTAAAACTAATATATTTGGGGAAAAAAAGTCTTTGGAATGGTTAAAAAAAACCACCGGAAAGAAAAGAAATTGAATCCTGGCCAGTATTCGCCAATTATTGAGAAAACACCCAATTATCAACCTGAGTATCAATAAGATTATTATTGACTTAGCTTACAATTATTGATTTTTTCTGAAACTTGGTAAACAACCTACCAACCTGAATCCACAAGACACTTATGGGCCAGGTATTAAAATTTCAAATTTCAACAACCTGCTCAGATGATTGAAATTTCATCCAAGTAGGTTATCAATTTTATAACCCTAGACACATTTATGATAAGAAAAAAAATAAGAAGCCCTAGAACCTACCTTGCTTTATGCATAACATGCAATTATTAACACCAAAAGAATGATCGAGTAAATTGAGAATTGGGGGTATTACTTTGATAGTGAAATCGATATTTGGGGGGATTCATTTTTTAATTTAGAAAACAATATTAATACCATGTGATCCAAAAATTGGAATTTAAAAAAAAAATCAGCTACCCAACCAAATATGAATTTGATATTTTAAAATTTGCAACTAATGAGGTGAACCAACATGCACTCAATCCAATTTTTTTTTCTTTTGGGGAAGGTGGGTGAAATATTGGATTGTTTTTTTTTTAAAATTGGAAGCAAACATAAAAAATCCATTGCAAAGAATGATGCAACCTTGCAAAACTTTATTGATAAAGATTAAGAAATCATAGATTAAGAAAATGTACAAAGGGATAAGAAAAAGGAAAAGGGAAAATTTACAAGATGTCAAGTTAGCTCAAACTATATGTCAAAACCTATCCATGTTGAAAATTGATTTCTTGTAGTAGGTCGGTCGTGTTTTTCCATATCAAAAACTGGTTGCTTACAATAAGTCGATTGTGGAGATGGGAGGTGTGTCTTGAAGGGGTGGAATTTGAAAAGTAATTAGGCCTATGGCTATCACTTGACTTAAGATGGAAAATGTTTGCAACCTTTGTAATGTGATTGAAATTTTTTGTCGAAAAGAAGTAACTAAAACATAAAGAGAAGGGCCTTTTGGTCTTTTCAAGCTTGAAATGGCATTGGCACAATTGTTTAAAAACACATATGTTTACTTATGTAGACATCCAAATACTTCCATTACTAAAGGGAAGAATTGATTGACGGATGTTAGTCACAATAGTTTCATTCTTTGGCTTGAGTCATATTAGAAGCAACAAATCCTTGGGTGGCACAAGATTGGGGAAGTAAATCCACTCATGTTGGGTTGGCAATGACAACATCAACTAGAATGCAAATGACATCTTTGGTGAACACAATGTCAACTCATCAATAAGAAGAGTTGAATGTGTTTGAAGGAAGCACATGTAGTTGTTTTCACCCCACATGGAAATCAACATCCCACACAATGGTAGTAAAGGTGTCACAAATTGCATCATGGATTCATGTGTGTTCGTTGCCATGAACACAACATAAAAGGTGGATACCCATAGGGTTGATGGGATGTGTGCACACACATCGAAAGATACCTACAATTGAGGGATGGGACAATCCAAGTTGTATTCAAAGTGCTATGGAAAAGATCGGGGAAGCTAATCGAAAGCCTAGGAAGACTAATCAAATTGTAAACCAAACACCTACCTTGGGGCTATAACATGATTAAATTTGAGCATGATGGGTTTCATATATCTCGTCAAATAGCATGTTGGAAAGGGTATGATGGTGCAAACACTTTGAGTGGAATCTTGAAGTTGAACCATTTGTTCTTCAATGAGTTGTTTAAACAAAGGAAAACATGTGCGAGCTGGAGGTAGTATGAGATCACATGCTACATTGAAGTGTTGTTGGAAAAGGAAAATGTTATTGTCAATTCATGCTAAGGTTTCAAGAAGGAAGGGATGTTGATAAACCATAAACCTAACAGCTATGATTGAGGCTATAAGGGCGTTGGGGTGATGGTGGCCATTGGTATGAGCTTGATGCCACCAAAAGTTATTAGGAGAGAGGTTTATTTATGGGTTAGAGGTCTTTTTGGGTTATCAAAGGATCTTGGACCTAAGGGACACCCAAACATTTCAAGAAGGGAGGAGTCAAAAGAAGTGAAGGACTCTATGAAGGTGGAAGAGGGAGGTGTACATCGTAAAAGATATGATGGTCGTTGCATAAAATAGTGAATTGAAATCCTAAAGGCTACTTGAACATCACTCATTATAAAGAGAAGATCCACATGTCGAACATTTTTTAACATGGCATCTTTGATGAATGATGATGTGAATGATGAAGTGTCTAATAGAACTCCCAAAACTTTGATTCCTTCCAATGGGGTGCTAAATTGGGATGGGGTGTTGAAGTTAGGTGGTAGGCCAGAGGGTGACCATGCTACACATTTATGAGGTTGGATAGAATGACCTATCGCACAAAGTTTGGTTTAGAAATGTTCATATGTAGATGATACAATAGAAGGGGGACCTATGATGTGAATGTCATCTATAATGGATCGAAATAGACAAGAAAAGAAATGACTAGTTGTACAACGCAAAACCTAAAGTGGACTAATGTAAACAGTGCCCCTCCCAAGGGATCACCTTGACAAATTCCCATGGTAGAAGGGATGACTGTGACATTGTTTTCACAATTATGATGCTTATAAAATAGGGGTGATTCAAATGCATAGAATGCACGAACAAAAAGGATGAGTTGCATGATGTTTCCACCTATTGCACAAAGTTCTTGAAAATTGACCCCTCTTAACATTGAATTGAAAACATTTGCCATGTCAAAATTGGAAAATAGCCCAATTGAAGTAAATGTTTAAGGTGCATTTGATGTTGTGGACTATTATTTCACAACTGCCCTTAGTTACAACTTTGAATTGGTATGTGGAAAAATGTGTTACAAATGCATTACAAAATTAAAGGCATAAGGTGTGATTTGTGAGTCAACATAATGTTTCCCCCACTACATTGGGATGAATTCTACCTAAAGGTTTGGTCATGGCTAAAAACCAAGCCACACCAAAGACATGTGGAATTCAAGGTGGAATGTGACCTTTAACAATATGATAACAAAGCTAAAATAACTAAAGGAATCCACTTGCGAATTTTTTTGAATGAAAACGGTCCAAAGGTGTTCAAAAACCATCCCAAATGACCATTTGTCGATAGATGGGGCATGCGTTGGAATGCTAGTTTAAAGGAATTAGAAGAAAGTTCAAGGTTTTGGTCTAGTTCGTAATCTTTGAAGAAATGTGAAATGTAACCATTTGATTTAAAGTGTAGTGTGGTGAGGGTTGGGGTGGTGTCAAAGGATGTGAGTGCATGGGAAAATGGTGCCAAGGCACGATTTGCTCTAAAGTATTCCCCTGCATGTCCAAGAACTAGATTGCAAAGAAGGTGTTTATGAGCTGGGGGGTCGTGTTGGGGAAGAAGCATTGAATTCAAATTTGCCACCAAAGCTTAGGTTCGCAAAGAAAACTCCTTATGTAAGTTTTCTTAATCGCTTGCTAAAAAACACTTTGAATCAAATCCATGTTTATCTATGCCACATTGGCTTGCCATAAAGGGGCAAAGCGAGACACCATTGAGGTAACAAGATGAACAAATGTTAAATTGTCACATCATAAGGGCTTTGCACTAACTTACCGCATGGAAAATGAAACGCCACTTGTATGTCACATTGTAGAGTGGTAAGTTGGTTATATAATCAAAGATAACGAAAGCTTAAATGAAAGGACTTAAGGACATCCAAAGACGAAACCCCAAGTCTAAAATGATGTAAATGGGGTGGGAACAAGGGAAGATATTGAGTTGGGATGGTCATGGGGGTTTGGAATAGATGAATTTGGTGATTGACAATAACGTTGATGATGAATTAACCTTCAACTAGTAAATTGGCACCAACATGTGAGGCAAAAGACTTTAAGTGGAGGTTGCAAATGTTTTGAAGAGATGAGGGTAGGTTGGGGGGTCTGATCATGTGCAACTGGAAAGGCTAGTAAAGTGGAAGGGGGAAAAGGTCCTACATGTGCTTGATCAAGGGCGATTGGGAAAGTTTAAGGTTAGGGCCCCACATTCATATGAAAGGCTGGGAGTCGATAAGGGGAATTAGTGGGTGGTGTGTGGTTTGTTAAAATGGGAGGGGGAACTAGTGGGAGGTGTGTGGTTTGCATGGGAGATGGGGTGAAAATAGGTTTATGGTGTCACATGATAAAGCAAATGGGCAATGGGAATGATAAGGTTTGATGGGACATGATGAACTAATGGACATGGGATGTTTGGTGTTCATGAAGAAGGAGGCCTAATAGAAACACATGCTCCACCTTTTAGAAAACTACCTACCACTATATGGCAATCCTAAATCTACAAAGCCAACCACAAAAAACTAAATGGATCAAAAGGAAAAAAATATGAAATTGCCTAAAGGTCCCTAGCTAGGGCATTATGCCAAAGCCAAACCTTAATTTCATTGAAGGTTTGAGTGGCATGATCACTACTATATTGGGTTCAACATGACTTAGACATCTTAATGTTAAAACATTATAGGTTTCATTCTATGTTCTTAATCTTGCAAGACCTAAGATAAGTAACATTGCACAAAAGTTTTGAAAACAAAAACTATGGTGGACAAGATACCCTCATTACAAAAATCCCAATCCACTCGAGTAATTGTGTACAACATCAACAAAAAATTATGCCAATTGTTTTTTTTTTGGGGGGGGAGACAAATTCTTCAATCAAGAAGATTATATTCAAGTTCTAAGCCCACACACCTAAGAAGCCACTCTACTTTTTCATGTTCCACAAGAACTTAAACCCTCAAAAATAGAACCTACAAAAAGTCTAAAGCTCTTTTTAACAAGTTGATGCCCATAGGTTTGACTTTAATGGTCAATTTCATTGAAATCCTAAGGGTTCCATTAGAACACAAGTTCAAAATGAATTAAAAGCCCTAAGCAAAACCAAAACATTAGGTGAAGGTTGAAGAAAGTAAAATTAACCTTAATTGAAATGTTCTACACCAATTTCTTCTTTTTGTTTGTTGTTACATGTGGTTCCGATCCCTACAATCCTCTTTGTTTGCCAAGCCATTATTCCCTAACTCCTCTTCTACCTCCTCTCAACTATCAATTTTTTCTAGTTTTTTACTTTTCACAGCCTTCCAACTCCTTTTTCCCTTATTGTTGGTATTGCTTCATCATGGATTGACTGTAGCAAATCTCAATTGTGATTCATTTTTCCTAAGCACTTCCACTCTTGTTATGTTTTTTCCCCCCTTTTTCCTAAGCCTCCACTTAGGAATATAAAACATAACATGCACAATGGGGGCACCCACCCCAGCCACCATGCACTAATTTTTTTTTTCTTTGGTAAAATTTCAATATTTTTCAACAAAGAAATTGTGAGTAAAAAAAATTATAGTGTAAAATTGACTAATTTTTCCTTATTAATTTTTTTGCCAAATTTCCAATATGAAAAAAATGAAAAAAAATTTATATTGCATAATCAAACATAACTCAATCAATCAAAGTTAATCAATTTAAGTAATTGATAGGCATGGTCCACATTAGTGTGAAGATCATGTAAACCTTTGGGAGGCTTGAGGCATTGCATAATATCTAATCTTTGCTCCTTTGAATTTGCACCAAGTACCTAAGTCACTAAAATAGAGTGGTTGCCCACCCACCCCCACACCACTTCTGCCTTTGGGCATTTGAAGAATCTACTATGCATAAATGTCTATGGGGTTCTAGGTCACACACCAAACATGTTGTGTCTACATCCTTGTAGGCCTAGTTTTCCATGCATTCATAGCTATAGATTTGTGAAAGAAGGTCAAAAGGAAATCAACATCTTTTTTAGCACATTTCTTCTTCCATACATCATTAAACTTGAATTTGGAATATGCAGTTGAAAAGTTAGGCCATTTATTAGGGTTTTTTTTCTTCAGAGTAAATGTTTTGTAGAATTGAGTAGGCTACATTACACCTTTTGTTAGTATTGTAATTGATTAACAATGTGCCATCTACCCATACCCATTGCCTTAGGTCAAAAGGAAGGTCCTTTTAAGCAACCATGAAAGAGGTGAAAAGGTGTTTCTCATTAGTATGTGAATTCCACAAGTCTTTAATATTTGTAAACCAACTTGATGGAGTTGTTCAACTCTTGGTATGGAAATTCCAAAATCATGTCCAAGAAATCTTATCAACCACTAAAGCTTCACATTACATATATCATCAAACAACATAAGGGGTTTAGGTTGAATTGATTTACTCACAAATTTCCATGCCTTGAAAATCTTATTCCAAACTTTTGATTTTAATGAAGAAATGTGTTCATGAACTAAAGTCAAGTGATTGTTAAACATCTATTGCTTGTGCTTAAAAGAATTAGGTTTGCTCATGCAATGCCTAAGCATAATCTTAATGTTGGTCATCCCAAGTTCAAATGCTAGCAAAACCAATTTGGTCATAAATGCATTTAGAGCTTCTTTTAGGTTTATTAGATTCAAGCTCCCTATCTCATGCTTTGGACAACAATTTGCCCAACTAACCCTTCCTCTAGTGGTGTGATCTTGCCCACATCATAAATAATTCCATATCATTGCCTTACACTTGGAAAAGGCCATTATCAACTATGCCCAATTTGTAGTAAAAAACCAAAAATTGAAACCAAATACAAAGTTAACAATGACATTTATACTTGCAAGTGGGAGCAAACATAAGTCCAATAACTCAATTTTTTTTCATTTTTTCAATGAGGAATGAATCCACATCCCAAACCTCTAGGTTTAACCCAAAGTTTGTTCACAATAGCTTTGATATATTGGATTTTTTGAATTTGTTCTTGTTCCCTAATGGGAATTCATCAAGTTCTCATTAAGTTCTCAATATGTTCCTCAAGTTTTTAATGTATTCTCCAACATGTTCTCAATAGCACCTCAATTTATCTAATATCCTTTGCCCAATGATATATTCTTGAAAGTTACATAACCAACCCAAAAGAAAAAGACCACAATATATTTATTTTGGAACTATCCAAAGCTTGATTTTTTAATTTTATTATTATTATTATTATTATTATTATTATTATTTGTGATGGGCCAATCAATGATGCCCATCACCCCCCAAAAAATTGAACTTTGGGGGTGCCACAACTAATTAATGTAAGTCACACTATATACATGTTAAATATATATTTCAAAATGCTTGCAATCTTCTATTCACTTTTCCCTTGATACCCAATGGGTATCCAAATATCTCATAATCTTTACACCAATAAAACCTTGGTCTTGGGGCTTTAACCTCCACATTACCATTGTTATGACATTGGGATCAACTTTCTAGATACTTCACCCAATGGTTGGTTTTGTCATTAATAATCTTTAAAATAGTGAATTTTCGTGAAAATTTGAAGCTGAAAACCATCATAATTGTCACATGCTACAATCTGAATAAGTTCAATCCTCATATAAAAATATAATAAATATGTCGGAAAAAAAATTAATTCAAATTTGTAATAATGAATCTTTTTTTTGAGGGGGGGAAAAATTAAATAAAACACTTGTTTTGTCCATGTGGAAACTGACCAAGGCAAGGATATTGTGTCTAAATTCATTGTAGAGTATAGTATCTTAAGAGATTTTGGCCCCCTAGGTACCTAATAGGTCTATTTTTATATGAGGATTTTTGAAAGATGATATTTTGGCTTGTGTCCAAACTAGAGATTAATTATGGAGTTATACTATCTTGAAGGATTTTGGTTTTTTTTAAGAGGATTTTTTGAAGATAATATATTTTTGCATGGTGAAATATTTGAGTTTCCATGATTCTTCTTTTGCCTTAAGATACTTTTTTAATGTGCATGGCACGGCCACGGTGTGACACATCCCTTGTTTTCATTTGTGTACATGGAGAGTGCCTTGCTTGGTGTAAAAAGTCAATGTGATTTCCAAAAAAAACATAATTGCTCACCTCCATTATGTTTTCGTAAAGCTCAATGTCATTTTTTTTTTCTTGTGGGTACATGCCACCAGAGGTTTCTCTTATGTACGAAAAAAAAACTTTGCATGTTTTCTATGCCTTGTAAAACCATTGAGAGTGAGCTTTATGAGAATTGGGTTTGTGCTCAGCTCCGCCTTGAGCGAGGCCCATATTCTAATAAAACCCCTCTCCCTTCGGCTTGGGAAGACACGAATACCTTTCATTGAGCATTGTGCAATGCAAAAAGTGGTTGTTGAAAGTGCTCAAAACATGGTTTTTTTGTTATAGGGTTTGATTGTTTTGATCGACATATCCAAAGCCACAAAATACCTTTCATCGAGCATTGTGTGATGCAAAAAGTGGTTGATAGTGTTCAAAACATGGTTTTTTGTTTATAGGGTTTGGTTGTTTTGACCAACATATCCAAAGCCACAAAATACCTTTCATTGAGCATTGTGTGATGCAAAAAGTAGTTGATAGTGCTCAGAACATGGTTTTTTGTTATAGGGTTTGATTGTTTTGACCTTCATATGTTAAATTTTTTTAAAAAATGATCTTGTTTTAGAGCTTGAAAGTGTGTTTCTTAGTTGGTTATACCTTATTCTTTGATGGGAAAGGTGTTAGGTTTCAAATTTTGCCTGGTGTAATAATAATAAAAACATGTAAAAAGCACAAATAAATAAGTAATGTTCTTCTTCTTGCAGAACACCAAGAAAAGAACCTTGCAACAACAACATGATTTTCAACGTGGAACCCACAGAAGGTGCAAAATAGTGGCCAGCCAATTTTAGAAAAATAGAATTTCCATGCAGTGCATTGTGGAGTGAAGTGGCATCTCTTTTTTATATTATTATTATAAATTTCTTGTGGGTGGGGTCAGGAGGGGGCTATGGGGGATTTTTTTAAATTTTTTTTCAAGTTGTGTTTGGTGTAGAGAGTGGACTGCACACTGTTCACTTTCCACTTGGCCAGTGGGCAGTCAAGTTTTCATGCATGCTTTTATCTGTTTGGGGGGTGGCTGGGTTGGGGTGAGGTTCAAAGCAAAGAGTTCGCAAGTTCCTGACATGTTTCCCAAAGAGTTCCCCAAAGAGTTCCCAATAGCAGCTCACTTTTATCCCAATATGCTTTGGCAAATGTTATCCTCCTTTCACTATATAGCTCGGCCAAAAGAGAGCAATTTTTGGGAGGAGTCTCCATAGCTTTATTTTTTTTTGGAGTGATGACCCAATCAAATTTGCTCATTGCAACAAAAATAAAATCAAATAAAATCAAAATTTTAAAACTTGAGAGGCACCTTATCCCAATTAATGCAAAGCATAATAAGTATAGTATTTTCATGAAAAGCATGAGCTCATTAGGAAAATGAGCCTAGGTATGGTGTTTTCATGAAAAGGAAGAGCTCATTAGGAAAATGAGCCTAGGTATGGTATTTTCATGAAAAGCAAAGAGCTAATAAGGAAAATGAGCCCCTGCCAAAATGAACCAAACCAGAGTGAACCAGGAGGCACTCACTTTGGTACCTTTCACCACCTTTTTGAGTGAGCTGGGTCATATGAAGCCCAAAAGAATGTGAGATTTGAACTCAGGGACCCCCGATTTAGACTGAGCTGGGGATACTTTGCAATACTTGTTTAGAAAATAGAACTTTAAAATGGATTTTGAGATATTTTTAGTGGTGCCCCTACCAATGTGGGTGCTGATTCACCCAAGGTGTTGAAACACAATAGCAATAAGGTCTATTTTTATATGTGGATTTTTTTTTTAAGATGATATTTTGGCTTGTGTCGAAAACTTGAGATTAACTTGACTCGACATGGGAGAGAGAGTGGCTACAAATGTCATTAGTTGATTATTAAGAGGTGTAATTGTGAAACTTAGTATCATTGTTAAAATTTGTAAGTATAGAGAACTTCATGAAGGGCATCATTTTATTTCGATAATCGTGAAAATGCATGACACATTGAAATGTGATATGGATCATTTCACGAAGGAATGTGTGTTTTAAAAATAATAATAATAAATTTATGATAGACGATTGAAAGGTCATTTATTTTTGTCTTTGCATTTAAATTTTTCAATAGTGTGTTAGTATAGCATTTCAATGTGCTTTAACCTCTGCTTGCTATAGAGAGGACAAATTGAGTTGAAAAAAGATGCTTGTTTTAGACCTGCTATTACTATTAGATCTTTTGATTTGCATGTTGATGATAATATTAGAGGGGCATGACCCTGAAGGTGTTCCCAAACCTCAACCCGTATGGATGAAATAACTTTGGGAACACCCTCAAGCTCATGCCCTCGGCACTCGGGTGCCCCTCCCTTGTGAGAACAACACACTCATATTGGAACCTCCCCTACAACAAAAGCTACACATATGGATCCGTTTTCTCCTTTTTTTTTCATTTGGATAGAAAAGGGTGTTTTGGGGGGG
>Ga0209208_10012736_pt1 | contig 10605 bp, 13 predicted proteins | sample S1TSphfallax_3_FD_187694 | JGI IMG/M metagenome (GOLD analysis project Ga0209208, IMG submission 187694) | Host-associated microbial communities from peat moss isolated from Minnesota, USA - S1T2_Fd - Sphagnum fallax MG (SPAdes) (version 2) | ecosystem: Host-associated > Plants > Peat moss >... | reverse complement strand
TTGTTGGTGGGAAAATAATATTCAGTTTGAAGAGGAGCAGGCTTTTTGTGCAATGTTGTAAATTGCATTGGAAGCAATAAAAACAGAATATAACATGGCTCTGTAGGAGTTTCTATGATGGAACTACAACAGCTGCCTAAATGAGAGTAAGCATTGGAGAAGAAATTTAGTGCTTATTTAAGTTTAGATTGTAGGTATGATATGCTGCTCCTATCTTTAACTTACAACTGTTTTTAGGCTTCTAGACTTAAGATAATAAACTTTTCAGTCAAAACAATAGATTGAGTCTGTGAACATGAAGAGGGAGAAATTGCTTGTCTTAATGTGATCATTTCCATGTTTGACTTCACTATCATTGAAATTGACCTTGTATCAGAGGTACATGTATGCAAAACATGTGGGTACACTAAAGTAGTGAGAGTAAACTGGTCACTGCTTATTTACAATTGTATGACAATTCACTCAAGGTTTCAGCTTACCAGGTTTGATGTCTGGAAGGGTTGAACAGATGACTGATAGAAGATTTGCTTGTGACGTGGGTTCCTTTCTGCAGATTGCAGCCTTTATTGGTGAACCAGTGATGGGTGCTGGTGGAGTCATGCCCCCACCTGCCACATATTGGGACAAGGTAAAAAAGTGTGATGTAAATGGAAAGCAGCTCAAGTAGCTGGTAATGACTACATCAGATGAGGGAAAATGATTGTATGATTGTCTATGTGGCTTGACTGCTGATGGAGAAAAATCATCTTTGGTTTGCAGATCCAACCCATATTGAAGAAATATGATATTCTCCTGATTGCTGATGAGGTATTGCTTGACTCTCAACATTTTATTGCTGAAACTTTTTCTTTGCACAGTGACATGTTTTCTGCTCATGTATGTGTACTGATGGCTTTGCTTGGGTGTACAGGTGGTGTGTGCATTTGGGAGACTGGGTACTATGTTTGGGTGTGAGAAGTACAACATCAAGCCAGACCTGGTGTCAATAGCCAAGGTCAGCTTCCTGGCACCTGGCAGAGTGATATTCTTGGTGTCTTTCTGTCTTTGGTAACTTATCTTGGCAGGAAAAGACATACCTTGTGCTTTTCATTTGTGGACTTAGGCGTTCTGTGTTTTAGTTTTGTTGTGTGCACTTCCACTGGTTTGTAAATCTGATGTTTGAGACAAGTGGTGATGGAGGAGAATCTGGACCTTTGAGCTTTGAGCAAGTTAGAAAAGTGGCTAGTTTGACTTTCCTGTGTGACAGGCCTTGTCTTCAGCATACATGCCAATTGGTGCTGTTCTTATGAGTCAACAAATCTTTGACGAAGTGGCCAACAAGAGCAATGAACTTGGTAACTTGTTGGGCTAAATTTGTTGGGGAAGCTATTGGGCTAGTGTTTACTGCTAAATTTGATGAGATCTATGTCTTTGTGTTTTTTAGTAAAGCTTAAATACTTAGATTTTTAAAATTTTGACATCCATGGGATCTGATACTTTATTGAGTCATGTAGGTGGATTTGGACATGGGTTCACATATTCGGGTCATCCAGTCGCTTGTGCTGTGGCTTTGGAGGCTTTGCATATATACAAGTATGCCATACCTGTCCCAGTATTTTGCTAGTTCTTTTCTTGAGTAGATTAGTTTCTGATATCCAGGATATGGTGATTTAAGAATGGCAAGTTCCAATAATGAAACAGTGGAAGAAAAAAGTGGATGGACTAGCAATTGCCATTTGTGCCCTAATGACTTAGTGGTATGCCAAGAGCTATGGATGATTTGGGATTACCTATTGAGATTCTGCAATTGTGTGGACATGGATGCAGGGAGAGAGATATAGTGGCACAAGTAAATAGAGTTGCCCCTGCTTTCCAGAAAGGCTTCAAGGATCTTGCAAAGAGTCCCATTGTTGGAGAGGTACCTAATCATCTCAAGTTTTGCACCTAGGGACCATCTGACTTTTCCTTTCTGTTTAGCTCTGTCCTAAGAATGTTTATGCAACTTCAACATGTTAGTGTTTGAGAATTCCTAGAAAGAGCAGGAGGATGTAAGTTCATCAGGCAAAATGGTTGGATTGCTGTGAACAGGTCAGAGGAATAGGATTGGTACTGGCAATAGAGTTTGCAGCTGATAAGACGACAAGGGAAGCATTCCCTACCAAATGGGGTATGTTTGTCCTCTGTGCCACAAAAGCCTTTTCATGTCACCTGATGTTCCTTGAATTGAAGCCTGAAATTCCCAAAAGTATAAAGAAAAATTGTGAACCTGAGTTTTTGATTGTATACAACTATTTTGAGTCAGGCATGGCTGAGTTCAAGGAAATTTTTTGATTGGAAAAGTTTTCAAATTAATTGGAGATTTATTGGAAATGGGTGTGGGAATCTGCAGCGGTGGGGACATATTTTGGAGGGCAGTGTGCTGCTAATGGTGTATTAGTCCGTGTGTCCGGCGACATTATTATGATTGCACCTCCACTCATCATTTCAGCTGACGAAGTTCACAAGGTAATCCCATTTCAGTTGAATCATTGGTAATTCTACTGAAGGTATCAAATCAAGTCAAGGTAATTCAGGGAAGTTTCTGTATTTCCACAGAGCTTACACTGGCATTGGTTGAGAGTTTGTCCTCTCCTTCATCAGAAATGTAGTGTGATTGTATCCTTCTTGTCACAGAGGAGTTCATTAAAGCCTGTGTTATTTTTGCTACCACCTTTTTCTGTGAGTCAATTCTTGTGGAACATGATGTTAAATTAGTTTTGATGAACTGCATCACTGAACTAACTCTTCTGTTTGTGACAGATGGTGAAAACAGCTGAACTTGCATTGAAGGAGACAGAGAAGTATGTCTCTGAAAAGCAAGCCAACAATTCAAATGTGCATGCCTGAAACTGCAAGATGGTGCATTGTAAATTTTATTTAATCTGACCATGTTTGGTATCAACTATATTCCTAAAAAGCAAGCCCACAAATGTGAAACAGCACTAGTACCATTGCAAAAACAGTGGAGATTGGAAGTCAGATCTCTTCCATCTATCTGGCAATGATATAAAACTTATCTGTTGGTGTAATCAGAAGAGCCAATGGCAATTTGCAAAACAATAGGTACTGGTTTCTGCCAGTGCCATGGAATATTGCCCAAAGTTATGCAGCAAATGCATCAATAAAGTCCTCTTGTAAACTTCATGTTGTGATCATCTTTTCATGGAAATCATCTGTTTACTTTGTTGCTGCTGTATGTGTTCTTGTCTCTGAGTTTGCATGTACACAGATGCTTTAAAGTATTTTGCAGCTATGCTTTCAACTCACTTCTTTCAAACTTCTCACAGTGTGAGACTTGACAGCAAACGCCAGCACGAAAACAAGTGAATTAGGTGAACAGTTAAACCTCATTGAAATAGGATTTTACAGAATTGAATTAGCCCCAATCTTTAAACAATAAAAGTAGGGGTGTAAAACTTGAAACCTGATAGTTAACAAATACTAACCAACCTATCTTGGAATAATAGAAAACCCAAGTTTCTCATTCTATTTTCCTTTGAAAACAAATCATCTTTAAAGTTCATTACTAACCAAACTATCATCCCTATCATCCCATTAATCCAGCTCAAAGATACCCAGTGAGATCTTCCTTCCTTCCTTCCTTCCTGCATCCTCTTCTCTTCAGGATTGGTATACAGAAGCTGCAAGTCGTGGTGTACCTAATAATTGCAATTTATGTGCTTTGAAGCAAATAAAGTCTGATGATTCAATCAAGTCAATATCATGAGGAATTTGCCCTGCACATGGCGTCCAGTCAAAGCCTTGCACCAAGGAAGCTAATGCAAGCTGCACTAATGACAGTCCTAGATTAGCACCAGGACATGCCCGCCTGCCATACCCAAAAGGAAGAACCTCCAAAGCTTTGATATGTGTGCTTATCTCAACATTTAGAAACCGCTCTGGCTTGAATTCCAGCGGATTTTGCCAGACAGTGGAGTCACGACCAATTGCCTCATAGTTAACAATCACAGAAGTCATTTCAGGCAGCTCATAATTTGCCAGTTGGAATGGAACAATATTCATGTGTGGCAGTGACAAGGGGATTGCTGGGTGAAGACGCAGAGTTTCCTTCACAACTGCCTGAAATGATCACATATCCTCAATGTCAAATATTTGGAACTGTAAAATCATGCATTACTACACTTCAAAGAGGAAAAACTCTACTCAAACTCTGCTCAAACTTTTACATCAATTTCAAGCAACAATGTTGCGTCCACTTGCGCTTTTGGAAAGACACAGTAGGTACAAGTCCCTACCAACCTGAAGAGAATTGAGGGATGACAACCCACTATGAAGATTTCAGGAGATTTCATAATCTAGTTTTTTTGGAAGTGACAGAATAGAACAAGATAAGATGGATGCAGAGAGATTCATGCCTGAAAGTAGGGGAGACGAGGCAAGTCAGTCTCCTTGAGAATGCAATCTCTGCCCACAATTTGATCCAATTCACTCTGGACCTTGTCTAGTATGACTGGATTGCAAACAAGCTCAGCAAGTGCCCATTCCACTGAACTGCTAGATGGGCTTGTCCCTCCCACTACCATATCCTGCAAAGTGCAAATAAGAATTGCAAGTTAATTATGCCTGTGCCAGATTGTTTTGATACACTATATATAACCTTGAGAGACCAAAAGACAAGCAAGAGGTTTTGCAGATTGTTTTGATACACTATATATGACCTTGAGAGACCAAAAGAAAAGCAAGAGGATTTGCAGATTGTTTTGATACACTATATATGACCTTGAGAGACCAAAAGAAAAGCAAGAGGTTTTGCAGTCTTTTGACCTTACCAAGAGAATGCCCATGATAGCTTCATCAGAAAGCATATCATCACCTTCAAGTGACAACAACACATCCAGTATATCATTTGATTCATGGGCTCTGTCCTCACTCTCCAGAGATTTTTCATGTTCTTCAATCACTCCTTTGAAGTACTTGACCAATCGCCGATTCAACTCCTTCAGCTCAATTGTCCTGCCTTCCAAATCCAGCCATCGCATCCAAGGAATAAACATGCTTGTATCAAGCTTGCCAACAACCTCCATGATTTCTTGTACAAGGGACTTAAATGTTTCTTGCTTGAAGCCAAGGCCAATGTTTGCAATGTCGAGATGTGTTCTGCTCATTAGCATGCGACACAACACATTTGTGGTAAAATCCAACACTAGGTCTCTGACCTCAATCACATTCCCGTGACTTGCAGACTTCCAAACAGTGTTGATCATTGTTGCTCTGGCCTCATTCCGAATGTATTCATACTTGTTCAGGGACTCATGAGAGAGAAGCTGTGTTGCACAAAGTTTTCGAACAAGTCGATGGTGCTTCCCTGTTGAGAATCCTATGTCATTGAACTCAAATCCCAAGTACTTGGCCACTGTCGTGTGAGGTCGGTAGTAATATTCTGCATCGTGCACATCCAGAACCTGACAATTTCCAAAGTGTGATGTATTTCAGTAGTCCATTTCTCTGTTGTCACACAATTTCTGTTCACAGAAATGCTTATTTCTAGCTTCTTGATTTGTTTATCCTATCTCAAAAAAATCTCTCCTTGTCTCAATCTTCTCCTTCCATTTTATGCATTTTGGTACTTCTCAAATGATCATCTGTCTATTACAAAATCATCACAACCCACATAAATCAAAACTCAATCTGCTTTTGAATGGATCGAACCCTTGGCAAGGATCACACCCCAAAAATGAGTGTCTATCACAAAAACCCAGCAAGGAAAACAAAATTTGCTACAAGAATTCAAGGAAAAAAAAAACTAACAAGAATGATTGAGAAAATAAATGATTTTTTTTTTTAAAACCCCACAATTTGTTGTTGTTACCTTACCTCTCTAGCCATCTCTCCATTGGAAACAAGCACAAAGCTTTGTGACCCAAGATGCAGGAATACAAGAGGCCCATATTGTGTGACAAGTCTCTCAAGTATTGAACGAAGAGAAGAAGTGGTAATAGAAGAAGAAGAAGAAGTTCTTCTTCCCCAATTGAGGAACATCAGCTGAGGTAGAGATCCAAACTTTGGCCATTGGAAAGGACCTGGAGGAAGTTTTGTCATGCGCTCCACTCTCTTACTGTAAAGCTCATAAAACCCTACCAAGAAGAAAATCACACCTGCAAGTAAGTATAATGCCTTGCCCACACCTGAACTGTCCAGACTCCATGACTGATATCTCTGAACATATTCCAGTAACCAGATTCTGGTTTCTTCAGCACCCATTGCAACCACCACCACCACCCACAAACAAACCTAGTCTAGAAAATTGCTTCAGCAAAAAAACTATTAAGAATATTTACTTTAGCAAAAAAAACTGTTATAACAATTTCTTCAGAAAAAAAAATTATCGAAATTTCTTCAGCTAAAAACCATCACCATCACCACCACCCACCAACTAGTATATAAACTTTCTTCATCAAACAACACCAGCACCACCTACTCCTATATGAACCGCTTCAGCTTCTCCAGATTTCTTCTTTGGCAGATCCAACTGACTATTGCTCTAAAGATACATCTCTTTTCAGGGTTTTATTTTTCTCGCCTTCTTCTTTTTCTTCTTCTCTTTCATCTCTCTCAACTCTCTTTCTCTCTTGCTTTCTTAATGTACTAATTATAGCAAATTATAGATTCCCATTTCACTTTGTCAACTGAAGCGGTGGTGGTGGTGGTGGTGGTGGTGGGGGCTGAAGTATAGTTGAAGTATAGCATGACAAGATTGTGCTAAAAAATAGGGTTTCGTCAGTAGGATATTTGTGGGAAGAAAATGAACACAAATAGGGGTTTCAATAGGATTTCTAGGGGAAGAATATAGACAAAATAGTAGTGCTATTGAAAGCATCTGTTTTCATGGGGATTAAACTAAATTGGGGCAAATCCATTTGAAGGCAACAATACAACAATATGATAGCACTATCTCATTTTTGTTTGCTTTGTTTTCGAATGTTTTCAAATGTCAAATGCCCAAGTTCAAAAGTTTGTTGATTTGGAGTGTACTTTTGTGCCTTGGGGTAAGTCATGGTTTTTTGTTCTCCCCTCTTCTTTGCCTTCTTTGCTTTTTTTCTTTTTTGTGTTTTCCACATTTCCAACAATAGGACACCTTGGGGGAGAAATGCATTCTTTTGATTCTTCTCTTTTATTTCTTGCTCTCTTTACTTTCTTATGATAATTCAAGTAGACTTTGAGAATTCTTTGTTTTGCATACACAAGAATTTGAAAAACAAAGAATTCTTGCAAATTGTTAGCCTCTTGCATATATTAAAGAGGCATGTTTTGATGAAGCAGGTAACAACACTATGTGCAGCTTGGTGAAAATGGTGGCTTTTGTTAAGATGGGTACTCTCATTATCAGTACCTAACTTGAAGATGTACAAAGGACATGGCACTCTTATTCTTCTCCAATAAGATTGTTGCTTCTGAGGCATGTTGTTGATCCTTCTTCACAACCAGATCTTGGATTGCTTGACAACCTTTTTGTGGGCATGCTACATCAGAATTTGCCTCAGATGCAAGCTCTGGGGTCTTGGTTGCCATCAAAGCAAAATTTGTTGGTGAAGACCCCACACACCAGATTGTACTGAGCTTTATGGATACTTGGTGTGATACAGTATCTCTCAATGATCACCATGAGCTTGTGAGGAAATTGACTTTCAGTTGCATGGAGTGTATACCTAAACCCTAAACCCTAAGCCCAAAAGTCCAATTATCTCTACAGGGGCTACTAGCAAGCTCAAAGCAGATAGGTAGATTTCTTTGTGCTTCCGAATGATTGGAATCATTTTTGGTTGTGATGGCTGTTGACCTTTCCATGATGGGAATAAGAGTAAAGCAATGGTTGTTTGATGGTGTCAGTGACTCAGTCAATGTGTCTCTCGTGCTCTTGTTGCAGCACACATGGGCATGGCAATTCAGGCATGAACAGACATTGCTATTGAAGCAGCTGATATTGTTCTGACAAAGAGTAATTTGGAGGATATTTTGCAATCGAGTCATTGACCTTCTCCAGCAAGAGGCATCCACATTGCAGCTGGAGTTGCTTTACCATCCACAGGGATTCAGCTGCCTTCATGGGTTGCTGGCAACAGCTATGGCAGCCTCTTCTATGACCATGTTCTGCTTCTGTCTCTTCGTCTAAAACTACAAACAGCTGAATGTGTTCTACCAATTTGTATCTCAAACCAAAGCCATGATCTTCCTTATGCACAGGTTTACTCTCCTGCCTGTTTGAGGAGGCCTTGAGCACTGTCCAAAACTGCTAGACACAAGTGAGGCCACATTGCCTCAGTTGTCCCCTCACATTCCACAAGGTGATTTGATGTTCCCTCAAATACTTTACAGAGTTTGTGCTGAGAGTAAACTGCAGCTGTTGAGAGAGTTCTGGGTTGTTGGGCAAGAAACAGGTGGACAAACAGACAATTAAGGAAGATCTTCACAAAAAGACCACAAGAAGACCAGTGCTGAATTGCAGGTTCTTCACCTGGCCATTACTGCTGAGGACCAACATTTAAGTGATTTGCAGATTGAGCATCATACTGCTCAACAGGCTTAGAAGAATTTTGAGGAGCACATGGAGCAAGATGACAAATTACAAATTTCATTTATTGGTTTGGAGGAGAAGTGCAAAGCTTTTGAAGCCAAGTACTGGGAATAGGTTGTCAAGACTGATGAAACTGCCAGCAATCATGCACATCTTCAGCATGACTACAAATTTATGGAGGATGCAGTTCTTACTCAGCAAAAGCACAAATGCTGAGATGAAGACAACTTCCCCTTAAGGGTAGACAACTTTCTGCTGCACAACAAATTCCAACAACTGAAGAACAGGTGCTGTGCTACTACCTGACATTCAGCAAGTTACAGAGCCTGTACATCAACAGGTTTGAAGAACAACAGGTGCCACAAGCACAACATCAACCCCAATTTCTAAATCCACAGTCTTAGCTTGATTTTTTGTCTTAACATGTACATTTCTTAGTCTTCAAGTTTGGATTTCTAGGATGTAATCCAGTTTACTGGGGATAATGTTCAAGGTAGGTTACCAGTAGGTTATAGTTGGTGTATATATTGGTTACATACTGGTTAGAATGGTTAGAATACTGGCTAGTTATTTGTTATAAGGATTTAGTTTGAATTTGAACTTGAGCTTCATGTGTAAGGAGTGAATACTTTTGGAAAGGAAACTTTTTTTTATATCTTTTTGATTTCACTTCTGGAGAATAGACCTTCTGTTTTTGTTTTCCTTCGCAATTGCATTCTGCCATTGATACTTCTTAATGCATGTTATAACTAAGTAGCAAGTCCTTGTTTGCAGTTGTTACTACCTATTCGGACAGAATCAGAGAATTGAAGAACATGGGCTTTCCATAAGCAATTCATTACTAATAGATGATGATTAAGCTCAGCTAGGTCATAATGTCGTGCCTATTGACACATGAGTTCCTTGTACATAAAACAAACACTGTAACATACCACCTAAGAGTGTATTCCACCCCATGTTTTAAGAGAGCATCCATTGCTCAGATTTGTCCTTCAATGCATAATCCCCCATCATGAGGACAAGCAACACCAAAAGATGATTAAGGCCAATTGTAACAACCTTATCTCTAAGTATGAACCCAATGTGTTGAAATCCTTGAACTAAATCAGATAGCATTACATGAACTCAACTTTGTAAAAAAAATTATGCCCAGGAAATATCGATGATCCATAACAAGATGGAGCCACCTCTCCATATAAAATATGACATGAAGTAGATTATATCAGGCATCCTTTTTTTAAGTACTAATTAAAAAATGAGGACAAACTTTTTCAAATTATTTTGAAAACACTCCTCAAAAATATAGGGAAAAAAAACTCTGGTATCATCATTTGCATTGGGTGTTTTTCAAAAAATGCATAATGCAATGTGAAAATTTTGCACAAAGATTAACACTACTATCCACCTCAATTTTGTACAACTGAATCGACGACTAATTACTGCAGTCTAATCAAAATTCAGATCCAATTCAGGGCAAAAAAAATTCAATTTTCTCAAAAATATGGTGAATAAGAACTCCATTATCATCATTCACAGTTGTTTGTTATCATTATTCACCCTTGGTTTTACCCACACTGCCTTTTTTTACATGTATAAATATGTTGAAATTATTCAATACCATACTTCAATCCAAATATATTGAACTACAAATATATATCAAGTGCAAGTTCAATATATTGAACTTGCAATTGATTAGTGGATGTTGAACAAATGCACACCGAATTTGTTAACACAAGGTATCAAATGCATGAGCATTTTGTGGTCTAGTGAGGTCATGTAGAGACAATATCTTGCACACATGATCAACCTATGTATATTATCACAATCCTCATCTTAGTGGGAAACCTTCTCATTAAAACAAATCTTGCCCCCAAAAAGGGTGGAAGTTGAAGCTATTGTTGCATACTTATGTCATCATGATAGTATTTGGAATTTGAGTCTAAATCTTATCAAATTTTTCAGCTTTAACCACAGGGTTTGCCTTTGATATGGCATCTCGACCTGCGGTTTTATAGTCAAAGGAGCAATTGTGCTTGTCTGAATATCTATGTAAG
>Ga0209208_10012735_pt1 | contig 10606 bp, 11 predicted proteins | sample S1TSphfallax_3_FD_187694 | JGI IMG/M metagenome (GOLD analysis project Ga0209208, IMG submission 187694) | Host-associated microbial communities from peat moss isolated from Minnesota, USA - S1T2_Fd - Sphagnum fallax MG (SPAdes) (version 2) | ecosystem: Host-associated > Plants > Peat moss >... | reverse complement strand
GCCGTGGACCTCGCGCAACTCGACAAGGAACTCGACCAGGCGGATATCGTCGTGAGCTGCACCGCGAGCGCCCTGCCCTTGATTAGCAAAGCCGCGGCCGCCGCGGCGCTGAAGAGCCGCCGCCGGCGGCCGATTTTCATGGTCGATCTGGCGGTGCCGCGCGACATCGACCCGTCGGTGGCCGATCTGGAGGACATCTACCTGTTCTCGATCGACGATCTGCAGCAACTGGTGGACGAAAACCGCCAGTCGCGGGAACAGGCCGCCGGCGGTGCGCGCCTCTTGATCGAAGAAGAAGTCGCGCGTTTTCTCGTCGAATCGCGCGCCAAGGATGCGGGTCCTGCGATTCGCGCGCTGCGGCTGCAGGCGGACGGCATCCGCCTGCAAACCTTGGCTCAGGCACGACGCCTGATCGGGGCCGGCAAACCGGTCGACGAAGTCCTGGAATATCTCGCCAATACGCTCACCAACCGCCTGTTGCACACCCCCACCCAGGCCCTACGCCAGGCCTCGGAACACGCCGATACCGCGCTCGCCGACGCACTGACGCGCCTGGCCCTCGAGGAACGCGCTAGAACGCACCCATGAACGACTCCATCCGGCGCAAACTCGACAAGCTTGCCGAGCGGTTCGAGGAAATAAGCCGCCTGCTATCCGATCCGGGCGTGATCGCCAATCGCAATCAATTCCGTGAGCTATCCATGGAATATGACAAGTTGGGCGCCGTGGTGGAGCGCTACCGCGGCTACCGCGCCCTCGAAGGCGACGTCGCGACCGCGATCGAACTCGACATGCCGGAGGAACTTGGCGAGTTGCACGCCCGCCTCGCCGCCCTCGAGCTGGAACTGCAAGGTCTGCTGATCCCCAAGGATCCGCACGACGAGAACAATATTTTCCTCGAAGTGCGGGCCGGGACCGGCGGCGACGAAGCCGCAATCTTCGCCGGCGATCTGTTTCGCATGTATGCCAAGTACGCCGAATCGAAACGCTGGGAGGTCGAAATCTTGAGCGAAAGCCCGGGCGAACATGGCGGCTACAAGGAAATCATCAGCCGCATCATCGGCCGCGGCGCTTTCTCTCTGCTCAAATTCGAATCCGGCACTCACCGCGTGCAGCGCGTGCCCGCCACCGAGGCTCAGGGCCGGATTCACACCTCGGCCTGCACGGTCGCCATCCTGCCGGAGCTAGAAGAAGTGGAATCCATCGACATCAATCCGGCGGACCTGCGCATCGACACGTTTCGCTCGTCTGGCGCGGGTGGTCAGCACGTCAACAAGACCGACTCTGCGATTCGCATCACGCACCTGCCCACGGGCACCGTGGTCGAATGCCAGGACGAGCGCTCGCAGCACAAGAACCGCTCGCGCGCCATGTCGTTGCTCAAGGCACGGCTGCTGGCGAGCGAGCGCGACAAGCAGCAAAGCGCCCAGGCGCAATCGCGCAAGCTCCAGGTGGGCTCCGGCGATCGCTCTGAACGCATCCGCACCTACAATTTTCCGCAGGGGCGCGTCACCGACCACCGCATCAATCTCACCCTCTACAAGCTCGACGACGTCATGCATGGCGACTTGAGCGAATTGATCCGCGCGCTGAATCAAGAACATCAGGCCGAAGAACTGGCGCACCAAGTCGACTGACCCCGCGTGAACATCATGACGACCACGCCCACCGTTGCCGAGTCCTTGCTCTCTGCGGCGCGCACCCTGGCCCCGCACAGCGACTCGCCACGGCTCGACGCCGAATTGCTTCTTTGCGGGGTCACCGGCTGGTCGCGCGCCGCGCTGATCGTCAACGGCAGCGAACCGCTCGCCGTGGCGCCGCGGACGGCGTTCGAGCAACTGATCGCGCGGCGCGCCGATGGCGTCCCGGTGGCTTATCTCACCGGCCGCCGCGAGTTCTGGTCATTGCCGCTGTGCGTTACCCCCGACGTGCTGGTGCCGCGTCCGGAGACGGAACTGTTGGTGCAGCAGGCGCTCGACCTCATCCCCGGCGCTCTGCCCTGGTCGGTGCTCGACTTGGGCACGGGCAGCGGCGCCATTGCGCTCGCCATTGCCGGCGAGCGGCCGCAGGCGAAGGTCACGGCGGTCGATATCTCCCCCGCGGCACTGGCAGTCGCCGCCCAAAACGCCAGCGCCTTGGGCCTCACGCGCATCGACTGGCGAATGGGTTCGTGGTTCGATGCGGTCGCCGACGAGCGCTTCGACGTGATCGTGGCCAATCCTCCTTATGTCGCCGCCGCTGACCCGGCGCTCGCGCGGCTCGCCGCTGAGCCCACGCTCGCGCTGACTCCTGGACCCACCGGGCTCGAGGCGCTCGGCGTCATCGCCGGCGCCGGCGCGCATCACCTCAAACCCGGCGGCTGGCTGCTGCTCGAGCACGGCAGCGCTCAGGGCGAGGCCGTGACCCGGCTCCTCGCAGCCGGAGGCTTCGGACGCATCCGCACGTTCTCCGATTTTTCGGACCGACCCCGCGTCACCTCGGGGCGGATCCACTCCTCGCATCATTAATCACACCAGGAAACCTCATGATCCTTTTCGAAACCTCACTCGGCAACTTCAAGATCGAGTTCTTCGCCAAAGAAGCACCGATATCGGTGGCCAATTTCCAGAAATACATCGACGACGGTTTCTTCGACGGCACCATCTTCCACCGCATCGTCCCGGGCTTCGTGATTCAGGGCGGCGGCTTTACCGAAAACATGACCCAGAAGAAAACCCTGGCACCGATCACCAACGAGGCCGACAACGGCCTGAAGAACGCGCGCGGCTCACTGTCGATGGCGCGCACCAACGACATCAACAGCGCCACCTCGCAATTCTTCGTCAACTTGAAGGACAACGACTTTCTCGACCACAGCCGCGGCAATTTCGGCTACGCCGTATTTGCGCGCGTGGTCGAGGGCATGGACGTGATCGACAAGATCGCGGCCGTCGAAACCGGCCGCCGTAAGGGAATGGACGACGTGCCCGTCGAAGCGGTCATCATGAAGTCGGTACGCAAGGTCGAGGAGTAACGCCCGGCGCACCGGGGCATTCCCTGCATGGCGGCGGGCAAATCCTGGCTCGGCCGGATGGTGCGTGGGTTGACGCTATTGCTGCTCGCCTGGTTGTTGCTGTCGGTGGCCAGCGTATTGCTGTTCCGCTGGGTCAACCCGCCCTACAGCGCGTTCATGCTGCAATCGCGACTTGCCGCCTGGGTGGGCCGCGATCCGACCTATGTGTTCCACCAGCACTGGGTGAGTCTGCAAAAGATATCTCCCAATCTGCCGCTGGCGGTGGTGGCCTCGGAGGACCAGAAATTCCCCGAACATCATGGCTTCGACGTTGAAGCCATCGAGAAAGCCTACGCACTCAACCAGCACAGCCATCGCATCCACGGCGCCAGCACCATCAGTCAACAGGTGGCCAAGAACCTGTTTCTCTGGTCCGGACGTAGTTACTTTCGCAAAGGACTGGAGGCGTGGTTCACCGTGTTGATCGAAGGATGCTGGCCAAAGAGGCGGATCTTGGAGGTGTACCTCAATATCGCCGAATTTGGCGGAGGCACCTATGGTGCGGAAGCCGCCGCGCAGCACTTCTTTCACAAGAGCGCGGCCCGCCTGACGCGTAGCGACGCCGCCGTGCTGGCCGCGGTGCTGCCCAACCCGGAACATTACTCCGCCGCAGCACCATCACGCTACGTACAGCAGCGGCGCGAGTGGATCATGGGGCAGATGCAGGCGCTCGGCGGGCCCGACATGTTGGGCGAGATCGACGCCTACCCCGGCGCCAGCCGGTAGCGCTATGATGACCCGAGCGCACGATTTCGCCACCTTGCAAGGAGCTACTCATGGCAATTCGACCCGACAATGCCTACGCCCCGCCGAAAAGTGTCGTCGCGGATGTAACGGCGGATGAGACCGGGGTTACGAAGGCAACGGCGTTGTCGCGATTGGGTGCGGCCGTCATCGACGGGCTGATTTTCGGCATTCCGTTCATACCCTGCTACATCGTCGCGTTCAGGGCACTCATCATCACTCGCGCCAAGCCGGGCGGCCAGGGCAGCCCCAACCCCTTCGCGGTATGGAGCGCCATGGCGGCAACCGGTGGCTGGTTCTATGTCGGCGTGGCGGCTGCGATCGTGTCGCTCTCGGTCACGACCCTATTCGTTCACCGTAACGGCCAGACCATCGGGAAGAAGCTCGTCGGCATCAAGGTGGTGCGCACCGACGAGTCGCGGGCCTCGCTCGCGCGGATTTTCTGGCTGCGCTACTTCGTCAACACCTTGCTCTCGCTGATTCCGGGGGTAGGTTCCTTCTATGGTCTGATCGACCTGCTGATGATCTTCGGCAAGGCACGTCGCTGTTGCCACGACTACATTGCCGACACCATCGTCATTCGGGCTTGAACTCCACGATCGACACGGTCATCACGGCGGAAACGCCGGAAGGCATCGCCATCGAGATGCACCCGGCAGGCTTTCCGGTGCGCTGTGCCGCATTCATGCTCGATGCCCTGCTGCGCGTGGGGGTGCTGCTGGCCTGCGGCTCGGCGCTCGCCGCCGGCGGCCGCTTCGGTACGGGGCTGATGTTCGTGGCGTTGTTCGCGGTGAACTGGCTCTACCCAGTGCTGTTCGAGCTGTTGCCCGGCGCGGCGACCCCCGGCAAGCGCGTGCTCGGGTTGCACGTGTTGATGGCCAACGGACTGCCGATCACGCCTGCGGGTTGTCTGATTCGCAACCTGCTGCGGGCGGTTGACTTCCTGCCGCTGATGTACGGCTTCGGCATCATCTGCGTGCTGCTGCGGCGGGATGCGCGACGCCTGGGCGATCTTGCGGCCGGCACGCTGGTCGCATACCGCCGTGAGCTGCCACCCGCCGGTGCATTCGCGGCGGGTGAACCCATCCAGCCCGTGGGTACGCTGTCATCTCGGCAGCAAGCGGCGATCACGGCCTTCTCCTGGCGGGCCGCGCGTCTGACACCCGACCGCGCCGAGGAGATCGCGCAGCTCGCCGCGGCGGCCGCGCCGCACGCCGGGCCGGCGGCGACGATGACCGACCGCCTGGTCGGCATCGGCCGCTGGCTGCACGGTCAACGCCGCCGCCCCTCATGACGCCGCTGCAATTCGAAGCCGCCCACGCGGCTCGCTGGAGCGAATTCGAACGGTGCTTGCAGCAGTCGGCGAAGGGCCGCGAGCAGGAGTTGGACGCCGCGCGATTCCTCGAGTTGTTTCGCATGTGCTGCGAGCACCTCGCGCTGGCGCAGGCGCGCGGCTTCCCCGCGCACATCATCGAACGGCTGTCAGTGATGACCGCCGCGGGTCACCAGATCGTCTATCGCCGGGCCGACTTCGGCCTGGCACGGATTGCCGGCGTGCTGCTCAAGCGCTTTCCCGCCGAAGTGCGCGCCCAACGCCGCTACGCGCTCGCGGCCATGTTGCTGCTGGTGGTGCCGACGCTGGCCTTAGGCGTAGCCACCTATGCCGATCCTTATCTGATTCGCTCCCTGGTCGACAGCCGCACGGCCGATGCGTTCGAGACGATGTACAGTCCCTCGGCGCAAGCCATCGGCCGCGCGCGTGGCGCGGGCGGCGACTGGATGATGTTCGGCTTCTACATCATGAACAACATCGGCATCGCGTTTCAGAGCTACGTCACCGGCATCGTGTTCGGCGTCGGCAGCGTGTTTTTTTTGCTCTACAACGGCGCCTTCGGCGGTGCGGTGGCCGGTTACGTCACGGCACTTGGCCTCGGCGGCACTTTCTATCCGTTCGTGGTCACGCATTCGGCCTTCGAGCTCACCGCCATTGTCTTGTGCGGCGGCGCCGGACTCAGGCTGGGCCACTCTGTGCTCTTGCCCGGACGCTTGCCGCGCCTCGCCGCGCTGCAGACCGCGGCACGCGAGACCAGCGTGATCGTGTTCGGCGCCGCCGTGATGTTGGTGATCGCGGCGGCGATCGAGGCGTTCTGGTCATCGGCCGCGTGGGTGGCACCGGGTGCCAAGTATGCGTGCGCTGCGGCATGCTGGATGCTGGTGATTCTGTTCTTCACGCGGCGGCCGCATGCAGGTTGAGGCGATATCGCTGAACCTGCGCCCGCGCTCGATGTGGGAGGGCAGCGACTTAGGGATACGTCTGCTGCAATCCCGCCTGCGCTCGGTGTATTCCACCCACCTGCTGGTGGCGCTGCCGCTGTTCGCGCTGTGTTATGGCACGGTTGAGATCGCCCCCTGGCTGCCCGTGCTGCTCATCTGGACATCCAAACCCTGGCTCGACCGCACGATTCTCTTCTCGTTGTCGCGCGCCCTGTTCGGCGAGGACACGTCGTTCGCGGAGCTGTGGCAGGCGGGTAGCGAGGTCTGGTGGTCGGAGTTCGCGCTGACCGTGACGCTGCGCCGGCTCTCCGCTTCACGCTCTTTCTCCCAACCGGTGCGCCAATTGGAGGGGCTCACCGGCAGAGAACTCGGCGCGCGACTGCGGCAGATGGCGCTGCGCCACCGCGGCGTCGCCCGCCTGCTGACGCTGACCTTCGCCGCGGCCGAATTGGCGTTGTGGCTGAGTTTGCTGTCGTTGCAGGCCTGGCTGGTGCCACACAACGGCGCGGTGGATTGGAGCGAATTGCTGCGCAACCCCGCGGCCTCCACTGTGTTGTGGCCCACCCTGGCGTATGCGGTGGTGGTCGCGTTCCTCGAGCCCTTCTACGTCGCCGCCGGTTTCGGCATGTACGTGAATCGGCGCGTCGAACTCGAGGCCTGGGACATTGAACAAGAGTTTCGCCGTGCGTTTGCCGGTTAGCGCCTGGCTGCTGGCGGCGCTCATCGCCGCCGGTGCCGCGACCGCCCAGGCGCCACCGGCGCCCGCAACGCCTCCGACCCGGGCCCAAATCCAGGCGGCGGTCAAAGCGCTGCGCAAAGATCGGAATCTCGGCACGCCGCGCACCGTGCGCTCGTTGCATTGGATCGACAGCAAAGCCGCCGCCCGGCCACCGGCCGACGCACCGTCGTGGATCGTCGGCCTGTTTCAATTCTTGAGCCAGGCGACCAGCGTGTTGCTGTGGGTGGCCGGCGCCATCGGTCTCGCGATCGCGCTGGTGTGGATCTATCGGCTGCTGCGCGCCCGTGGCGGCACGACTCGCTTGGCGCGCACCGTGCCGGTATCCCATGTCGGCGGCTGGGACATAAGGCCGGATTCGCTGCCCGACGATGTGGGCGCGGCAGCACTCGCACTGTTGGAAGCCGGCAGGACGCGCGAAGCCCTGTCGCTGCTGTATCGTGCCGCATTGTCGCGCGCCGTGCACCGCTTTGGGATTCGCATCGAGGATTCGTTCACCGAGGGTGAGGCGCTGCGCGCCGTCGCGGCACGGCTCGATCCGACCCGTGCGCAATACTTCGCCCTGCTGATCGCCCACTGGCAACGCGTCGTCTATGGCGGTCGGGCCGATGCGCTGGAACCGCTGCGCACGCTATGCCGCGGCTTCTCGCCGGCGCTCGATGCGGACGCGCCGTGACCCGCGAGCGCATCACCGCGGCCTTGGGTCTCGGCGTCATCGCCGCCGTGGGGTTCTGGATCGCCTTTCACACCTATTGGGCCGAGGAGACGCAGCCGGGAACGTTGCAAGGCGAGGCCGCCGGCAACGCATACTACAGCGTCGAACGCGTGGCGCGGGCGCTCGGCATTCACGTGCAACGGCTGACCTCGCTGCGGGTGCTGCCCCCTGCCGATGGGGTGCTGCTCGTCAACGACTTTCACGATGTCATGGCGCGCCGCGCGCTGCCCCAGGTCGAACACTGGGTCGAATCGGGCGGACGCCTGGCGGTCAACTGGGGCAGCCTGTGGACCGACCCGGCGTTACAGACCTGGAGCGGCGTCAGCACCGCCGCGGTGGTCACGCACGGCGCTCGCGCCGCGACGGTGGCGCCGGCCAACGCGGCGGCCACGACGGCGTCCACCGACGCGACGCCCGCTGCCGATTGCAGCGCGCTGGCGGTCGAGGTCGGCGGCACCGACACCGGCGACACCCTGTCGCTGTGCGGCGCGTGGCTCGGGTCGGGTTTCGTCAGCAAACGGGTGCCCAGCTGGGCCCTCGCCAAAGGTCCCGAGCTCAAACTGCTGCGCGTCCCGGTGGGCCACGGCAGTCTGATCGTGCTCGGCCCGGCGTCGCTGCTCGCCGCCAAAACGTTCCTGCGCGGCGACATGGCCGAGGCCTTCATTACCGCGACGGCACTGGTACGCGGCGAGCGTCTCACCATTTACAGCGCAGGTCACGCCGAACCGCTGCTCGCAATGCTCTGGCGGGTCGCCGCCCCGGCGTTGCTGTTCTCCGGAATCGTGCTGCTCCTCGTGATCGTCCGCCATCTGCCGCGCTTCGGGCCGCCGCTGCCGCCACCGGCCACCGCACGCCGCTCCCTGGCGGAGCAGATTCGCGCCAACGCGCGCTTCGCCTGGCGTACCCGCAAGCTCGACTCCTTGCGCGAGGCGGTGCTGCGCAATCTCGAGCGGACCGCGCGGCGGCACATTGCCGGCTACGACCTGCTGGCGCCACGGCAGCGCGCAGCCGAACTCGGTAAACGCGCCGGCCTCGATATCGCCACGCTCGGCGCCGCCTTGACCCAGGATGCGGTCGGCACACCCGAACGGCAGCGCGCCGCCATCGCCCTCCTCGAACACTGTCGCCGACGGCTGCTTAGTTTCGCCCCGATCACAAGGCCCCCGAATGAACGCTGAATCGAATTCCATCGCTCGCGCCGGCGAACTGCTGACCCAGCTGCGCACCCAGATCGGCAACGCCCTGGTGGGTCAGGGCGGCGTGGTCGACCAGACCCTGGTGGCCTTGCTGGCGTCCGGGCATGTGCTCATCGAAGGCGTGCCCGGTCTTGGCAAGACGCTGTTGGTGCGCGCGCTGGCGCAGGCCATGTCGTTGCAGGTGAGCCGGATCCAGTTCACGCCCGACCTGATGCCGTCCGACATCACTGGTCACGCCGTGCTGGATGCGGCCAGCCGCGAACTGCGTGTGGTGCGCGGGCCGGTGTTCACCAATCTGCTGCTCGCCGACGAGATCAATCGCGCACCGGCAAAGACCCAAAGCGCATTGCTCGAGGTGATGCAGGAATACCAGGTTACCCTCGAAGGCGAGACCCTCATGCTGCCGCGGCCGTTCATCGTGCTCGCCACGCAAAATCCGCTGGAAACCGAAGGCACCTATCCGCTGCCGGAAGCGCAGCTCGACCGCTTCTTGCTGAAGATCGACATGGGCTATCCGTCATTGGAGGAAGAGATCAATATCGTCACCCGCACCACCACCGATGCAAGCGGCGATGCGCTGCCGCTCGCCGACGTAAGCCCGGTGTTGAACGAACGCGCCGTGCTGGCCCTCCAGCAGCTTGCCGCAAGACAGCGGGTCGACGCCGCGGTGGTCGACTACGCGGTGCGTATCGCGCGGGCGACACGCGATTGGCCGGGCATCGCGATGGGTAGCGGTTCGCGCGGCCCGATCGCGTTGGTGCGCGCCGCCAAGGCGGCGGCATTGATGGCCGGGCGCTCGTTCGTGCTGCCGGAGGATGTCAAGTCGACCGCGCTCGCTGCGCTTCGCCACCGGATCGCGTTGTCGGCGGACGCGCAGTTGGACGGCAACCGGATCGATGACCTGTTGCTAGCCATCTTGGACGCAACCGCCGCACCACGCGCCTGACGCGCAGGAGCGACCAACCGATGCTGCCGGCCCTGCCCTCCCGAGCGCTGATCCTCTGCCTCGCCGGCATCGCCATGGGGTGTACGGCGCTCGCGTGCACCGAGCTGCCTATGCCCACGGTGGCGCTGGCGGGCGCCGCCCTGCTGTGTGTCTTGGTCGCCCTGCTCGGCCTCGATGCATTCATCAGCCTCAAGCGCTGGCAAGGCGCGCCCCTCGGACTGCGCCGGCAGCTGCCGCAGGCGTTCGCGGTGGGCCGCTCCGCGCCGTTGTCGTTGACCTTGCAGAACCCCGGTGCGCACCGCTGCCGCGGCGAGCTGTTCGACCTCGCCGACCCGAGCATGACGCTCACCGGCATGCCGCTGGCGTTCGACGTGGGCGCCCGGCAAACGCAGATGTTCCGCGTCGAGATCATGCCCACCGAGCGCGGTCTCAAGCACTTTGCCGGTAGCCAGGTGCGGCTGCGTTCGGCGCTCGGACTGATCGATTGGGATCGCCACATCGGCGAGATCGAGTCGCGGCGCGTGTTCCCCAATTTTGCGAATCAGGGCTCGTTCGATTGGCTGGCGGGCGAAAAACGGCTCAAGGGCATTGGCGTGAAAACCGTACGCCGCCGCGGCGTCGGCACCGACTTCGATCAGCTGGTCGAGTACCGCCCCGGCGATGCCATCCGGCATATCGACTGGAAGGCCACCCAACGGCATCACCGCCCGGTCGTGCGGCAGTTCCAGGACGACCGCGATCAGCGCGTGTTGTTGCTGCTCGACTGCGGCCGCCGCATGCGCTCGGATGACACCCAGCACGGCATCGGTGCCAGCCACTTCGACCAGGCCTTGAATGCGCTGATGCTGCTTGCGTTCGTGGCGCTGACATTCGGCGATGCCGTCGGCGCCATGACCTTCGGCACCGCCGAAGGCAAGACCCGGATCTTCGCGCCCCGCAAGGG
>Ga0209208_10012734_pt1 | contig 10607 bp, 8 predicted proteins | sample S1TSphfallax_3_FD_187694 | JGI IMG/M metagenome (GOLD analysis project Ga0209208, IMG submission 187694) | Host-associated microbial communities from peat moss isolated from Minnesota, USA - S1T2_Fd - Sphagnum fallax MG (SPAdes) (version 2) | ecosystem: Host-associated > Plants > Peat moss >... | reverse complement strand
TCATGGATGAAGTATGAAATCTAGCTTCTCTTTCTACCAACTTCCCCCCCTTCTCTCTCAACAGTAGTGTTTTGTTTTTTGTCAATTTTGTGTTGTAGTGAAGTGGCAATGATTCATAGGAAGCTTTAGCCAGATTTGGCTACAAGCTAAATATCAAAGTAATTTTAAAAAAAACATCCTTTTGTATTTTTGGCTACTTTACTTGAGCCATGTAAAGAAACCTGAAAACTTTGGTCAAATTATGGCTATTGAAAAAATATATATGTAAATGATTTTAACACTTTTAATTTTTACTATTGCTTTCTGGCTATATACAGCCAAAGATTTCATTACCCATAGCAGCAAATGTTGGCCTTTAATCAGCCTTAAATGAGGAATTTGAATTCCCAAAACCTGTGTCCAAAATCCCAACATGTTGTTTCTGTAACTACATGCCATAACTGGAACCATATCTAAATTACATGATTTTTTCCTAAAAACAAGTCTACCACTTGAAGCTAACCATTGTATAACATTGATTTTGGCACACATGTAACATTGGTTTTGGTAATTAAGCATGTGCACAATATAAGAGAATAAAATAAATAAATAAATAAAAGAAAAAACTCCCAAAAGACAAGGAGGTTGTGCTTCTTGCTTTAAATTTAAATGCATGTACACAATATATGAAAAAAGAAAAAAAACCAGCCAACAAGTAAAAGGAAAAGCTCCCAAAAGACAAGGGGGCCATGCTTCTTGCCCCAAACCCAAAAAATGTACACAATATAAGAAAAAAAAAAATCAGCTTACAAATAAAGCAGGGAATGAGACAAACCATGCCACTTGTATATAAGATGTCAGAACACCCCACAGACAAGGGGTATAAAGAAGAAGAAAAAAACAGCTTAAAAAAAAAAGGCTAGAAGGTGAGATGCATACTAAATATCCTGAGAAGGTTTGGTAAATATGTTTGCAGTCCCAAGCCAATAGCCTCGGACACAACTTGTTGTGCTTCTTGCCCCAAAACTAAAAGCAAAACAAATATAAGAAAAAAACTAGCCAACAAAACAAAACAAGGAATGAGACAAATTTGGATTACACTCAAAAGACAAGAGATCTAAGCAAAAAAAACAGCAAAAGAAAAAGGGTTCAAAAGTGAAATGTATGTACTAGCTATTCCCCACAAGTTGTTCAAGTGTTTGTTGCTCAAGCCAAAGACCTTGTACACGCTCTTGCTTCTACTTCCTTCTGCAAACTCACCTCCTTACAAATCAACCTCGAGCTTGTTCCCTAAACAAACCAACAATCCAAAACCTTGGAAAAGCATATGTTGGATAATCAAATTTTAAAAAACAAATATTTCAAAAATTATGCACATCAAAGGTCTCACACGCTTGTTAAACTAGTCAAAACAATCCAAGATTTGAGCTGAGTTGCAAATCAAAGGTTTCAAATGAGTGCCATATGTTGTTAGAGTGGTGAGTATGGAAGAGAACTTAGACTTCCCGCATAGGCTATCTCTTCACCTTCACTTACTTAGGGCTTACATAACTTTAGGGTTCTACACCTTAATGGATAGATCTACACCCCCACTTATTTAGGTCCTGGTACTCCCTATCTTTATTATATAAAAATTTCAATATATAATAAGTTCTAAGAACTCAAAAAAACACTAGGCCCTCTGGACGCAGACCCCTGTTTAAGAAAAAACTTTTATTATAAGTTCTTAAAATCACTTTCGAATATTTAAAAAAATTACAATAAATTTTTTTTTGTGCGATTGGATTCTATTCATTTTTTTCTTTCTAAAGCTGTTATTAAAAACTACATCATAATTTTAAAAAAAAAGTTTAATAAGCATTAGAAATTGTAATAAAAAGTACGAACACCCGGAAAGAGTTGCCACCCCGAGTCCTTCTGTCTCTCTTTCTTTTTTCCTTGCTGCACGTTCGTTCATCTCACGTCAATTTACCCTTGTCGTCCTGGAACCGATGGTTGCCGAACTGCATGTACGGCAGGTAGATTATTTGATGTAACGTTTGAGATCAACCACGGACCGCAAACATGCGTGCATATTCATCTCAGGATTCTCATATTATGATCAGTTCATCACGCATGCCGGTACTTGGTTGTAGGCGAAGCAGTGATGCTGCAGTTCAGCATGATGCAGCAGGGTGTTCCGGCGACGTCTCGCGGTGGGTGTGGCACTGCTACATCGGTGAGACGCTTGATTCTACAAGCAATTGTCATGGTCGGGTGTGGTTTAGGCGTGATCGTCGTGGGGCAACGTCTGTGTTTGGTGTCGACATGCGGCCCAGAACATCATAGGTACCTGTAATCGCCTCATGAACCTCAAAATCCTCTCAATACTCAGCCATGTCTTCCTTCATCACATATCTAGGCCGTAGAGTGTAACATACTACACAAGTTGAACGTCGTTGCTGTTAAATGATGTCAGCAGGGATGTTGATACACCCTCCCATTTTACAATATCGAACGACTCCGTTGCAATATCACCAGTAACAGCGGAGATGAGTATCCAGGAAGCAGAAGAAGACATTGCAGACACAAAATGTGAGCCTGAATTGTTCCCTTCGAAGTACTGGACAGGCCAACGCCTGAATCAGTCAGCACAGGTTACCAATAGGCAGCCCGGACAAGCAATGTTCGGGACTATTGCAGCACAACGAGATATTTGGAGGCATCAGCATCCAAATAGCTGCGAGAACCAGAAATTCCTGGTGTACGTCATGCTAGACTGGGAAGTAGGCATCGGCTCTACGATACATGTGACAACAGCCGCACTAGGTGTGGCACTGGAAACAGGTCGCATTCTGGTATTGTACCCTACTCCCAATCTCAGCTGGGTAAAAGGCGTATTCTGTGAAGATTACGACACCTTGGACACATGCTACTTCGAACCGATTACGTCGTGCTCGGTTTACGACATCTTCGGGGGCAAATTAGAGAAGTTGGACGACATTCCACAAATTGATCTCAGCGGCAATGTTGATCAATCCCACTTGACGGTACTCAGAGCTCACGCCTATATGGTAGCAAACACGTGGCCAGGGCCAATTCTGATGAGCGTACCCGACCAATTCCGCAAACTTCTCTTGATGTCAGGCATGCCAGAGTACCATTGGTATCACTGGTGGCGTGCACAAGCAGTGGCTTACATCGTTCGTCCCAATCGTCGCACGTTACTCGAACTGGATTCCCGTCGCCGGCTTTTTTTCCCCCACAAAGCGATCGATCCCGGGACAATCTCGATTCACGTTCGACATGGTGATAAATGGATGGAGGATACTCTGGTTGACGACGAAGTCCACTTACGATTGGCAGAAGAGCTACTGGAGAAATTCCCTGACATCGCCAAACGCAACATTTATCTCAGCACGGCAGACCCCAACTCCGTCCAGTTCTTCGCCAAATTGACGGACTGGAACGTGTCGTGGACCAACCTGAGTCGTGTGGACGATGCCACCATCAGTCCGATGGACCGCGCCAACAGAATCGGCTGGACGGAGGAGTTCCTCAACTGCCTGCTCGATCTGGGATTAGCAATAGAATGTGATGCTTTTGTTGGAATGTACAGTTCCAATTGGAATAGGCTCGTCGATGAGTTGCGTTCCACCGTTAGATGCAAAGCCCATTTCCCGTATGTGGATGTTCACCAAGGATGGTACATCTCTAACTATAATTGGTAGCAAGGAACCCCTATACCATGTAACCGAACCCTATGTTACTATTATTCATTTATTCCTACCCCCTTTTTTTTTTTCACTTTTTTGGTGTAGCCACACTAGCAACCATCCACAGGAGGATCTAGCTAGATTTGGTTACAGGGCAGGCAGGACAGAATTTTTTTAAATTATAATCCTGCTCAGTGGTCTGCTTTGATGGGGTTAATTATTTATTTTTATTTATATGTTTTGTGACAAGTTAGTTTTCATTTTGAGTTTCAATGTGACAGGCAGTTCTAACAAATGTATTTCATATGGTGAGTTCACAAAACTCTAACCTTTCACCACAAAAATAATGTGAAACTCAAAGCATATAAAACAAACAACAATAAAGTAAAGTTTGAACTTTTTACTTAACGGTTTTTTATAAAAACACTTGTGTTGTGCCACAATTCAAACATAATGACACTCACATCAAAGTGTCCAAAACTTTAAACTTCAAGAGAAAACTGGGTTGATAACCAATCAAACTGAAGAAACGGTTTCGTTTCTAAAGTTTTAGCCTTCAAGCATGGCACATATTGTTGTTCACTTGTTGCTTTCTAAGTTGTGAGACTACGAGTCATAAGTGCGCAACATGTTAGAGCTTTAAAAGGTAACATTGTAGAGTTTGACGCTGTTTGTGAAAGCATGATTTTACAAGGCGATGTCACAATGTATGGCCAATTCAACTTGACAACAACTCCAAAGTTTGCAAGGTTTTGAGTTTTTTTTCAAATTGATTTTTTGTAGATCGGTTTGATTTTCAACTTCAAACCAAAAGTCTCTTGTGAAGTGCAATAATCATCCATGTTTTCTTTTCAATTTGATGGCTTTACATTTTCCTTTTGTTTTCTTATTTGTGTTTTGGGTCTGGACTTCTATTCAAAGTGTGTCATGCTTTTAATCAGCAAATTGTTCCACAATTTTTGTTTTAAATTCTCATGGCCTTGTTAAAACCCCATGTAGATTATAAGTATAATATTCTTTTTGGTTCTTGGCTTCCTATTTATCCCCTTGAACTTTTTCCTCTTATTTTGGCTTGTTTAGAATTTTTTCATGTTTGTATATTCCTATTGATGTTGATACTAATGTTGCTTCATCAGGTAATGCAATTCTTGATACAACTACATTTATTATGGATTTGTTGATTCTAAGCTCCCACAACCATTATGAAGAAGCATAAGTATGAACATGGTCACAAATTTCAAAACATATGGCCAACAACATAATTATTGTGGATAGAGCACCTAATTGGTGGGGATAACTACTCACCTCTATTAGGTGCAAAGTATGTTCAAAAGTTTAAAATATATATATTAGGAGCCAAATGTATGTGGTAAGGAATTGAATACGTTATATTTTAACCAAAAAATCATAAAAAGATGACTTTGCATTACAATTTGCAAACCAAAAAAACCCAATTCATTTCAAATATAAAAAAGGCTATTCTCATGCTATACATGCAGCTAAAACATTCTTCATGTTCTCTTACATTCATGAGTTTTTGAAAACATTCATGTCAAAATTTAAAACAACAATTAGGGGTTCATTTGAACTTTTGATTCATATCATTTGTACCCATTTTGATGCAAATTTATCTTGCGATAATTTGCCACAAGACAACCAATAAACTTGTCAGTAATTGATAATAAAGATAAATACCACAAGAGGACAAATTGTTTGAAGCCCAAAATTTGTCGTTTGGGCAAAAGGAATTCTAATTTGTAATGTCATGGTTTAATTTGCTTAAAACTTGTGAAGGGATTGTCAATGACTCCATAAAATTCTAAAACTTGTTAAAACATTTTTTATCTTTGATACAAAATGAGTTTTTATGGGCAAATTAGTATGCAAACCTAAATTTGACATTCCAAATATGTTAGCGTCCACTCCTTTCATCTTCTCATTAATCAATTGCTTGGATTTCCCTTGATGTTTAATTGTCACCCAACATACCATCCAACATGGATATTCACAAGCTTTGGACATGGCATGTCCAAAATATATGGGATGAATGTTTCACAAAAGACCACATATTTCAGCAAATTTTTATAAATGTCAAGATTATCCCTAGTTGGAGATTTAAGACCTCAACTACAAATAGATTACCATGGCCAACAAGTGTGGGAGTTAGAAACTAATGGGAACACATTGTTCAATAGGAAGAAAAATAAAAGAATAAGTTGCAAGAAACCTATTTTTGTAAGAAACTTGTGAACAAGTTCTAAAACAATTGAAATAGGAAATGTTTAGGAAAATTTTGCATCAATTTGGAGTTTCTCCTAAAAAGGAAGAGCAAATAAACTTGCATGTGCAAAATATTGGTTTTAGAATCAACTTCAAAAAAATATAGGTGCTTGCTTCAAGTTGTACAAATAAACTAACTAGAATTTACCAAGCATGAACCACTAGGGCAAAATAAAACACCCTTAACCTTAACCCCAAGTTGTGAAGATGTTGGTGAAAATCTTCGATTGAATCTAGATGAGGTGATCAATTATTAAATGAAGATTCATATCCTTGAACATGTTGATAATGGCACCAAAGTGGACAAGTGTGTTGTAAGGCACTTGTGAAGAAGTCTCACTAAATTATTTATTAAATCTCCTCTTCATGCATGTCCATTTGTTCTAAGAATTTGAAGATGTCAAGAAGACTTGACATTAAAGATCAATTGAAGGTCAAAACATGTATAAATTCATCTTTCACAAGGAAAATCTAATTGAATAATAAGGATTTTGAAACATATAGATGAAGTCAATGATGTTGATTACCGTTCACATATGCCAATTGACAATATTGTCAAAATTTGTATCAAGATTTTTTGAAATCAATAAAGTCACTTGGGAAAAAACACACAATATTTTAACAACAATTCTTAAAGGAAACATTGTACCTTGTGGGAAGCATCAAAAGGATTTGCTCACCACTAAGATCAAAATTCAAGGCAAATTTGTGCATCCTAAAATTCAAATTGTGAATGTAGACACAAAGATATGATTGCAATGAACTTGTGCATACTAAAAAAATGAAATGTGCACCACAAGGAAAAATTCCCACATAATGGAACAAATTCACTTATCAAGTTAAACTTGTTAGGGGTCAAACATTGATTAAATAGACAAATAGTTGAAAGTTTATTGCATGTACATGTTTTGTGGAAAAATATGGAAGAACATAAAACAACCTAATGTTATTACTGAAGCTTTTAACACTTACTAAGTGTTGGAATCCAATCAAGTTTTGTGTTTGTTGTACTTAAGATGATGATAATGATGGTTGATCACAAAGCACAACTTCATATGGTAATTGATTTTGTAGATCACTAAGCTTTAAGTTTTTTAAGCATTGGGCATGTTTTGGGACTAATGTAATTTTGAATAGTGTGATAAAGTTAGAATTATATTAGTAACAAATTACCAACCTTGTGGATATCTAAGTGTAAGCAAGATTTTTTGTACATACTTGTTACCTTGTTTTATACTTGAAAACAAGAAAAGAAACAATTTAAAAAACTTCTAAGCTTCCTTTAACATTTCAAAACACATGAAAGCTTTAGTTTTTTTCATGGGCATTTCTAACCTTCCTCTAGTTTCTCAAAAGAATTTGTGCCTTATCATTTGGACTTGAAAAAATACCCCAAAAATATCTCCAACAATAATGTCAACTTTCAAAAGGTTGGGGATGATTTTAATTACGAAAACAAACTCCATGAACAAAAGAATTATATTAGAATGTTCACCACATCAATATTGAAGTGTGAATTGAAAAAACCAAATACTAGAAAAAACATTTCACCTACTTTCAAATACTTAAACTTTATTTTTCAAATTACCACAAATTTTAGGTGCAATTCAAATACTTGCATGTGTCATAGATGATAATGCCATGGGGTTCATTCATTTGAATGTTGATCCATGACTTGTAATATACTTATATTTAATTCTAAGTTTAGTTTTTTTTCGCTCTTCATTAGCTTCCAATTAAATTTTAGTTCACTTCTAGTTCACTTTTTACTGACTTTTAGTTAAGTCCTATTTCATTTCTAATTAACTCTTAATTCACCCATCCAAATATTTTTGCTTACAACTTCATCACAAACTTTCAAAATCATGAAATTTCAATAAAATCTATGCAAAAAATGTAAAACAATATGTCTATGCAAAATCTTTCAGCTGCAAAGTGTAAAAATGGCACCAAATTTTAATTTTATTTATATATATAAATGATATATTTTTTCTATTTATGATGTTTTGATGCGAAGTACCTATAATTTACATTTGAACCAAATCCATGTTATTATCATGATGTAATTTTTCATAAAATTATGTGATTTTTGTGTATTAAACATGAACATTCATGTATGTCATTCAAAAATAATGTCTCGTGTATTTAAATATTTAAGATATTGAATATGTATAAATATCATTCATATTAACCATAGCATGGAATTCATGCAATTTTTGTACAAACCTATGAAAGTTGGATTTCGCATTAATTTGTAAGAACCTATGAAACTTAGTAAATTTGTGATGGATTGTGTACTTTGTTTACTTGTAATGAAATTATTTTGTAAGTTAGGACTATTACTGAAATTGTTTTGTATATTTGTTATTGTACCCATGAAAAAATTCATTAAAATACTTGGTTTTCAACAATAATTTTTTCATGTGAATCTTTTTTGTGAGCTCTTCATCAAACATGCTTCTCATCAACACATATATTATTACTCCTCCTTTCCTCCTCTTTGTTGAAGTTCATGTGTGGAGGCACCAACAATGCAACTTCATCATTGACTTCTATTCAATTTCCATTTTCTTCTCGTCATTTTTTAAAGTTTTTTTTCATTGTTTTTGTTTGGCTTCTTCTATAGGTGTTGCATGAACAATGCCATTCTTTTGGCATCGTATTTTTTTCATGTCATTCTCTTTTTATATTATAAAGTGATAGTTATCATCAATCGTTTCATTTTCAACTTTCAATGCTTTCCATCCTTGGTTTTGAAAGCTAACATTCTTTACATTCATTTTGGATGTGCCTTCTAAAAGCACCAATTCTCGAAACTTTGATTTTTTTTTATTATCTTTCTTTTGCTTGCTTATTTGCTTTTAATTTCTTTTGTGTTCTTTTCATTGGCAAGTTTTTATAAAAACACACATTTGAAAAAAATTCTTCTCATCTTTCTGTTTCGTGCGAATGTTTCATTTTCACATCATCCTCCATTCAATTTTTTTGTTTTTTTAATGTGAGCTCTTCATCAAAGTGCATTTTTGTTATTGTGTGTTTACTTCTAGCATCATATTATTCTATTTTATGTTTTATAATTAGTCTTTTTTTAATGGCTTGTAAGTTTTTTCTTTTTCATTTCTATTGTTGTTTTGTCTTGATTCTTGTTTTTCAATGTTTCATAACCGTGATCAACTAGCTTCCAAAAAAAAAGTTTATGAAACTTTTGAAGTTGATGAAAGGTTTTTTCAAAACTTTCAAAACTTGACAACTAACTAGCTTAATCAACTATGTGATGGTGAAATTACTAGTTCATGTGTTCTTGCACCATCTACATCTTTTACTTCTACACAATTTATTGGTAATGGTTTCACTAGTACAAAAGTGGGGTGTAGTATACTAACCTAAATCACTATGGGACCTTAAAAGTGAAATAAATTCACTGCATTTTAGTGATTTCACCCTGATTCAAATTATTTCACTATAATATCACTATGTAAATATTGTGTTTCATTATTACTTAACATAATTCACTATTATAATTTACTATGGTAAATAAGTTTATTTTTATGTTGTTGTTTTAAATACCTTATGTTATTTTATAATATACCATATATTATTTTAGGCTACCTTAGTTATTCTAATTTATACCCTAAATCATTCTAAGTTACTATAAGATATTATAAATTATTATACGTTATTCTACCTTAAGCTATCATAGCAAGTTTTTTATAAGTTTTTTACTTTAAATTATTTTAAATTAAATTATTCAACTAACCTTAGGTTAATTTTTTAAAAAGTTAATACATGTTATTTCAAATTATAATTTCAATTATTCAAGGCCATTCTACATTATGTTATTATAAGTTATTTTATCTTAAGTATAACAATTTAAAATAATTTAAAATATAATATAATGACCTAAGGTAAAATAACCTAGAATATCCAACAATAGCTTATAATATAATAGCCACCAATAAAATAGCCATTACTAAAACATCCATTAATAACCACCAATTAAATAGCCATGAATAAAATGTCCATTAATAACCACCAATAAAAGAATAACCAATAACTAATAACCACCAATAACAACTAATAGAATAGCCACCAATAGCCACTAATAGAATAGCCACCAATAAAATAGCCGCTAATAACCACCAATAAAATAACTAACAATAGCCACCAAACCAATAGCCATAAATAACCTATGGTAATATACCTTATAATAGCCAATAATAACATAACATGAAATAACCATCAATAGCCAAAAGTAACCAATAATAGTCTTAACCAAAAATAATTTAAAATGAAATAACTAAGAATAGCCAAAAATAATTTATAATAGTAAAAAATAACTTAAAGTGAAATAATTTACAATAGTTGAAAATAACATAAAATAACCAAAAATAATTCACAATAGTCGAAAATAGCCTAAGGTGAAATATCTTAAAATAGCCCAAAATAACTTCAAATAACCAAAAATAACCTAGGATGAAATAACTAAAAATAACCGTAAATAGTGTAGGGTGGAATAATTTAGAACAATGAAAAGTAGCTCTAGATACCGTCATTGCTTCTTCTCTGAGAAAAGGAGTTTACGACCCGTGGGCCTTCTACCTCCACGCGGCATTGCTCCGTCAGGCTTTCGCCCATTGCGGAAGATTCCCCACT
>Ga0209208_10012733_pt1 | contig 10607 bp, 10 predicted proteins | sample S1TSphfallax_3_FD_187694 | JGI IMG/M metagenome (GOLD analysis project Ga0209208, IMG submission 187694) | Host-associated microbial communities from peat moss isolated from Minnesota, USA - S1T2_Fd - Sphagnum fallax MG (SPAdes) (version 2) | ecosystem: Host-associated > Plants > Peat moss >... | reverse complement strand
CAAGCCTTTAGGGCGGAATGGTGCCACTTAGGCATCTTTGGGGTTGATTGCGCCACCATTGTGTGGTGCTTCTTGCCCCCCTTGTATTTCTTGGATTTCTTTAATGTTTGATGGGGCTGCTGCCTCCCTCCCCTTCTCGGGTTTCTTCTTTTTATAAAGTTTGGCAGGGTTTCATCACCTATGCCTCCATCATAATTACATAAAAACCAGTTAGGCATATCAAATGTCGTCCTGTACTCGTGCACATTTTATAATTTATAAAGAAAAACCCCACAAACTCTGTCTCTGATGATCTAAAAGCAGAGATAAGGCTCTCGGTAGTGGAGCAGACGTAATATAGCAGCAGCTCGTGCTACAGTGTCCTAGTATCTTTCAGGGAACAGCAGGTTGTCCAGAGGTTCATCGATAACCTGAAAGGAGGGATTGTCCTGCAGCGTACTTCACGTGGGCCAATTTGTAAGTTCTTCAATCTCTGCAATTCATTTGTAACATAGCCACCGTAGGTACCTACAACTAGCCAGACACGGACTTCCCATGCACCTGCTTAAGATTCTTCAAGGCCTGGATAAGTCTCGCTCAATGTGAGCTTTTGATCCATCTTGAAGTACAATTTTTTCTCGAAGGCTTTAGAGCTGATGAGTGCAAAATCAAGATGAAAGAGATTCACAGTATATTGTTAGGTCACCTCGATAGGTCTAAAACAACGTTAGACGCCGAGCTATCAAACAAAATACAACCCGCGGTTAAAGAAAGCGTAGCAAGCCTGTCGAAGTTGGAGATGAGTGCTCCTTTGAACGATGAGCAAAGGACAAAGAGGTTGGACTTGTTGAGCATAGAACCACAAGAGCTCCAATGGATCAGGCGCATCGGTAGCGGGAGTTTTGGGACTGTTCATGAGGTATGTTGGCAGGGTGAAAGCTTTGCACGAAAATATTTTCAGTCCAAGGCTAGCTTGGAGCAAGAAGCGGAGATCTTGGCAGGTCTTTCTCACCCCAACATCGTGCAAGTATTTGGTCACTGTATTTGGCGGGAAAAGTTCACTCGTCATGGAGCTGATGAATGGAAACCTAACTGATCACATTGAGCACCGTGCTCAGGTGCTGAATGAGCCCAGCTTGGAGCTTGCTGTTGCATTGGATATCATACTACAAATAGCCGAAGGCATGCAATATCTACACGAGAAAAGGGTTGCACATCGGGACCTCAAGTCTGTGAACATTCTCATCAATCCTGTACAAATCTTGGGTATGGAGAATGCAGGATACGCGCAGGTCAAACTAGCAGATTTTGGGTTATCGAAGATAAAAGAGGGTAGCGCTACATATTCCATACAAACGGCCAACAGGGGTACAACTCGATGGATGGCCCCTGAACTATTTGAAGAGCCGGATCCAAACAAATGTCGCTACCCGTTCAAGGCAGACGTGTATAGCTATGCGATTACGTGCTTTGAGATCCTCACTGCAAAATTCCCATTTGAAGATACAGTGAGCAATACTGAGGTGAGACGCAAGGTCAAGGCAGGTGAGAGGCCGGTTTTGCCGGTTACCCTGCCCATGTTCTTATCGTCCTTGATAGAGCGGTGTTGGGATGCTGAAGCCAATAGGAGGCCATCATTCTCAGAGATATGCGCAGAGCTCCGGCATTTTCAAGGCGTTATCATGATAAGCGATCTGGCAACGAAATTGAGAGGTAAGATAATCGGCCAAGAGAGGGTAGAAGTTTGGGACGATTTGCAATGCTAAAACTCTCACTTAAATTCCAAACAATTAAACATTACTCTGAACATTCAAGAAACTTTGAAAGCCTTTTAGTCATACTTGTGAGATTTGCATGCCTATATTTTTCTTTAAAATTTCTGCATTGTTCTATCGCTCAGCACCTTCCATATTACTTGGTTTGAACAAATATGTAGTCAACCGATCTCTTCCATGTTACAGGATCTTGATCAAGTTCTCATTGGTGTGCACTAATGTGTTGTGTCAGATGCTTCCGAATATCCCTGTCAAACATTTGTAGTACCGCGACATTTACCCAAGTACACATTCAATGGTGACGTAATGGTTGATCGACAGTTACAGAATTTTGAGGATCCACATAGGAGGATGCTAGATTTCCTGAGACATGGAATGGAGCCATTTGCATCAGCAGGATTGAGCAAGCCAACAGGGTTCAACAACCAAACCAACTTGGTCCCACATCGAGGAGACTGACACCCCTGATGACTTTGACTTCTCTGTTGCAGTTGCAGCGGGTAATGACAAGGAAGGCAATACGGATGAAGATACTCCAAATGTTGGTCCTCCTTACTTCTCTTCATTTGAGATTTTGGTGCAGCTGTTGATCAACTCTGACTTGCCTGCAAAAATTGCAATATTCCAGTTGCTACTTGATCAACGATGTTCTGTGCCACTTCTTGTTACACACAGCAATACCTATTATACACATTTCAAAACTGAACAAATCATTCATCGCTTGAGCGATGGCTTGAGCTATCTTGGGGATGTGCTTGACTTTGTGACAGTCAAATTAGCAAACCAAGAAATACTGTCTATATCTGAGGATAGAATCTTGCCTCGTGTAGTCTTCGTTTCAGACAGAAAGGTCCTATCTAGTCGTGAGACCCCAGACATGGCAAGTGATGTAATGAATTGTCAGTTCATAAGTAAGCATATCAAGAGCGATACTGGAGACGGCCCCGTAGTAGAGGTTGGAGTTGGTTTTCTGGCGACACCAGGAGATGAGGCACGTAAGTACATGCCGTGCCTGGTGCTTTGTGTTTGGGGGGATCATGACCAGCTGGGAGAGTTTTTGGAGAAGGTTGCGGATATTGTCATCGTGGAAACAGAGCCAACTCAAGAGCCAAGAGTCCTCTCATGGGCTGGAGAGCATCAGCATGTCCTCTACTGGAATATCAACTCAACAGGGAGGAGGAGTAGCAACAAGAACGGCAAAGACATGATATGCGGTTCATTCAAGAATTTGACTAGATATATAGGCAAATCCTTGATGAATGAAATCTCAAAGAAGAAGTTCAAAGGCAGCAATGGTGGGGCAACAAGTTTGAGAGAATGCCTCCTACATCAAATTCAGCTCTTGAATCCGAAGGTGACCACATCCAATGCTACGCATCTTGATGGAACTAACCTTGAGAGAGTTAGGGATGATTTTCTGCTGCAAAAAAGCTTTGCCAGGGAAGCAAAGATTTATTTTGAATCCCTACGACTGAAAGGAGAGCAGGCAGAGTTGAAGCAGAGGCAGAACCAAATTTAACAAGAGAAGAAGTACCGTGCAAGTGTTGCAGATAATGTCATGAGCCTGCCAATTCTTGCGTGTTTCATACAATTGCTCAAGGAGAAGAATTATCTGAAACGGAAGATTGGGATTGTGCAATTCCAACTCTCAATTAATAAGAAGCTGCGGCCCACGCTAGAAAAAGCTTCGAAGAAGGTAGATGATGCCTTTGACGCAATTCAGCAACAGCCAGAAAATTTGGAGTTGAAGCAAATGTATTATTGTGCTAAAGGAGAGCACGTGGATCAGATGCTAGGGTTGGAGCACCTATGGCGTGAATTGAGCCACATGTTTGCTGCAGATCCTTCCACCAATAGGCATCTGCCAATGCTAGCAGCTCAACACTTGGTAGATGGCTTTCCATTAGAGATCCTAGATGGAGATGTAGCCATGTTTCACAAACTGTGGGTGGTGAGAGTCTTGGTCGAGCTAAACAAATGCTTGCATGCTGTACTAGAGCGTGATCCTCAGGTACTTGTGCTGAGCATCATAGGAGTACAAAGCAGCGGCAAATCCACTTTGTTGAATCTCATGTTTGGCACCCAACTCAAGACTAGTGCAGGCCAATGTACACGTGGGGTCTATCTTCAGGTTGTCAAATCCGAATGGTCAGACTATGACTACGTGCTCCTACTAGATACAGAGGGGATAAGGGCCCCTGAATATTTTGACCTCGAGGGTGCAGAGTTACACGACAACCGTTTGGCAACATTTGCCGTTCTTCCAGTGGATGCTTGCATAGTAATGGCTGCAAATGAAGAAGACAGTGGCTTCAAAGAAGTATTGCCCATGGTGATGTTAGCATCCAAAAAATCTGCTATGGCTGAAGAGCATGGAGGTCAGATGCAGGCAAAATTGTTCTTTGTGTACATAAGTGTTGACACAAATGATACCAAGAAGTTGTTGATGTACCAACGGAAGCTTCAAGAAGACTTGCGTCGAGCTTCTCATGAAATTGAAAATCTGCAGATTAATGAAGTGGGAAAGCGAGGCGCTCGAGTACGACAACCTCCTTCAACCTTGGATTTCCTTCAAAAGTTCAGGATTGATTCAGATGAGGAGAAGAGTGATGTGAAATTCTTTGGTAACTTGAAGAAAAGCAACGTACCACCATTTGACGTTCCTGATGACGAATATGGCAACAAGGTGGTCAAGCTGCGAAAGTACATCAACAATCGTGTTCTGCATGGAGGTTGGGAAAGTCGTGGATTAAAGGCATGGTCGAAGTACCTCTGCATAGTTTGGCAATACATCGCTGATGCGAATTTTTAATTAGGGTTCTTGAATCGTATTGAGTACGCACATTATCATGAGCTTCAAACAAAATTGGCGCCTTGCCGACAAATAGTTGGACATAAGTGGTTGGAGGAGTTGGAGATATTGGAAGGTACACTTCAAGGTGCCATCAGAAGCAACCTTGAAATGTCTTCCATAGGCTTGATGCAGACATTAGAATCCAAGGTGGAAGACACTATCAAGGAGGAGACAGGAGAAGTGGACAAGATTCTACAACAGAAACAATACCAAAAATGGAAGGTTGAGGAGACTAGCCGCTGGGGTGATTTTTGCTCTGACCAAAAAAGACAATGGATGAAGTGACTTGAAGATTAGGTTGACGGTGTCGTCAAGTTTGACAGTGTTGTCAAAGACTGTAACAACAAGATCCGAGTGGAGATTGAATTGGATGCCAAGCGCTATTCTGAGGATCTCACTGCAAAGCATCGACAAACCAAAATGAAGGACCATTTTGAGAACAACATTTTCAAGCGCATTTTGCGAGAAGCTGAAGAGAAGTATCCATCTGAGGAACCTACAATACCTGAGAGAGTGTTAAAACAGTATCAAAAACACCAGGTGGTTGGTTATAGGCACACTTTCACTGAAAGTGAAGCCATTTCTTCAATGACAAAGCACTGCACCACCTTCGTGCAATCAATGCGGAAAATGATCCCTGGCCAAAACCCGACTATCACAGAGGAAGAACATATTTACAATCTGTTGACCACCAAGGTGGAAAGTTGTTCGGAAGGCACCAAGCAATAGGCAGATCACCTAGTTTTGGAGGCGATACAGCTCACTGAGAGGTTGACCGAGGGCAAAAGCAAAAGCGTGAAACTTGCTTGTCATAATCTTGCAAAGGAAGTACTCACCCAGAGGTTGCAAGCCATTCAACTTGAATGGGATAAGCATCACAATGTGGCAAAAAGGTTGGAGACAGAACATGCCTGACTTTCTCAATTTTTCCAAAATTGTGCAAATCGTTTTGGAGGAACAAAGGTGTTGTCTGATGAAGTTGTAAACCTTCTAAACAACAATCTCTTGGAGTTTTTCAAGATTCCACTAACAAAGAGAGTTTGTGACCAGTTGCAAAGTGAGGCATGGGTAACCAATTGGAGGGTAATGAAGGCACATCTTGACCTCCACCTTGTCAACCTTTCAGATTGGAAGTAATGGGGAGAGGGTGGTGGGCATGCGTTTGCACGGTAGGTGTAACATCATCATTATTGCTTCTCTTGTGCGAATAATGATCCAACAAAGTGGGCAAAAGGTGTGCTGAATCCTGGCATAGTCCCCCCCCCCACCACTCCAGAGAACCCAAAACTCCTTCTGCTTGGGCTCTAGGCCCTACGATGAACCAACACCTAGTACCTTCACCTTCTTTAGTGAAGCCTGTAGGTTATATTTTATGTCTAATTGTTAAGCTTGCACTTGGAGAGACGAATTCTGTCTCAGGAAGGTATCACGTAACTATATGTGATACTTTCAAGAGAGGGCAGGTCAGTTGGCTCTAAATTCTATGCCTAGTTTGTTTTCCATTTAAATGTTTATTTTCAAGTTCAACAGCAGCGTTAGCATGCTAGGAACATTGGCACAGAGTTTTGGGCGAAGTGGCCTCAGAGGTAAACTTGTTATCTGCCAACTTTTGGCTGCTATTTGTCTTGCGTTGTAAAGCACTCTCAGAGATTTCCTGAATTTGGAAACGCACCATATACCTATCCAATGTTGGGAGTAGCTCTATTTCCAGAACCAGCGGGTAAGGGTAAAGTATATTTATACCTTGACCAACGGTTCTAAAAAATCAAAGCACTGTTTTGACCGTTGACTGGCAGTTCTCCCAGGATCATCGAATTGGTTCTGACCATTAGCTGGGTTCTTTTTTCTTTTTTTCACTGGGTCAAACAACCAACCCATCAATTCTTAGCCGGTTCTTTCATAAAATCTGTCACTTCTTTGAAATTTTTCAAGAACCTGGAATTGTTATTTTGATTCTGAAAATACTCGAAAAACCAAAGCTAGCGGTTCTATGATTCTAACAAAATTCAAAATAAACTGGAACTAGAGGTTTCTTGATTTCTTTCTTTTTTCAAACTTGTAAACTCCAGGAGGTGATCAACAAAATCAAAAAATTGCATAACACTTATTACATCCATAAAAGATGAATCTTAAGCATACCCAGTAATAATGGAAAGATCTTATGCCTACTTTTAGGTGTAAGATCCCTCCAACTCTTAACTACTGGGCATAAGAAGAATCCCTCTCCTACCCCTTATGATCTACATATGTTTAGGCTTGTGAGAAAGTTGTCCTTGTGTCCTAAGATGGGTAAAGCTTCTGGGTGGGGACCCATGTAGGCCAGTTGCCTAGTTCTAGGGGAAACCCTCAATTCCAATTGTTAACATTCTTTAAGGGATCAATTTCAGTTTGATTTTGGTTCCTTTCTTTTTCAAATATGGGACCTAATTCCAGCTGTTTAATGAGGGATCTGTTTCAATATCATTTCTTTTTTCTATTTTCAAGTTAGGCCGATTTCAGTTCCTGGTTCCATAACCCATGTTCTAGTTCCAACATCCAAACTATTAAAATGGACTATGCAAAATAATAATTAATTAAACTTTTATCCAAGAAAAGATGATTAACATGTGTTTAAAATCTTAAACTAATACAAATTAGCTTATTTCTAAACCATAATCTACACTAAATGTCTGGAGAGCTCAAGGATCAAAACCTTCTTTTTTTTCATCATTGCCTAGTTTAATGTCTAGAGTTTTCAAATTTGTCGCTATCACCTTGAATGGCCTATTGTCGCCTTGGCAAACCTTTGATTTTGCCCTATTTCAAATCTCAAAAAGAAATTATTTCAAATACCCATAAAACACTACTTTAAATCTCCAAAAAAAAAAATTCAAACTGGGGGGACACTATGTCAAATCTAGCTCGACCAAATTTCGGTTTTACCAAAAGAAAATGGCAAAAATAAAACAGTAAAAAGCACGTGAATAAAAATATAAGGTGCAATATATTGATTGTTGGGTAATTTTTTTAAAATAAGGTACATTTTATTCAAAAACTTGATTCAATTATAATATAAGATATGTAATAGTCTAAAATAATGTATTATAATTACTATAGGGTGGTTTTAATATGTATATATTAAATAATTAAATAATAATAGGGTGATAGAAAATAAGTTGGACAATTATCTAATACCCATTTTAGAAATTTCATTTGACACATGTAGATCCCAAACTTTACACCAAGTGTCCCCCATAGAATTTCAAACCTTTAAAAAAATTATTTTAAAGCCCAAGAAAACACTACTTCAATCCAAAAACCTCTATTTCAGAGTTTTAAGAAAATCTTATTCCAAACCTCCAAAAAACCCTATTCCAACCCCCAAGAAACCCTTTTTTAGACCCCCAAAATACCCTATTTTAACCCTAAATTTCAAACCCCAAAAACCCTAATTCAAGGTGTAAGAAAATCCTAAAACAATGCGACATTACCCCAACATATTGAATCTTAACAAATTTTAAGGTTCATCATATCCTAGTGTTAACATTTAGAAGCACCAATGTCCATTACCCCATTGCTCTTGCACCAAGATTTGTGACCAAAAAAACAGAATTTGAACATTACAATATAAATCAAACATAATCCATCAAAAACTTTAGATAATCAACACAATCCAAGGAATTGAAAATTTTACCAAGAACATTTCCTCTAACTTGAGGAACCCAACTTCATCAATTAATTCCTTATTTTCTTCCATCATGTCATATTTCATTTCCATAAATAATTATTTCATGGATTCACGAGCACCAATATAAATATCATTTGGACAATTTTGTAAATGTTTATAAGCATTTCAAAATTGTTAACACCCAATTAAAAATGTTAAAGATTCATGGATATACTTGCAACACAAAAAACTTTTTCAACTTTAATGTAAAAGCCCAAAATCCCTAGAATTTGTCAAATTACCAACCCTCAACAGAAGAAAATTGTTGTTCATGCAATTTTCACCATGTTAATAAATCTTTGCATTTTTTTAATCATTTTTTTGATCTTGAAATGATTGAACTGTTCTTTCACCACTAACAATGCCATGTTTTCTTCAATCTCCAAAGGTACTAGTTTTATTCCCCAAACTAAGCATAGAATTTTGTGGAATAAAGCTAGGAGCTTGGGCACCTACATTGCTTGGAATGTATGCACAAACAAGGAATGGAAACAATACCTAATGGTCATACTCACTTACAATCTACTAAGCTCTCTCCTTACCAACATATTGAATGACCAACCCCAACACCTTATAACATGGATTGAACATTAATGCCAACATATCTGAACTTTGATTTTTTTGGAAAGGAAGCATCAGTGAAAAGAAAGGGTTTTTAATTGCTATCATAATAGATAATGTTAAATGGTAGTCTATTATGATACCATTATTTAATTGGGAATTACATGGTGGTAATTAATGAACTAAAAAAATTCATATGAAGAAAAACCATTTAGAAGACATTTTAACATACATGTTAAGAAAATAAAAATTTGAAATACACCAAAAATGATTATGATATGGACTTATGAAAATATGACCCATTTTAGGCCATTCAAAAGTCCATAATATTATTTTTATTAAATGTTTGAAAATAATTTTTTGCATCTATGTTTTTGTTGCTTAAATATATCATATATTGAGTCCTTATAAGAGATCCAAAATAAAAATTAGATGTAAAATGCATGTATAGAAAAGCATAAACAAAAAGCCAATCTATATTTTTTCAATTTCAAAAATCTATTATTATATATTTGGTGCATATATGTTAGGAATTTTATTCTATAAATGTCTTCTTATTCAAGTTCAAATTTAAATATAATCACAAAGTTGGCATATTGTTAATTTTATGGCATTTTAATAACATGAAAATGCATGACATTCTACAAAACATTATATTATAACACAAAGAGGCACCTTGCCTTGCAACCATCTTGTAAGTTATGATGCCCATTTTAACTCATGTGATCAATGCAAGTGGGTAACAAAGAACACATTTAAGTCATTCATATTGGGTTGAACTCAAAAACTTACCTCCAAGGAAAATCATGATGAACAAGGCACATATAACGCCCAAGTTGTGATAGTGCAACTTTTAGGTTTCAAAAACTCTCGAATTTTTATCAACAAGTCCCATTGAATTGTAGCATCCATGGTTGAAGAATTTTCTCCAAAAGTTATTGATGTAGGTGTTGTTGTTATAATAACACTTTCAACAAAGGGAAAACCACAAAATCCATCTCCAATAGAGAATGCAAAGGAAATATCACCATGTATAAAGCAGTCATAAAATTTTCCATGTCCTTGAACCCTAAAAAAGAATAAAATAATAAATGAGGTGATAGAAAAAAAAAAGAAAAAAAAAGCTGATTTTTTTTCCACTCATCATCTTGTTCATCATCTTGCCTTGTTCATTAAAAATAATGAACAAAGCAACAAGCGAAAAGACAATGACTATAGCAACATAGCAAAAAAAGGGTCCATTTTTTGGTCTTGCCAATTTGCAAGACTGAAAAATGGACTCCTTGAAAACCATGATAATAATAATAAATTTCTCAGACATAGTCCATGCACGATAAGACAGGAGAACGATCCAGACTGCAGTGCACGTGCCGTTGTTTGGGACCAGTTGGTTCCTGATTCGTTTTTCACTTTTACGTGGAATTCAAAATTAAAGACTTCCGCAAATTTGCTTTGAAGCCAGGAAATAATAGTTCCAGGTCATGGTTTCGTTTGTCCAAAAGAGGAAGTCTTTAAGTTTCAGGTTCCAATTTTACTTTCAAAATAAACCATATTCAATACTTAATTGATTTACTTGAAAGCAGGAGAAACCAATTTACAGGTCACGGTTATAATTTTTAAAGAGAAACCAATAACTTTGTAGTGCAGATTGTTATTTGAAAATTAGCTTTAACTTTAAATAATTAAAAACAAAAAAATTTGGAATCTTCAGAGGTAAAAGATATATTAAACC